>Ga0116227_10009427_pt1 | contig 17731 bp, 10 predicted proteins | sample S1TSphgellanicum_FD_89693 | JGI IMG/M metagenome (GOLD analysis project Ga0116227, IMG submission 89693) | Host-associated microbial communities from peat moss isolated from Minnesota, USA - S1T2_Fb - Sphagnum magellanicum MG | ecosystem: Host-associated > Plants > Peat moss > Unclassified... | reverse complement strand
CTCTCTCTCTCTCTCTCTCTCTCTCTCTCTCTCTCTCTCTCTCTCTCTCTCTCTCTAAAATTCATCAAATTTTCTATATCATAAAATTGGAAAAAAAAAATACAGCTTAGAATAATTTTCATAATTTTAGAAATTTCCATTTTCATATTTAAACAAAAATTGTTCGTGTTTTAATCACAAGTCTTCCAATTTAGCTCCCTATATCCATCCACATTAGAGTATATGAATTGCTTACCCACATACCAAAGGATACATAGGCCAATCCATTTTCAGAGCAAACATTACTGTCTCCAAATGGACTATCCTTTTCAATGCAAATTCCCGGAATGAGAACCATGAGCAAATTGCCAGTATTACCTGGAAAATTAGAGAATGTGGAATATTGGACACATTGTTATGCAACTACCCTTTAAAGAAAATGGATTGAACATGTTAAAAATTAAAAATTGCAAAATAATAACAGTCCAAATCATCTCCGTTACAAACAAAATCATCATATATTTTACCATATCTATGAAATTTTTTTATTGTACAATTTTGTAAAACTAAATTAGCAGATTTGCATTTGCATATTTATTCCAATCACAAAAAATATATATATACGTTCCTTGCAACTAACTTAAATCCACTGATAGATATCAAATATATATTTTGATAAGTCTCAAAAATTTATTTAATATTTGTGTCTTGCTATGATAGGAATTGTGTAAAAAATTTCTAGACCTATTTTCAGATAAATTCAAATTTCTCAAAGGACTCTAATAGAATGATTGATAGAATGAAACAAAAAATGGAGAATTTTGTCTTTTCCAAAGTAGGTTCCTTATGTCTTAATTAAAAGAAATTGGAAATTTAGGAAAAACCTGCCGAACAACAAGCTATAGTGAGATGATTTAAATGCTTTGGAGGCTTGCAATATTTGACAACTAAAGACCCCAACAATGCTCCAAGTGCGAAGCAAAACAAAACATTGATTGGCATGTACCACCTAATCCCGGCGCCAGCCCATCCACCACCACTATATCAAAAATATGGAGAAAATCCATTTTCTTACATCAATATTTAATTTGTTGCAATTTAATATGGAAAAAATTTCATAAAGGTCATTTAATTACATGTTGTTCAATTATTTTCTGAAAAAAAATTCATATGGCATGATGAAATAAAATAAAATATGTTATAGTCATGATTTAATAAATAGTAATACCATGCAATCAATTGGTGGAGAGTCACAGCTTCTGCCAATCGTGTGAAGACCAAGGCAGGTGTAAAAACAAGGTACACCAACTGCAAAAGGAGTTTGCAAAATTCTGTTGTACATCAGATTTACCAAAGAAGAAGAAGTTGCTTCTTAAGTGTTGCACAAGAAAGAGAACTGAGGATATGCAAGAATATTTTATATTACAATCTCATTCTATCAAGCTTTTGTGAGCAAACAAAATGTTACCTTATTCAAATGTTTCCGAGCATCCAGTGGGAAAACATTTACACTTGGAAGAGCTAGGAATGTGCCAATCCCACACATGATCAATATCTTTACAATTGGCACACATGCCATAACAAGAACCGCTTGCAAGCTTGGCATCTTTCTTGCAACACAAAATCAAACTTTTGAAATACTTTTATTTGATTACATCCTTGTGAATGCCACTTTGAAATGTGATCATAAGCCTAAAAGGTTGGTCAAGAATATAGCAAAGATCATGGCATCCTTTTCCTTGTTTACATCCTTGCAAATGCCACTTTGAAATGAGATTATAAGCTTGAAAGATTGGTCAAGTAATATAGCAAAGGCAATGGCGTCGTTGTTCCTTGTTTACATCCTTGCAAATGTCAATTCAAAATGAAATCATAATCTTAAAAAGTTGGGCAAGTAATATAGCAAAGACCATGGCTTCATTCTTCCTTGTTTACATTCTTGTGAAATGCCACTTCGAAAATAAGATCATAAGCCTGAAGGATTGGTCAAGCAATAGCAAAGAACATGGGATCATTCTTCGTTGTTTTCATCCTTGCATATGCCACTTCAAAATGAAATCATAAGCCTTAAGGGTTGGTCAAATAATAGCAAATACCTTGGCATCATTCTCCCTTGTTTACATCCTTGTGAATGCCACTTTAAATTGCATCATAATGTTAAAAGGTTGATCAAGTAATATCAAATACCATGGCATCATTCTTCCTTATTGCAATTCCATGATTAACAAACTCAATTTATTTAGTCTTTCCCAAACATGAACACCACATGGAGCCAAGTAGTGGTATTCATTTTGTGAATTTGTCATTGGGTTTTCATTGCCTTAAATCCATTGAACAATTGGCACTACATCATATACATATTAATAGATAATTGACATAGAATGAACAAATCCAATGTATGGTTTTGATGAATATGAAATGACAACAAATCAAGTATGATAAAAAGGATTTGAAACTCCAATTCATGAAAAGACATTTGTGTTTTCAATTATCATTTCCAAAGTTGTGAAAATGATTATCATGAAGAAATAGACTTGAGAATGAAAACACTATGATGAAATCACAATTGCATAAAGAAAACATGGACAACAAAGATGAAAGGTTTATTTATAAATTTCAGAAAACCTATGGAATCATGAATGTTGAAAATCACCTCATGAGGTGTGAAGATAACATGAAGATGGAGGAGACATGCTTGCATGTATCATCTACTCCCACTTTGTTGACTTGAGGTGATGACATATGAAGCTTTTACACCAAGCTTGTGTGTAAAAAGGTTTTCTTATAATTTTTTATTATATTAAGATCAAAATATTATGAAATAACACATGATTGAAAATATTTCCCAAGTGTGTGCATTGACCATGTTTTTCTTTGCAATAACCAAAAAAAGAGAGGCTTCAACTATGAAAAAAACCATCAAGGATAAATCATCCATTTTAGATGGCACATAGTTCATGTAAATGGTCTTATGCATATTATTTGAAATTGGTGAAATTTTATTTTTGTGTGGGGTGCCATATTATTTCCAACTCTCTTATTGAGCCAATGACTAGGATGACTTTTGTTAAATATAAATATAAATTTTATTTATATTTACAATTTCACATTTAATGTATGCAATTGAAATTGAAATAATAAAAATCTAATTATATCTAACCGAATATTAATGCATGTGATGCAAAGTAAAATGAATAAAACCTTAATTTTTATGTGAGTCCAAAACAAAATAGTCAAAATTTCACATTGAATGTATGATTAAGAATTTAATACATAGCACCAAACATAAAAAATCAAGAAAATAATAATCATGTGTGCAATAAAAAAAATTACTACTTTGCAACCAAAAGTAAAAGCAATGAAAATGCTACTTTTTATGTGTGATTGAAATTGTAGTCCCTCGGATTGAAAGTTAAAACTTAATAATGCTAAAAATTTCTATGTGTGACCTAAAACATGATGCATGCATCCTCAAGTAAACATGATGAATTTTTTGCTTTCAAGTTTTTATATGGCACCCACAAAATTAAGATAATTGATCAAAAAAAGAATTCAATAACACTTTTATCTTTATGTGTGACAACAAATTTCATATATAAAATTGAAATCAGAACATAATTAAAAATAAAATTCTATGTGCAATCATAACTTTATTAAAGCAATTTAGAAAGTATAATGAATAATAATTGATTTTTGCGTCCCTTCAAAAAATAACATAGTGAATGAAATTGAAAAAAAATCAACATTAATTTTATGTAAAAAAACATTTTAATGCATTTGACTAGAAATAGAAGAGGTTTTTAAGCCTTTTTTTTGTGCCATCCAAATTAATACATGGGAAAAATTCTAAAAATAAAAAATTGACATGTTCATATCTACATTCGACGAAAACAAATAATTAATTTTTTTTTTAAAACATGAAAAATTAATAAAAATAATACAAGTTTGATTCTTATGTGCAATTATAAAAATAATACATGTGAAAAAAATAAAGATCAATAACAATTTCATTTATTTCTATGACCAAAAATACATGAAACTAAAATTTAAATGATTTAAAAAATCTTAGGTCCAACCAAAATTTGCATGTATACAAATTGAAATAAAATCTTGAAGATTGATTTTTATATTTTCAATTCAAAAACTTGATTGTAGCAACATGGATGTGTAATCAAAGTTAACTTACAACCAAAGTAGTAAAAAATGACATGACATGCCATTTTTACGTCAATTGTCACACTATTGTTAATCATGATGCATTGTTTTGTCATCTCAACCCTAACGTTGACCAAACATTGCCATAATGAAAATAAAATTACTATTTTTCACTATGTAGGTAAGTTCAAATATTATTATTAATAAGTTAATAATTAATTCTAAGAATTCATATTTCATCAATAAATCATCTCATGGCTAGATTCAAGTCATTGGATATGACCGGAATGTGGACCTATTATGACCAAAAATCTTGATTGTTCAAATGACATTGAAATCTGTTTGCCATTTTTTGATGGTCAAGATTTTTTATTTTTTTCCCTTTCAAGACTAGATTCAAGTTGTTGGATTACAATTGGGGTGTGGACTAATTACGACCCCAATTGTAGTTCAACAATTGTTTCCAATCAAATTAAAACCCAAATGATTATAATTATTTGGCGTGATTGCTTGATCTATTACCTTAGCAAAATCATTAACAAAAGTTGTTGCTTTGTTGCTTATAGGTCACAAATGACAATTTTTTTCTTAATACATTGATGAAATGTTGTGAAAATTTATCAAAAGAGTGTTGTGCAACCTTCTTCACCTATAAACAACAAAAATGTTTTTAGAAGATTTAAGTCAAAGGAGAAAACTTGTTGGCCTAACATTTAATTTGTATGCACTAATGTTGGATAGGTATCATATTTTAGAGACCGGTTAGGTCTTTGCATTAAATTTTTTGGGATCTACTATTATCCGAGTCCATGTATGTCAAAACAATTAAACACCAAGTTAATACAAATAGTTTGACTATTGGTGTAATGCTTGCTACTACCAATAGTTGTTTTCTTTAAGTTCGATACCAACCAATACCAATTTTGGTCAATATTCTTTTCCTTTGCCCATAAATAATTGCAATGAACAAGCCATACAACAAGCCCATTCACACACATATAATGATTGCATGCACCAACAAAGTGAATTAATCACATATGGTTAAATAACAAATGGTTTTACTTAACCTAAAAAATATCAAATACCTAGTGCATGCAATTTAAATTGAAATGGGCTCTGTAATATTTTGTATACCATAAATATATCAATTAATTATTTTTGTAATTTAAATGATTAAATTATTTCAAATGATATTAAATAGCATTAACTTTGTGAAAATTTTAATTTTAAGGCCCAAACACCAAAACTTAAACCAAAATTAAGTGCGCCATGTTTTGGCAAATATGTATTATAATATTAAACTTAGAAAACTTAAACTCAAATGCAACCCAAAAAGGGATCATTGTAGTGTGTTTTCAGCCCAAATAAGTTTCTAGGTGCTTACCCATTAAATAACCAAAAACTACATGAAACCTTAAGTTTAGTATTAGTGTTGGATAGAAGCCCTTTATGAAAGAGGGAATAATGATCTTGTCAATGAATTTTTAAATTATGTATTAGGCACTATACGTACTATCAATCAAGGTATATAATATATCACCCCCATATGGGGTAATAATGGTATCATAAAAGTTTCACAAGAAAATTGTATTAGTCTGGTCAGTTTCCTACTAATAGGACCAATATGAACCTATATATTAGGGTTACACCCATATATTTACGTAACATTGGTATGTACCTCATTTTATTTTTCTTTTGTTATCTTTTTTTTATCATCAACTATTATATGGAGTAACGATAACCAAACCACCCCAACAAATTTTGAGATAATAATTGTTGTGTGGGTTACAAATTTCTCCATCAATCATCCAACATAATATTAGATATAACCAAGAATAGTTGATGACTTTATAAAAAGTTGACCTACATGTTCAACGCCCAATAATCCAACAAGCAATTAAAGGAATATGGGTTTTTGGGTTTTAGTCATAAATGCTTTTTTAATGAAATTTGATCCAAAAAAAAAAATTGGAATAGTTTACGAAAATTTCCCTATTTCAAAGTATAATTTTCCAAATTTGAAAAGTGAATTTGGGGAAAATTTTGCCACATTCAACAATTTTTTAGTTTTGGGACAAATTTTCACCATGTTTTTATAGTTTTAAAAAATATAAATCTTATCACCAATTCATGTTAAATATTTTTTTGGGATAGTCCCTAATGATGCTACCATATATGTGATGTTCAACATTGAAGAATTCTTTAAAAAATAACCAAAAATCAAAACATAATCACATTTGCAAAAATTTCTAGGAAATGAATTTGCATCCTATGGGACATAATCCAATATCTTGACTACCAACCACTAGATTAGTGCCATATGTTTAAAATATTAAGTGCACTCTAGATGTCCTTATGTTGAACTATCCAAATTTTAAGATGTCCAATTTAGGATTGCCATACCCTTTTTATAAAAACAAATAAATCTTTTGCAATAAAGCTACCAATTGTCAATTGTATGTACAACACATCAAACATTTGTATTTTATGAAACAAAAACCCACGTTGCTAATATTATTAAAATTGATATTGCAATTGTTTGTAGATCAAAAGTCATTGAATGTCTCAATTTTTCATTAAACATCACATTCACTTTTTACATTAAAACATCTTTAAGCAATGGGAAATTTCTTGTGGGTAATGATAGTGTGTGGTGACCAAGTGTTGTCTACTTAATGGTGTGGAGGGTTCCATATGATACTACAAAAATCTAATACAATATAGTTTTAAAAATAAACATATAATTATATTGCCATTGCAAATTACTCTTAGACTACTATGAACACATCACTTTAATTAGGATATTGGAACATCAAGCTATAAATTATTGCACTAATGTTTAACATATAAAACTTGAATCCTTTTGCATAAATGATTTTGGGCATGTCTCCTAATCTAATGAACAATTCTCAAAATTACAAAACTTAATGGATAGTTGTTTGGATCAACATGTTTTGGAACTTTCATGTGAACAAATTTTCTTTTCATAGCCTTCAAACTCATGCACAATTACAAAATTCTTTTGTCTTCCCTCTGACATGCACACATTTGATAAATAAATAACAACACGATTATGGTATATGTCAAAAAATTTAGGTGCTAAAACTCTATTCCCAAAATGGCAACATAGAATGAAATTCAATATTTGCAAAATGTTATTGATTTCCATTTGGACTCAACATACATACACACTACCTTTTGCCCTTTTTTTAAAGATAAACTCAAACTCCTAATTAACATAATGTATTAAACATGTTGCCACACAAGGTATTCCACAAATTGCCTTTTCTTGTGATCACAGATCACACAAATACTAAAGTGTAAATACTTCCAAGCTCATAGATGGATGCACATTACAATTTTGATATCCTCAAAAAGGTTGACACCATGCACCCATCCGCACACATGCACAAAACTAACTTAATTAAACAATAAAATTTCCTCACCATGCTTGCAACCTTGTAAAAGCTTTGATCATTTCCACAACCATCCTTAATCCTACTCTTCCTATTGAAATAACATTGTTAACTTGAAATTCCACATTTCTAGCACCATGGAAATCATCATGAGACCTAAAACCTTATCCTAACAATGAAATCTAACACTGCAAAGCAAGCATCCATTTTTGTACAACACATTAATCACATTAAAAAAACCATGTAAATTACACATTTCAAGCACATAAGAGAAAAAACAACTTCAAGATTTAGCTCTAACTTTGAAACACCACCAACAACCAACATTTATCCATAGCTTGCTAACGTAAGTCTTTTTCATGCCATCATTGTGCAACATCCCCATTAAAGTGTATTCATGATTGGGGTACCAAAAAGGGATGACCTATTTTTAAGGACTACAAAGGACAATGTTATATTTTTATTCATCTTACATTATTATAGTTGTAGTGGATTTTTGTATGTGTCAATAAGTAAAATGGTGTTTTATTGAATTAATAAGAATAATTTAGAATAATTTGGATATTATGTAAATGTCATTTTGAGTCTTATAAACTAACTATATCAAATGTTTAAATTGCATTTTTTTCAAGGCATCAAATGCATAAATTCATACAATTGATTTCAAAAAAATTCACAACAAAACATGCCCCCTTCTATGAAAGTGAATGTTCATTGGAAAAACTTGATGAAAAACCAATTCATACAAAAATTTCAAAGTTTTGAAATTTTGAAAGAAAGGGTTATAATGTAGAGGACTGATTTTTTTAAACATTTGACAAAAAAATTATGTTCAATGGGTTCAAAATGTCTAGCTTTAAGTGTATGTCACATGTGTAGGAAATAATTTTACCAAAAAACATGTTTGGTTGTCCATTGAAATTCATTTTGGGAGTTTCTGGGATTTTCCATGTTTTTGGCTATAAACCAAAATATTCATACATAATTACGTATGAATATGAAACTCACCGTTGTCACATGAATTATCTTAAATTTATTTATTCAATTTTTCTCACTTAAATTTATTTCAAGTAAATGTTATTTGCAAAAAGTAGCCTCACAAAAGTCTTGGAGTTTTTTTTGGAAACTCCAACCATGAATAGGCCCATCAAGAATGTACAAGAAAACACTAGCTTGGCAATGGAATTTCACCCATCTTTGCCATTATTATCCTTTTGCAAACTCACATAAACAACCCACACATTGTCCATTTTAGGCATATATAGCAAAAAAAAAAAACCTTGCATTCCACCACCTCTAACCCCAACAAAGTTGAAAATAGTTTTGTCCATTTCAACTCAGGATAATTTCCATAAGGTTTTGGATCTTGAGCCATTTATCTATTCACACTTGCCCAAAAATTTCGATGTCACCAATCCACATCACAATACATTTAATGATGTTTAAAAGTTTGAATTAGAAAAAGAAAAATCACTAATTGGTATAATATTAAAGTGGGCTCATAATCAATCAAATGTGTAATTGGATTGGTGACCTTACAACCCTAATTTGACACCTTGATTGGGCATTAAAGGAGAGATCGTCCTCATGTCTACCAGTTAAATGGGGTTGTAACCAAAATTGGGGGTGAAAAACTTTATAACCAATAGCAATCATGTTAAGAAATATCTGGGTGCAAATGGGATAACATAAACCACAACTACTTGCTTTTTTTGCTATTTTGGGGAAATATTCTTGGAATATTTTTGAAAAAATCTTCGAAAAAATATTTTAAAAATTTAAATTTTTTTCATACTATTTTATTAAGGTTTATATTAAAAATTTGGCAAAAAATGTCATTTAAAATTTTCAAATTCATTTACAAGTCCATTTATTGCTTAAAAACAAACGTTACAATGCTTAATGAGTGCTTTTATTTATTTTTTATTCATTGGATTAATTTCAAATTAATTCACATGTTCCCATGATATATTAAAAATACAGTTATATAAAAAAATCTTGCAATTTCAACATCAAATTAACTTACAACTTTAAAACATGAAAAACCAAGTAAGCATTACATTTGCTATGGCACATGTTATTGTGACTGCACCCATTTACCACAAGTCCACACAAACAATTGAATATTTTCTATTTGTAAAATCCTTGAAACATGAACTCCAACAATCAACACCACTTCAACACTAACAACATAGATGAACTTTTACATACAACAACTATGTTACACCATGATAATTCTGACCAAAGATGTTGGATCAAATTCTCATGATTTATTATCTTGTCCATTCATAGGCATCATCCTATGATTAAGCAACATAAAACTCATAACTTCATAATCTTATTACCTTAATATTAGAAGTCTTTCCCCCAAACTCAAAACATGGAAATTCCACATTCTTCATGATCAACCCAAAAATCCAAAAAGTTTCAACTTGGGACATGTTTGGACAATGAAGTCTAATCATCATCCAACTTTTCCAATATTGAGTCAAAGAGAACATCACAAAAAAACATAGCTACTACATTCTATTCTACAACTTGTAGAACACTAGTCCCTATGCAATGAAAATAAAATTCTAGATACAGTGTTGGCTCTATAAAAACTAAAGCACATCACATCACATCCTAACTAAACACAATGTAGTTAGCTTTTCATTCTGCCATTCTTCACATAGGTTCGTCACTTAAATCTTCATTGACACTCCTTGTTGCAAACCTCCATTCCACACCCTACATACAAATCTCCACACAAATCTTATTAGCTAGCACACAAAACTTGAATGACAAACCCAACATAAAAAATCTAGTAGAGTAATAACACTTCTCCTACTAGTTGCCATCACCATCAATCTTCAAGAACAAACAGCCAAAAAATGACGGTCACATCTTCATGTAGAAAGGCACAAAAAACAAAAACCCTAAAAATGTCTTGTCATTTACAGGACATGCTTTTAGGTCACAAGGTGTCATTAACAAGGGAGCCAGGGTGAACCAGCACTCACCAGTGCACCATGAAGGAGGGATGATATGTGGATAGGAAAACATTATTTCATTGTATTCCAGTCCCATATCTAACCACAGTAGTTAATAATTTACAAAGCATCCCCATGTATCTAACTCTACCTAATAGTCACCAAGTTCCTTACCTACTTACTAGCCTATATATAGTACCCACTTACATTCACTACCTACTTACATAGGCAGTGTGGGGTGGAAGTTGGGAGTCCATAGGAGGATGTTAAATCAGCAATGGATCCTTATTGCACTTGTTCTTCTTTTCTTGTCTGTCCTTGGCCCAATCCATCATCCGTTTTAGCAAAAGATAGATGATGCCCCTTGTCAAAAAAAATTGGGTCTTGTTATGCTCCCACTTTGGGCATATAATGAACACTAAGAGACATAATAAGACACAATTTTTTTGTGTCTGGGCAGCACCAAGATGTGTTTGGTCATCTCAAGATACCTACATTGTAGTCGGGCAATAGGGCAATCGGGGAAAAAAAGAAGCAGACAATACTTTTGTACTGGCTGCAGTAAGGACCCATTGCTGATTTACCATCTTCCTAGGGTCCACAGGATAGGGACCAACCATGGTAAGTGGTCATAATAATGGGTTTCAAAGGGATGGTACACTGGTGGGTTGCTGGGCTCACATAATTCAACATTCCCAAACCTATCATTTGAAGCTAAGATTTGTCTTGGCAGAAGAAGCTAAGGACCCCTTTTTACACTAGAGAATGATAAGGCACCATAAGTCTCTGGGCCCACACAAAATCATTATTGAAATTTCAAGGGGAGGGGGGGGGGGCTTGCCTTTGGTTGCATTCCAGGGGCTCTGAGAATTTTTCATGCTTGTGGGTCCTCACTCTACCTTTATGTAAAGGGGCCCTAAGATATAAAGGAGGAGTTAGTTTTGTGCCCTGAAAGTTAGAAGCTTAGATACTTGCAACTGGTCCTGGTCCTGTGAAACTTTCATGGGTTTTTTGGTGGGCTAAAGAAGAGACCACTTCCATTATATCCAGCTTTAACAGGAAACTGAAGGAATCCCCAGGATTTGTTGCATCATTACAAATATCCAATATCTATCATTTGAGTCTAGAATTTGTCATTGTATGTCATGGAGGTATAAAGGCAATTAGGTGGTTGACTAGCCACCAAATTTCAAGTTGCCAATGACCTGTGGATTGTGTCAATTGAACCTTATTGTTGTTGGAGTCTTTGATGAATGGGTTCGCATTTTAAGACACATTTGTGACGTAGGTAAGGTGGGAAACATTGATTAAAAAGTTTAGCCGGATTTGGCTATAAATTGAATTATGAAAATAGAAAAAAATCTAAGCATCCCTCTTACACTGTTGCCTACCTACTACAACATGATACAAAAATCTGGCAATTTTTCTGAATTAAAAAAAAAAAGCTATAGAAAAACCCCAAAAAATAATTTTGCAACCTGTTTTTTTTAGAAATTTCACCTAGTGCTGAAATTTCACCACTAAGAAAACACTGTGGTAGATATTCCTGGTGTTGCATTCCACAAGCTCTCTCCATTAGAGTTCAAAATAAAAATAAAAATCTTAGACCAAGAATGCATTTTGTACTTGAGACAATAAGATTTTTTATTACATCCAAATTTATTGTTAATGTTTGTTCCTTCTCCACTGATAAATAGTAAATATTGGACAATATTCATTGAGGGATCATTTATGTCACATGGGGGCCAATCACAATGAGCGATAAATCAATAGTAGTCAATGTTTAACCAATCACTATCAACCGAAAGCAATCATTTTCTTTTTGTTAGTGTTTGGAAACCTCCACTATCCAAGTGCCAATTCACAAGAACAACCTAATTTTCACATCACTATGAGGCTTACCTCATCCAAAATTTGACATACATGCCATTTTAGTATTGCCACTAGAGATGCTCCTACTTGAATGTCTCTTGAGCCCTCATGTGACCATGTTATGGGCTTGACTCAGCCACAAAATGGCTTTGTACCCAAACTTTCATTATACAAAATCATCATGTTATACAGAAATTCCTATATCATGACAAACCAAGGCTGATTCAAACCTCTAATTCTTTAAGCATGTATATTTGGAAACAAAAAAGTCATCCATGATCTGATAAAAGTAAGATGGAATGACTTAACAAATCAAGAGAACAAGTCATTTTGTTGAGCAATTTGATCTTCATTCAAAGTCCAAGAATGTCCAGCCAAAGAGGGTGACATTATATATCATGTCATTTCTTTTGAACTACTCAACATTTTAGGGCAGCCAGATTTTTCCACCACACAGACTCAAGTCTCCTACTCTCCAATAGCAAAATTTTGGCCCATAAATGTGAGAAACTCATACCAAAATTGTTGAACTTTACATACCATAGCACCTGGGCTCATTCAGCAGCAAGATGCTGAATAGTTATTATTTTTTTGAAACCATTGTTGACTAGTTCTTGTTCTTCGAGAGAACCTATGGTCTTGGTTTTGACCCTTAAAAAGGTTTTGGTAGGTTATCGAAGTGTGGGTTTGAGCTTAGTTCTTCAAATTTCTAATTCTAGGGTTTTGGGAGATTTCTAGGATTTTCACATTTAATGGGAGTTTCTCAGTGGGAGTTTGAGTTGGTTTCTTGGTATCACCCAAGAATGGGTTTGCCTCACCAATACTTTGGAACAAGTTTGGGGCACATCAATTGGCCTTGGATTAAACCCACAATCAATTGCAAGGTCACATGTCCATGAATCTTGATCACTGGGTGATTCATTTCATGTTCATCTTGACCACAATATTTAAATATGTTGCAATTTACAAAGGGATGGACTCTTTGCATCATGTATGTGGATGTCCAATCAACTTGTTACTTGAATACATTGATTCTATGTGGACCCAATCCTCTTGTGTATGGATTCTTATTTGTCAAGTGCTTGGGTATTGGATCTTAGGTGTTATGGTTTGACCATGGACATTACATTGGACATGCATGTTGGAAAGTTACAAGAATAATTTCTTTTTCCAGAAACATTGTAAATTTTTTATAGATTTGGAGATACAATAGTGATTTCATAAGTTAAAGAATCACAATAGGTTGCAAAATCCAATAAAAAAAATCCATCAAAATGCAACCCATTAGACTTATCTTTAAACAAAGAAACTTAATAAATATAAATAAAAACTAGCTTGATTATTTTGTATAGACAAATGAAAAGTTGTCAATGACATAAGTTGTTTTATTTTTTTGGGAAGGGAATATATTATAAATTATTTCCCCTTTTTTCAAGGCATTCCATGAGCATGGTATGTAGTTATCTTTAACTTCATGTAATTGAGGTTTTCATGTATTTTGAAATCTACAATTTTAGTATTACACATTAATCAATTCCTTAAATTGGGAATTAAAGGGCTCTTTGAAGGCTAGTTATCTAGCAATTCCATGCAATCCCAATATATAAAACTAATTGCAACATATAAAAAAATCCACCAATATATACATATATATAGTTTGTGGATGTTTTTACTTCATGGAGTTGTTTAAAATAGTGAAGATCACAACTCAAATAAAATGAACCTTGCAAATGAAAATCAACCACTAAAAATGAAAGGATAAATTAAAAATTTATACATTCATTTATACATATTAGGTGGTTACAAACATGATAAAAGGAGCCACATTTGCCTCCTTGGTGATTATTTATTCTTAGAATACTTTGATTTTTTTTATAAATTTTTTTTTGTAACCATGGTGTTCCACTTGATGGATAAGAGGGTTAAACTCTTGTCACAACTAAAGTTTTGAATGCACACAACTTCAAACAAGGGCTTTTCAATATATGCATTATTTTTTAAACCTTAATATGTATACTTTTAAAATTGGTAAAATGATCTTATTAATATAACTTACATTTTAGGCAAAATGTAATAGTCCCAATGTCAAAAGGTGGGGTCCAACACTATGAAGACATCAAAAAAGACCCCAAGTAGATGAACTTAAACTCATTGTTTTCACATTTTACACAATTAGATTATGGCATCCCAATGGAAAATTCTTAGTCATCCATGAAAACCTGTCCTTGTAATATTTTTTATGAAATTTCTATAAGAGAAGACATGACAATTTTGGCACTACATGTGAAGATGAGCAAGTTCAAATTGAGGTTTGACATCATGGTTGATGAATTAGGAAAAAATCCAAAGGGCATGGAAAGTGGGACAATCATAGTTATATTACTTGGACCCATAGAATGGTTTTAAATTTGGTGTCATGAAATGTTTTGCATGTGAGGAATGTGGGATGAATAACACTTGGGAAGAGGAACATGATGTGTCACACTACGAAGACATATTATCATAACTCATGAAAACAATGAAAATCACAAGATAGTTTTATGTGTTGGAAAGTTCATTGCAATGGCAAACATCTTCCCATAGAAAGACATGTTGATCTCATGACTAATATGGAGCAAGGAAGACATTTGATATTAGCATACTTTATTGCTTGGAATGTGGCCTTGTACGAAGCTTTATTGAACAATGTCACATCCACATGTAACTTTTGGGCACACTAGACATGCCAATCAATGATAAATACTCTACATATATGAATATATTTATAGCTATGGAATTCTTACAAAGGAGATCTTCACATTTGAAAAACTACATCCTTTTTATCCTTGAGCTCAAACTTTTCCATTTATTTTCCTATTGGTTGATGGATTTTTAGATTGGATATTGGAGCAACACTTGATTGTGAACTTATGCCTTTTAATAGTGGTATTTGAAAGGCTATGTATGAGTTTGTACATGCAATTTGATTAGGAAATGCATTGGGAGAAATCACAACTAATGGCTATGGTTACTAATGGAGTATCTTCCATCACATTTATCAAGCAAGGCTTGATGATATGAATAAGAAATAATATTTCACATCTTTTTGGAATTGATTGCATAACACATAGGGATGTTTTGGTTGCAAGGGACTTAGCAAGGCATTTTTTGACTTGGATTTGCAAATGTGGTCATCACTCAAATGTGTATGGATGGGTGGGGAGGGCTCTTATCAAACACAAAATTTACAACCCTTCAATGCAAAGGGGAAAACCATTTCAGCCCTTCACCACAAAAGGTCAATGCATATTTTAAAAATACGTTATTTCAAATGGCAACAACAAAATGGTATGTATGCCAAATTTTGGATGAGGTAAGCACCAATGGTGTGAAGATGGGTTTTTTTAATGAACTTGCACCTAAGTAGTGGAGGTTCCAGATGATTAACCTACACTTGTGATTAATCACACATTTATTAATATTGATTGGTTGGCCATAGTAATTGGTGCACACGTTACATATATATGTTCCCTTTGTGTTAATCATCTAGTGTTTACTATTTATGAATGAAGGAAGGGTGAACATGGTCACTCAATTTGATTGTGATAAATATTGATAATATTTAATGCATCACTGGACTTTGGAGTTGTTTTAAGGGTGCCCATGTAAACCATAGATTACAATCTATGCACTAGTGTCACCAAAATGAAGTGGAATTTACATATCTCCAAAGGCACAAGTTAATTATCATGACCAAGTTCCCATGAATTTTAGAAACAATCAATCATTTACATAATGAAATTATCATTACCACACACTACAACAAAAGGTGTCCTTGTACACCAAGTGATTTCATTGGATTTTGAGTGAATTCACTGGTTGTAGTGAACGGGGACCAGTTAAAAAGCAGTGAATTCATTGGTCTAGTGAACGAGGATTAGTGAATTGCATCCACATTTTGTAGTAATGACATTTGTCTAAACATTTACTACCTATCCAATACAATTTAAATTTTGGGTCATCAAGGATTAGATCATTCTAATGGAGCTCAATTGGTCATTTTGCAACAATTTCATTTGTGATCGAATTCATTCCCACCACTTATGGATTTGTTTCCCATAAAGACAAAACAAAACACATCCTTTACACTTTAACTTAGAAGGTTATACATTATGGGAGGTTCAATGATTTTAAATGCACCCCACAATTTGATTATGCCAACACAAATGATGTATTCCCTCACAAAGGAAAGTTAAAAATAAGTTATTACACATGTTGATTCATGAAGTTTGACAAAGACAATCCAATGTTTTAGATAGGTCATCAACACAACTCCCCATAACAAACCAATTTTTTTCTAGAACAAGGTCTCACTTTATAATTCCCAACAAGATGGGTACTCTTTCCCTAGGCAACAAAACCAACCTTTTACAAAATAGTTATAAAACAACCCAAACACATCAAAAATGACTTGCCATTTTGACCATTCCCAAAATCCTTAAGGCTTTTCATCATTTCCTTGATCTTGACCCCTAAAGCCTGCTTCTAAACATATATTATTCCTTCTAGTAAAGCTTTTGGTGTAATGAAAATGCATAGTTTCAAAAAGAAGTCAAGTTATTCATAGAGGGGCATTCTTCCCCATCAATAAAACACTACAATCTTAGTTCACAACACTCACAAAAAAGTGATGTCCAATCCACAAAATGAAAGAAAAAACTAAAAATTATTTAGTTTTGCTTCCATCAATTGCTTCAAGAACCTCTTCATATAATGTTTCTTGCAACGGTCCATAAATCACATCCTCCAAATCCAACACATCAACTACCAACTCACCCCAACAATGAAGAATAACGAGACAATATCAAAATGTTGAATGTTGTTGCAACAAGAAATCATAATAACCAAACCATCAAACATAATCCGCATCAAACAAACGACACAAATGCAAAACACCACCATCCACAAACACCTTTCCTCCCATCATAATCAATTGTCAAAAGTTTGTCATTTTTTAACTTCAAGTTTGGGTGTGATGATGTTTTCATCCATTAGGGCTTCATTACTTTAATTCTATGTTAAACCAATGTTGTGCATGCAAATGGTTTAAATTTACACTCAATGTAAATGTAAATCCATATTGAAATTTATTTACATTTTGTGTAAGTGTAAATGTCTAATATCCATCTACATTCATGTAAATGTAAATGTAGAGCATGAAACATGTAAATGTAAGTGTAAAACCATGTAAATATATTTGATGCCATATAAAGCAATGTAAGTGTAAAACAAATACACTTATATGGTTTTACATGGGTAAAACAATGTAAAACATGTGATTTTTATTGGGGAGGGGGG
>Ga0116227_10009426_pt1 | contig 17732 bp, 16 predicted proteins | sample S1TSphgellanicum_FD_89693 | JGI IMG/M metagenome (GOLD analysis project Ga0116227, IMG submission 89693) | Host-associated microbial communities from peat moss isolated from Minnesota, USA - S1T2_Fb - Sphagnum magellanicum MG | ecosystem: Host-associated > Plants > Peat moss > Unclassified... | reverse complement strand
TGATCACGTCGCCCTTGTTGGCGTTCAGCGACACGCCCTTGAGCACTTCGTTATCGCCATAGCGCTTGTGGATGTCCTGCACGGCGAGCTTGCAGGCTTCAGTTTGAGTCGTGTGGAGCAAGTGGCTCTCCCAAGGTGAATGCAGACCGTCGTGTCGCCACGGTGACGGGGACGACGGGGTGAACCGCAGCAGGACCGCGCCGCTCAATGCGGCCGCGCGGCCAGATACGCCAGCCAGTGCCGCTCGGCGCGCCGGAACAGCGCCACCAGCGCGAACGATACAACAAGATAGATCAGCGCCGCGATGCCGAACGCGCTGAACGAGTCGTAGGTGGCCGAATTGGCGTCGCGCGCCACCTTCAGGATGTCCGGCACGGTCGCCGTGAAGGCCACGGTGGTGGCGTGCAGCATCAGGATCACTTCGTTACTGTACAACGGCAGGGCGCGGCGCAAGGCCGACGGCAGGATGATGCGGCGATACATGGTGAACCAGCTCATCCCGTAAGCGCGGGCCGCCTCCACTTCACCATGCGAGGTCGAACGGATCGCCCCGGCGAAAATCTCGGTCGTATAGGCGCAGGTGTTCAGCGCGAACGCGAGAATAGCGCAATGGAAACCGCTGCGGAAGAACGCGTCGAGCACCTGATGCGAACGCACGAACTCGAGGCTGTACATGCCGGTATAGATCAGCAGCAATTGCACGTACAGCGGCGTGCCGCGAAACACGTAGGTGTAGAAGCGCACCGGCATCGACAGCCAGCGTTTCTTCGACACACGCGCCACCGCCAGCGGAATCGCGCACACAAAGCCAATGCCGATCGACGCCACCAGCAGCCACAAGGTCACCGCGAGGCCGGAGAGACGCTGGCCGTCCCAGTAGAGGAAGGCCCGGCCGAATTGGGAAAGGATTTCGATCATGGTCTTCTCAAAGCTCCGCGTGCCGTACGCCAATCGAATAGCGCTTCTCCAGCCAGATCAGCACGAGGTTCGACATCGTCGTGATGGCGAGGTAGATCAGCGCGGCGATCAGGATGAAGAAAAACATGTTGAAGGTGCTCTTGCCGGCGTCCTGGGCCGCCTTGACGACGTCGGCGAGACCGATGATCGACACCAGCGCGGTAGCCTTCACCAGCACCTGCCAGTTGTTGCCGATGCCCGGCAGCGCGAAACGCATCATCTGCGGAAACAGGATGCGGGTGAACACGCGCGCCCCGCTCATGCCGTAGGCGGCGCCCGCTTCGAGCTGGCCGCGCGGCACCGCGAGGAAAGCGCCGCGAAACGTTTCGGTGAAGTACGCGCCGTAAATGAAGCCGAGCGTGATCACGCCGGCCACGAACGGATCGATGTCGAACTGCGGCAGATTCAGCGCGTCGGTCAGGTTGTTGACCGCGATCTGGATGCTGTAGAACAGCAGCAGCATCAGCACGAGATCGGGCACCGAGCGGATCAGCGTCGTATAGGCCGTGCCGAGCATGCGCAGCGGCCGGTTCAGCGAGAGCTTCGCCGCCGCACCGGCCAGCCCGAGCAGGACCGCAGCCGCTAGCGACAGCACCGACAGCTCGATGGTCTGGATCGTACCGGCGAGCAGCACCGGACCAAAGCCGTAAAGGAACACGTTTGTCTCCATCCAGGTTTGCAAGGGGGCGGGCCGCGCACGCTTCACGCGACCGTTGCAGGCCATCCGGCAGGCATGGCGCGGATACTCGCAAGCGAAAATGATTTGCTCAAACAGGCGACCGGCGGCGTGTTGCAACGCAGCATTGGACGATTCCGCCGGCTGACGGCGCGAGACCCCTGTTTTAGCGGGTGATATGCGTTTGTAAGGGCTGCGTGCGACAGCTCTGCGCGCCGCGATTTAGCATGTTTCGGGTCGCTTTTTCGATAGACGGCGCGGCGCGCGCCGCCGTGGGTTTTGCAGTCACGACCAGGGCAAACCCCGCTACACTGCGGGGACGCGGGGTGCTTGAGCCGCGCCGGACGGCGAGCCGGCAGCCCGTTTTGCCGTGCGATTGCACACGCTTTCTTTACCGAGGACCTGGTGTATGACCTCCCGCTACGACTCCGCGACGCTCGACGCCTATTCGAAGGACGCCGCCCGCTACAGCCAGGAATGGCTCGACCAGCCGCCGCCCAACGACCTTTACGCGCTGCTGGAAACGCATCTGGTGCCGCGCGGCGCGACCGCCGAGATCGGCTGCGGCAACGGACGCGACGCGGCGTGGCTCGCCGCGCACGATTATCTCGTCAGCGGCTTCGATGCCTCGCCCGCCTTGCTGGCCGAAGCGCGCCGCCTGCATCCGCAGATCGTGTTTCGCGAGGCCACCCTGCCGGCGCTCGCGGAGATCGAGGAGCGCTTCGATAACGTCGTCTGCGAGACGGTGATCATGCACTTGCCGGCCGAGGCGATTCCGTTGGCCGTCGATAACCTGCGGCGCCTTCTGCGGCCTAATGGCGTGCTGTATCTGTCGTGGCGCGTGACCGAGGGCGAGGACAAGCGCCAGGCCGATGGCCGCCTTTACGCGGCGTTCGAACCGCAGGTGGTGGTGGACGCGCTGGTCGATTGCGCGATTCTGCTGTTCGAAGACGTGACGAGCGAAAGCTCGGGCAAGCGGATTTGCCGGGTAATCGCGTCGAAGAATGCGGGCGGAGTTTAAGGGCGGCGCACGCTGCCGCCCTTAAGTAAGGCTTACTCGAGGGGCTCGCCCGAGCGGCCTACTCGATCCCGAGGCGCGCGCGAATCGCCGGCAGCATGTGCTCCACCGCTGCGCGCCCTTCCGCGATGGCAGGCGCCGCGCGGTGGAAATCGAAAATCCCCATGCCGCCCAGGCGCGGCTGAATCAGGATGTCGGCGGGCTCACCCGCGAGCCGGCTGCGCGTGATGCGCACCTGCATGATGTCGATGCTCTGCGCGACCGAACTCAGCATTGACGGCACGCGCGCGCTCGGCTCCGGCGCCACGCGCACGTCGTTCGATACGACGTCGTCGGCCGGCGCGAGCCAGCGCGGCCACGGCTTGCCGTTCTTGCGCAGCGTGCCGGGCGGCGGCGCATCCGGATCGAGCGCCGGCGCCGCGGCGGTGATGCCGCCGAAGTCGCGGCCGTTGAGAATATCGTTGTTCAGATCCACGGCGATCACGCAATCGGCGCGCATGCCGCGCGCCACCGACACCGGCACCGGATTGCTCAGGCCGCCATCCACGAGCCACACGCCGTTGTGCCAGACCGGCGTGAAGATACCCGGAATCGCAATCGACGCCCGTACCGCATCCACCACACTGCCGTCCTGCAACCAGGTCTCGCGGCCCGAATCGAGTTCGGTCGCCACCGCCGCAAACGGCATCTGCAACTCACTGATCTCGCGGCCGTTGAACTGGTTGGCGAACACCTGGATCACCTTGCGGCCGCCCAGCAGGCCACCGGAAATGCGCAGGTCGAGCAGGCGCACCACCGTCTGCCAGGTCAGGCGCGACACCCATTCCTCGAGCCAGTCGAGATCGCCGTTCGCATAGACCGCCGCGACCAGTGCGCCGATCGAGGTGCCGCACACCACGTCGGGCTTGATGCCGGCGTCATGCAGCGCGCGAATCGCGCCGATATGCGCCCAGCCCCGCGCGGCGCCGCCGCCCAGGACGAGACCAATGCGCGAATGAGGGCGTCGTCGCAGCATGTTTTTCTCCTTATCGTCCGCGTATCACGTCTGAACGCGATGTCGTATAGACCTTGTGAAACGCATCGAAGTGCACGTTGAAGATGCCCTCTTCGGTCACGCCGCCTTCGCGCCACTTCCAGCTCCAGACGGTTTCCGGTTTGAGCGGAAACACGGCGACCTGCCCCGGCTTGCCGAGCAGCCGCCGCACTTCGTCTTCGCTCATGCCCATCTGGACTTTGGCGAAATTGGCCGCGGTCAGCACCTGGGTGATGGCTTGCAGCTTGCCGTCGCGGTCGATGTCGATCATGTAGGTATTGAGCCCTTGCGGCCCGCGCGGATATTCGAAGCGTTTGGAGCCGTCGGTGAAGGTGCGCTCGGTTTCGGGCGTGCCCATCTGGCTGCGAATCTGCGCTTCCGTCGTGACGCCGGGCGTGAGGCCTTTCAACAACAACGCGTCCGGTTTGACGGCATTGAAGAATTCCTTGAGTTTTTGCACAGCGCGTTGGCCCTGTTGGTCGTCGCACCCCGCCAGCGCAAGCGATGCGGCCAGCATGGCGACGGTAAACAAGCGGAAGCTCGAAGCCATCTGTCGTTTCGGGGTCAAGTCCGTTTGATGAAGGTTGGACGACAGGATAGCAAAACCGCAGGCGCGCACGCAGCGAGGCGGGCGGCGGTGCGCGAACGGGCAACGGGATCGGAGAACGGCAGCACGGTGACGACGCAGTGCAATGCGCCGTTCGTGCTACAGGGGAGGCAACGGGAACCAGCCGTTAGAGACTGCACACGGCTGATGGTGGAAAGCAGACGGCCTGCGACGGCGGGCCCATGACGAACGACCTGAAACCGACGACACGCAGCGGTCCGGCTCCGAACGAAGCAATCGGCCGCCGACGGCCGCCGATCATGCGCTCTCGCCCGGGACAGACCGCTGCACACGGCCGTCTGGTCCCTCGACTATCTTGCCCAGGTGCCGATAATTTAGACGCATTGCGCGGATTAGGCGAGCCAGCGTTTACACCGAATCGGCTGAGGAATGAGTTGTGCTTACCGGCCGGCGAAAGCCGCCCGCCCTGCGGCTTGCAACACCGAGTCGTTCTGCGGTGTATGGATGCGCGCGCACAGCACATCCCGGTAGTGACGTTCGAGCGGATTGTCGCGGGAAAGCCCCGGATTGCCGCTCGCCTCGACGGCGATCTGCACCGCTTCGATCGCCTGATTCGTCACCGTATATTTGACGAGCGGCGCCTCGTCGAGTGCGACCCGCTCGGCGTGCGCCGTCGCATCGAGCAACACGCGGTTGCTGAACAACAGCGCATCGATGCGGCCGAGCGTCTGCTGAAACGATGGGAGGCTCGCAAGCGGCGCGCCGAGATTGGCAGGCGAACGCGTGGCGGCCCATTCGGCGAACCAGTCGCGGGCGGCACGCGCCACGCCGTCGTACACCGCCGAGAGCAGCACGCTCATCCACGCCACGCCGAGCGCGTCCAGTCCCGCGCCGGGCTCGCCGGGCAACTGGACATCCACGGCATGGGCGGCCGGCACCAGGACGTTGTCGAAGACGATTTCATGGCTGCCGGTCGCGCGCATGCCGAGATGATTCCAGGGCGCCCCGACCCGCACACCCGGCGTATCGCGCCGCACCAGCCACACGCCGACGCGCGGCGGCGTCTCGTCGCTGCGCGCCCACACCGCGAGCCAAGTCAAACCGGGGCTGCCGGTCGAATAGATCTTGCTGCCGTTGATGACCCAGCCGTCGCCGCTGCGGGCCGCGAGCGTGCCTGGCAGGCCGCCGCGCGCCGGGCTGCCGAGTTCGGGCTCGACGCGCAAGGAGTTGATCAGGGCGCCGTCGCGCACGGCATCCTCTGCAACGCGTTCGCGCAGATCGCGAGGCCAGCGCGGATTGCCCTGCAAGCGATGGTGAAACAGGTATTGCATGACGAGGACGAGCGCCGTCGACGGCTCGCCGCGCGCCACCGCGCGAATCACGTTCAATGCCTGCGGCAGGCTCGCGCCGGCGCCGCCGAGCGCTGCCGGGACCGTCAACGACAGCAAGTCGTATTCGTGCAGGCGCGCCAGATTGCGATGCGGAAATTCGCCGCTGCGGTCGTACGCTTCGGCGGTAGCGGCGAACTCGGTGGTGAGTTCGGCGAGCATGGCGTCGAACTCGGCGCTGTCGAGCGGTGGATGGCGGCGCGCCGCGGCGCGCGCAAGGCCAGCATCAAAGTCAGGGGCGTTCATACGAGCTCCGTGGCGCCGTGCTCGAGCCACCCGCTCGATCGTCAGGGATGCTGATGGATCGCGGATGACGAGTGGCGGATTGCGTTCTATGGCAAAGGAAAACTGCGGTCGAAACTCGCGCGCACGTTGAGGTGCGCGGGGATGACGCTGGCGGCTTCGTAGGTGTCGGCGGTACGTTGCTGCGCGGCGATCACGCTGTCGTCGATGGCAACCGGATGCACCTGGCCACGCTGATAGACCGTCTTCAGCACATCGGGCGGCAAACCCGTCACGCGCGATTGCATTGCCGCCACTTCATCCGGATGCGACAAGGCCCACTGCTGACCGAGCGCCACCCGCCGCAGAAAGTCCGCCAGGACCGCGCGTTTGCCGGCGATCGCGCGATCGGTGGCGACCTGGTAGCTCAGCCCTTCCGACAAACCGACACCATTGGCGAGGATACGGTCGTGATCGCGCGATTCGCCGAGCGCCGTGTACGGATCCCACACGGACCATGCGTCCACGCTGCCGGACGCGAGTGCGGCTTTGGCGTCGGCCGGGGCGAGGAACACCCAGGTGACGTCGGAGAGTGGTATATGGGCTTTGTTCAGCGCCGCCAGCGCGAGGAAGTGACCAATCGAACCACGCGTCGTGGCGATGCGTTTGCCCTTCAGGCTCGCCACGTCGGTCAAGGGCGAATGTTCGTTGACGACAATCGCCAGATCGACGGGATGCGAGCGGGTCGCGGCGACGGCGCGTACCTGGGCGCCCGCCGCCAGCGCGAACACCAGTGGCGCATCGCCGAGGCCGCCCACATCCACGGCGCCGGCGTTCAGTGCTTCGCCGAGCGGCTGCGCGGCAGGGAAGTTGAACCACTCGATCTTGTACGGCAGGTCTTTCAGTTGGCCCGACGCTTCGAGAATGCCGCGCGTCTGTAGCGACTGATCACCGACTTTGAGGACTGGCAAGTCGGCGGCGCATGCCGCGTTGCTCCATGACGCGAGGGCCACGGCAGAGAGTGCAAGTACAGCGCCGGCGAATGCTCCGACGAGCACGCGCCGGAGCCCAAAGCGAAGCTGAAGACGCGACGGCAGCCACGCGCCAGACGCAGGCACTGCAAAAGACACCGGGAACGCTCGCTGTGCGAAAAAGCCTCGTGAGGGGAAACGTGTCGTCGTCATATCGTTCGTTGCGGATCGGTGAGCGCTGCTGCAAGGCTTCGTCTACGTGCCTCGACGCTGCGCATGGCACGCATGAAGCCAGAACCAGCAACGACGATACGGCACACACTTGTATAAGACAAACGCATTATTCTTCTAAGCAAATATGCGGATGTTGGACGCCCAACACCATGCGCGACGCGCATTGCAGGTATCATCGAATGCACGCTTGCCTGCCCTCTTACCTCATCGCTCACCATGAAGATCGACGATATCGAAGCCTACGTCGCCGTCATCCGCGCCCAGTCGCTGCAACAGGCGGCGCAAACCCTCGGTCTCACGCAACCGGCCATCACGCGCCGGCTGCAGAATTTCGAAGAGGCGCTAGGCGTCGAACTGCTCGATCGCAATACCCGGCCGCTAAAAGCCACCGCCACAGGGCGCGTCGTCTACGAGCAATGCCGCGTAATCCAGCGCGAACTCGACGTGCTGCGCGAGCTGGTTGCCAACGACACGCCGCCGGTCGGCGCCCTGCGCCTCGGCGTCGCACAGACGATCGCCGATATCGCCTTGCCCGATGCCATGCGCGAGTTGCGCGCCGCCTATCCCGACCTGCAAGCGAGCGCATCGAGCGGCTGGGGCAGCCAGTTGCTGCAGCGGGTCGAAGCAGGCGAACTCGACGCCGCGGCGATGCTGCTGCCCGCCAACAAGACCTTCGCCGAATCGCTTGCCGCGCGCTCGCTCGGACGCGTCAAGCTGGCGGTCGTCGCGCCCAAGGGTCTGCTGAAAAAGCGCGTGCAGACGCTGGCGGAATGCCAGTCGATCGGCTGGGTGCTGAATCCGGATGGCTGCGGCTTCCGTGAGGGCTTGCAGCGTGCGTTGACCGGCCTCGGTCTCGCGTTGAAGCTGAATCTGGAGACGCTCGGCACGGAGCTGCAACTGCAGCTCGTCGCGGACGGCAACGGCCTCGGCCTCGTGCCGCTGCCCCTGCTGCAGGCAAGCCGTCACGAGGCCGAGCTGGACGTGCTCACGCTCAGCGACTTCAAGCCGCTGATCGACATCTGGCTCGTGCATCCACGCGTGCTGGGCAAGCTGCAGCAGCCGGTGGAGCGCTTCGGCGCCGCGGTGGAGCGGCAGTTCAAGGCCGCGCGTTTGCAACGCGCGGCTTGAGGGCGCACAGAGCGCCCCACCCGCGGACGACAACGCCGCTCAGATCACATGAAACCCATGTGTCCCGTCGCGCGCCAGTTGCGCCACCAGCCCGTACTCCCACTCCAGATACGCGTTCATCGCTTCGCGGGCGTTATCCGTGCCTTCATACGGGCGACGGTAGCGGTCGATGCGCGGCGAAGCAAGGTGCGTCTCGCCGCTTTCGACCGGCAGTCCCGCCGCGATCCAGGCACTGGTGCCGCCGCTCAGCACCTGCACCGGCTTACCGCTCAGCGCGGCCAGTTCCGGCGCCACGAAGCGCGCGAGCGCACTGCTCCCGCAGGTGAGCACATAGCGTTGCGCATCCGGTAGCTTGGGCAGCGCGTCGGCCAGTTGTCCGCGCAGCGCCCACCACGCGCCCGGAATATGCTGCTTCACGTAGTTGGCGCTCGCCGTGAAATCCAGCACCACCGTGCCGGACGATTGCAGCAAGGTCGCCAGCGCCGCAGGCGAAATCTCCTCGACCGCGGGCGGCGGCACCGCATTTCTCACGGCGGGCGCCGCGCCCTCTTCCGTGAAATCGGCGGGCGTCAGGCCGTCGATGACGTACACCTCGACGTTCATCTGCGCGAGCCAGGAAGCGGTCATATTGGCGCGCACGCCGTCGCTATCCGCGAGAATCACGCGGGCGCCGCGCACCGGCGCGAACATATCGGTCTCCTGAACAAGCTGACCGCCCGGCGCGCTGCGAAAACCAGGCACGTGGCTCGCCTGGTACTCCTGCGGCGAGCGCACGTCGAAACGGTAGATGGTGCGCACAGCTTCCTCGGCCCAGCGGCGCGCTTCGTCGCGCGAGGTGCGGCCCACCTCGGCGCGATCGGCCACCGCCCGCGCCGACGCCGCCGCGGCCGCCCGCACCGCATGGTCGGTAACCGGGTCGAAGCGCCGCGTGCTGCCGTGCGCCAGTTCCTGCCCGGCGAGCGTCCAGCCGATCGTGCCGTTACGTAACGCCACGACCGGGTTCGGTACACCCGCATTGATCAGCGATTGCGCGCCGATGATGCTGCGCGTGCGCCCCGCGCAATTGACGACGATCTGCGTCGACGGGTCCGGCGCCAGTTGCCGGGCGCGCAACACCAGCTCCGCGCCCGGCACGCTGATGCTGCCGGGAATGTTCATGGTCTGATACTCGTCGAAGCGGCGGGCGTCGAGCACCACCACGTTCGCCTCGCCGTCGAGCAGCGCCTGCACTTGCGGCGCTTCGAGCGACGGCGTGTGCCGCTCGCTCTCCACCAGTTCGCCGAAGGCCTTGCTCGGCGCGTTGACGTCCTGGAACAGCTCGCCGCCGGCCTCGGCCCAGCCGCGCAAACCGCCTGCGAGCAGCGTGACATCGGTGTAGCCCAGCGCGGCGAAGCGGCTCGCCGCACGCACGGCAAGCCCTTCGCCGTCGTCGAAAACCACAATCGGTACACTGCGGCGCGGCAAACGCAGCGGCGCTTCAAGTTCAAGTTTCGATAACGGCAGATTCGCCGCGAACAACGGATGGCTGCGCGCGTGCGGGTCTTCCTCGCGCACGTCGAGCAGCGCGATTTCGCGACGCTCGAGCAGTGCACGGCGCACGTCTTCGAATGAACGGGTACGAAATTCAGTTGCAACGGTCATGAGATGGCAATCTCCTTCGATACATTCCAGATATTCGGTAACACGTCGTTCGAGTATCCGGAGATAAACGCCTTGCGGCCGCCGTGCTCGGGATAGACCGAACGCGACACCGCACCGATATTTGCACCATAAACGTGAATGCTGATCGACACACGGTCCTCGTAAGCATTGCTGACACGGTGAATGTCGCCAATGCGCGGCGATACCGCATCGACGGCACCGGTTTCGAGCCGTCTCGCCGTACCGGAAGCAATCAACGTGCCGCGTTCGTCGAGATGGTACGGTTGCACGATTTCCGCACCGCGTAACACGCCGATCAGTCCCCAGACAGTGTGATCGTGAACCGGCGTCGCCTGCCCCGGCCCCCAGACGAAACTCACCACGGAAAAGCGCTGTCGCGAATCCGCATGCAGCAGGTACTGCTGATAGCGCTCGGGGTCGGGACGCGCCCACGCGTCGGGCAACCAGTCGTCGTGCGCGATCAGTTCGCGCAGCGAGGCGGCGCCCGCGTCGAGCAGATCGGCTTCGGGGGCGGCATCGTTCAGCAGCGCGGCGATCCGGCCGACAAAGGTGCGCAAGCGGTCATGCCGCAAGGGTTGGCTCATGAGGTCGAGAAGGAAGCAAAGGTCAGGGAAAGGCGCGGCGCGCGCGGTTGAAGCGCCCGGAGACGTTCAGGCGGCCGGTGCGGGCGTTGCGTTGCAGGTGTCTACGTTCCAGCGTGGTGCAACGTCCGCGGGCCGGCAAAAAGGCGCGTTTATCGTTTCGTGTGATTAATCGTAGACGTCGGGCTCGGCTTCAACCAGCCCCTCCAGCAGGCTCTGAAACGCAAACAAGGCGCCGCCCGGCCGCCCCACCTGTTCATGCGTCAACGACGCGATCTCATGGTTAATAGGCTGCGGCTTGCCCGCGGCCTCCGCGAGCAATTGCGCGTGGCAGGCGTTATCCAATGCGATATACCACCACGCCGCCGCTTCCACGGTTGGGCCTGCTGTGAGAATGCCGTGATTCTTCAGGATCACGCCTTTATGGTCTCCCAGTGCGGCCGCGATGCGCGCACCCTCGTCGGTGTCGAGTACGACGCCGCGAAAGTCGTCGAATAGTGTGTGGTCCTGATAGAACGCGCACGAGTCCTGGGTGAGCGGATCGAGCGTGCGGCCGAGCGTCGACCACGCCTTGCCGTACAGCGAATGCGTATGCGCGGCGGCCACCACATCGGGCCGCGCTTCGTGAATCGCGGCATGAATCGCGAAGGCCGCCTGATTCACCGGCCCCTCGCCCACCACGATCTCGCCTTGCGCATTCACCAGCAGCAGATCGGAGACGCGAATGCGGCTGAAATGCTTGCCGAACGGATTGACCCAGAAGTGATCGGGCCACTCCGGATCGCGCGCCGTAATATGACCCGCGAGCCCTTGATCGAAGCCATAACGCGCAAACAGACGAAACGCGACCGCGAGACGCTCCTGGCGATGGCGGCGCTCGTCAGCCACGTTCTCGCGCGGCGGCACTTCGTCGAACCAGAATTTGCGCAGCGGTGCGTGGCGTTGCAACGGCGCATGCGATGGCGGTTGCGACGCCGTTTGCACCGTCGAAGCATCCGCAGGATGGGCAACCGTCAGGGAAAGATCTGTCATCGTGTCTCCGTTCAAGCTGCTGCGCGGGCGCTGAGCGCGATGCGTTCGCGCGTCGCGGGAATCAGCGTGCGGCCATAGTCGAGCGCGTCTTCGAGCGGATCGAAACCGCGAATCAGGAAGGTCGTCACGCCCAGCGCGTAGTACTCGGCCAGCGTATCCGCAACCTGTTCCGGCGTGCCTACCAGCGCGGTCGAATTCGAACGGCCACCGATCTCCTTCGCCACCGCGGTCCACAAGCGCTCATCCGCGCGGTCCGCCGTGCCGGCCGCCGCCAGCAGCCGGCGCGCGCCTTCGCTCTGCGCCGGTCCACCGACGCTCAGGCCCTGGGCGGCGCGCAGGCGCTTCGTCTCTTCGAGGATATGCTCGGCGCGTTCCCACGCCGCGGCTTCCGTGGCCGCCAGAATCGGCCGGAACGACACGGAGAAACGCACGGTGCGCCCGTGCCTGGCGGCTTCGGCGCGCACGCGCGTCACCTGCTCGCGCACCTGCTCCTTCGATTCGCCCCACAGCGCGTAGACGTCCGCATGACGGCCCGCGATTTCGAGCGCGGGCGCCGACGCCCCGCCGAAGTACACCGGAATATGCGGCTGCTGCAGCGGCTTTACTTCGGAGAAGCCGCGCTCGAAGCGATAGTACTTACCCTCGTGATCGAACGGCGTGTCCGAGGTCCAGATGCGGCGCAGGATCGACACGTACTCGTCGGTGCGGGCGTAGCGCTCGTCGTGCGAAAGGAAATCGCCGTCGCGGCGCTGCTCGGCGTCGTCGCCGCCCGAAATGATGTGCACCGCGAGGCGGCCGCCCGAGTAGTGATCGAGCGTAGCCAACTGGCGCGCGGCCAGGGTCGGCGCGACGAAACCCGGCCGGTGCGCGAGCATGAAGTGCACGCGCTGCGTGACGCTGGCGGCATGCGCCACGGTCAGAAGCGCATCCGGGCTCGTGGACTGGTGCGGTACGAGCACGCGGTCGAAGCCCGCTTCCTCGTGCGCCCGCGCAAACCGCTCCACGTAACCGATATCTATTGCCGGACCTTGCGGCGCGTGCGTTTCCGAAACCTTGCGGGTCTGGATCATGCCGATGAATTCGACTGCCACGTTGCGTCTCCCTGATGATCGACAGAACGCCGGGGGCACTGGGCACAAGCCGGCGGCGACACCCCGGACAGGGTGTCAAGCGAGCATCAAAGGTAGCACCGCAACATGCGTTCGTTAAATATTGATAGTCGATAAAGATATCGCAATTGCATGTTTGTGACGGCGTGGGCCGGTTGCTAACCTCGCTTCGCGACGACGGACTCCGCCGATGATGCGGAGCGTGCCGCCCGCTTCGATCCCCCTCTTCCTGGAACTACGCCGATGACCGCCTTTCGCTCCGACCGCCGCCGGATCCTGCACACCCTCGCCGCCTGCGGCATCGCGCCTGCTGCCGCGTGGCTCGGTGCGGCGGATGCGCGTGCTGCGGCGCCGGAACTCGTGTTCGGCGATCAGGCCGGCGGCCTGCGCGCGCTGGCTGAAGCGGCGCATGTGCTCGACGGCGCGCCCTATCCGTTTCGCTGGGCCAACTTCCAGGGCGCGGCGCCGCTCTTCGAAGCGCAACGCGCCAATGCCGTGGATCTTGCGCCGGCGGGCGACCTGCCTGTGCTCGCCGCGGCGATCGGCGATCCGTCGTTGAAGATCGTCGCGACCCGGGTGGGAACGCCAAGCTCGCTCGGCATCGTCGTGCAGGCGGATTCGCCGCTGCGGCATGTCGCCGATCTCAAGGGCAAAACCGTGGTGGTGTCGTCGGCACGCGGCAGCATTTCGCAGTACCAGTTGTACGGCGCGCTCGCCGAGGCGGGGCTCACGCGTGACGACGTGAATGTGCGCTTCGTGCTGCCCGTCGATGCATTTGCGGCCTTCGAGTCTCGCCAGCTCGACGTCTGGGCGACCTTCGATCCGTACTACGGCAGCGCCGTGCAACGCGGCGCACGCGTGTTGCGCGACGGCAGCGGCATCAATACCGGCCTCGCTTTCATTACCGCGTCCGGTGCCGCGGCGGCGGACCTGGCGAAGCGGCCGGCGCTCATCGATGCGCTACAACGTTTTCAACGCGCCGGCGCGTGGGCAGCGGGACATCCCGAGGCATACGCGCAGGTGTATGCGACGTTGACGCGTCTGCCGATCGAGGCCGCCCGCATCATCACGGTTCGTTCGGCGCTGAAGCAACGCCCGGTGAGCGACGCGGATATCGCCACGCTGCAGCGCGTCGCGGACGAGGCGTTCGAACAGCGGATGTTGCCCGCGAAGGTGGATGTGCGGGCGATCACGTTGCAAGGGATGGGCTAGCGGCTTTATTGCTCGCCGAGAAGCCTCGCGACGATCGGCTCCAGCGACGCGAAATATTGCTGCTGCTTGAACGCATAACCGGCTGCATTCGGATGGATGCAGTCGGAAGCCATCGAGGTAGTCCGCCAGGCCGGTAAATTCAGAAACGCGTCGTATAGAGGCAATACGGTCACGTCGTTACGGCTTGCCGTGGCATTTTCTGCCGAAACATATCGCCGTGAATCCGCGATCGAGATCCGAAAGCAGATCGGATTGGGCTCGGCAATCACGGGGATTTTCCCGGAGGCCTGCACGGTGCGAATCCAGCGCTTCAGGTTCGACGAGAATGTTCGCACGGTGTTTCCAGCAAGGGCGTCGTTGATCTGGCTGTTCGTGATCACGATATTCGCATTGCCTTTGGAAAGTTCGGCAGCAAGCGGCAGAGTATTGCCATATTCGGCGGAGAGGCCCGTGCCGCTCAGATCGGTCTCGAGGGTCGATCCGGGGGCGCTGTGATCGACAATCGTCACTTTGCCAGGCCCGAACTTCTCGTTCATGGCGATCTGCATGCGTCGCGCCGGGCTCTGCGGATATCGAGCAGGGGGACCGTCCGATATGACAACCGCGCCCCAAAACGTCGAGTCGCCGCGCCAATCGATCACGACTGTTTTAAGGTTGGCGGCCGCCGCAATCCCGTCATGCTGGCCGAAGCGTTCCCCGAAAGCCAGGGCTGACATCAGGACGACTGACGCAACAAGCCTCCGCTTCATTTCCCCCTCCTTTCGATTTGCCCGGGTTTCTATTAAAGAGGCTGCCGCTTACAACACATGTATCCCTCGGATTTGCCCACGCCCCAAACCATAGCGGGTGGACGACAAAGTACCGCATATTGCGGGTCGTCAAGAACATAATTCTTCGGGAGGGGGAGGCAGTTCGGACTATTGGCCTGGACAGGTTGAGAGGCGGAATCGGCACTAGCGCTCGACGCCTGTTCCGATGTAGGTTTCAGATACTGAGGAGCGCACCCGGCAATGAGCGTAGTGGAAATGCGAATGCATGCTGCGTAACTCATTTGAGCAAATCGCATTTTTTCTCTTCTTCTAAACGAAAGGCATAACGCAGACGAGACATGAAAACAGAAAATGCGCACTTTGTCATCCGCGTCCGGGACCCGCGCGCTGGACTGCCTCGTGCGAGGTAATCTGCGGGAAACGCAAATATCTCCTGTCGTTTAGTGGAGAGAAGCTCCATCTTCGCTTCGAGGATGGGGATGGCCGGGTCGTGTCGGTTGATGGCGAGCGGCGGTGACATCGCCGAACCATCCCCACCGCCTCCCAACCTCCGCCACTTGCCAGGAGAGAAGCGCAGTACACCCAAACAAAATCTCGCGCATGCGTTTGACGAGCGCCAGCGACAAGCCCACCTCCCGATCGACGCCAAACATCTGCGCGAGCAGCACAACCGCCGCATCCTGCACCCCAACCCCAGCGGGTACAAAGAAGGCCGCATGCCGCACCGCCTGGGTCAAACCTTCAATAGCCAACGCCCCAGCCAAAGAAACCGGATGCCCGAGCAGATCCAAAGCCCACCAGGTCTCAACCGCTCCAAGCAGATAGCCGCTCAACTGCCACACAAAAGCCCGCAACAACAGCCCGGCGCGGGACATGAGCGCATCGAGATCCGCATCGAGTTGCCGCCCATCCATTCCCTGCAGAACGGAACCAGACGGCCCTAACAACTGCCCAGCCCAACGCTCGATCGCATGAAACACCCCACCTCGCCGCACCAAAACCACTGCAATCACAGGCAAAGGCAACGACAGCAGCAAAGCCACACCAACGGTGCGCAACACATCCGCCTGATGCGTCGACGCGACGATCAACACCAGACCCAGCGCGGAAAACGCATACTGCACAGCCATCGTCACCATCACTTCGACGATCACCGACGCGCTCACGCCACTCGCATCGGCCACACGCCATCGCGCCAGTCGAATCCCGACGATCTCCCCACCGATGCCCGCCACCGGCAACAGGCGGCTCACGGCCTCGCGAACCGTCGCGACCCACCAGAGAAACACGAGAGACGCGCGCTTACCGAGCAACAAGTGCCATGCATACGCATCGAGCAACAGCGGCAGCGCATGAAACGGCACCAGCCACAGCAACGCAAAACCCGCCTGGCCGATCACCTGCATCAGGTCGCCCACACCCGCGTGCAGTACCAGCCCGATCAGCAGCGCGATACCCAGCGGCAAACCCGCCCATTGCAGCCACTGCAAGCCCTTCATGACGGCTGCACCCCACGGTCATGGGCCTGGCCGAATACGTCGGCAAAGCCACCACGTGTGGCGCCGGCCGCTTCGATCGCGGCTTCCACGCGTGGCGACAACAGCGCGGCCAGTTCGTCCGCGTGCCGATAGCCGCGCATCCCCTGCGTCAACGCGCCCTCCCCCACCACGGCCGGATGGCAATAGATTTCGCCCACACCGTCCGGCAAATGCGCCAACGCCTCGAGCAACACGCCTTCCGTCATCCGCCCGGTGTTCGCAATGCCCACCACGTAATCGTTGTGAGCAATCCCCGCGCGATCGAGCCGCTCCCGCACGAGGCCAATCCACGGCTTCAACCAGAGCGGCTCGCGCGACTCGCACGGCAGACGCATCGCCCGCATGCCGTAGTCGCGGCCAATCTCGACGATCAGCCCGAGCACCGTCGGATGCAGATGGAAGTGTTTGTGGGTGTTGACGTGATCGAGCGGCAATCCGGTCTTCGCGAACGCTTCGAACTGCGCGCGAATCTCCAGCGCCAGCTGTTTGCGTACGTGCGGCAAAAAGAAAAAGCGAAAGCCGTCGCGCACCATGTTGTCGTCGAACCGGCCGTCGGCGTCGACCAGCGCCGGAATCGCATCGCGCGGCAGGAACGCCGCGCCGTCAGCCAGCACCAGATGCAGGCCGACGCGCAACTCCGGCAGCCGGTGCGCACGCGCTATGGCGTCGCGTGCGGCAGGCGCCGCCACCATCAGGCTCGCCGCAGTCAGGACACCATGCAGATGCGCGCGCTCGACCGCTTCGTTGACCCGTTCGTGCAGGCCGAAATCGTCTGCCGTGAAGATCAACGTACGTTGCGCAAGCCGAGCCTCGTGCGTCATCACGCTTCGTGAGCGCGCAGGAAGCGGAAGAACTCCACGCCTTCGCGCAGACGCCGCTTCATCATGTCCCAGCTCATCAGCATCTCGCGCACGATCTCCCAGATCTTCGAGGGCCGGAAATAGAAGCGCTTGTAGAAGCTCTCGACGTGGTGATAGATCTCTTCGCGCGACAGATGCGGATAACCGATCGCCGCTAGCTGCACGCCTTCCTTGCTCACCAGGTTGATCACCTTGTTCTCCTGCAGCCAGCCGTTCTCCACCGCCTGGTTGTAGAGCGTCGTGCCCGGATACGGCGCCGCCAGCGACACCTGGATCGTGTGCGGGTTGATTTCCTTGGCGTACTCGATCGTCTTTTCGATCGTCTCCTGCGTCTCGCCCGGCAGCCCCAGGATAAACGTGCCGTGAATCTTGATGTCCAGCTTGCGGCAGTCCTCGCTGAAGCGTCGGGCGATGTCCGTGCGCAGACCCTTCTTGATGTTCAGCAGGATCTGGTCGTCGCCCGACTCGTAGCCCACCAGCAGCAGGCGCAGGCCGTTTTCCTTCATGATCTTCAGCGTCGAATACGGCACGTTCGCTTTCGCGTTGCAGGACCACGTCACGCCCAGCTTGCCGAGACCGCGTGCGATTTCTTCGACGCGCGGCTTGAAGTCGGTGAAGGTGTCGTCGTCGAACATGATCTCCTTGACCTCAGGCATGTTGTCGCGGATCCACTTCACCTCTTCCAGCACATTCTCCACCGAGCGCGTGCGGTAGCGGTGCCCGCCTACCGTCTGCGGCCACAGGCAGAACGTGCACTTCGAACGGCAGCCGCG
>Ga0116227_10009425_pt1 | contig 17733 bp, 14 predicted proteins | sample S1TSphgellanicum_FD_89693 | JGI IMG/M metagenome (GOLD analysis project Ga0116227, IMG submission 89693) | Host-associated microbial communities from peat moss isolated from Minnesota, USA - S1T2_Fb - Sphagnum magellanicum MG | ecosystem: Host-associated > Plants > Peat moss > Unclassified... | reverse complement strand
TTGTTTTTTTGGGGGGTTTTTTTTTTTGTTTTTTGTTTTTTTCTGGTGTTTTTTTTTGTTTTTTTTCTTTTTTTGTTCTTTTTTTTTTTTTGCATCTTGTTTTTGTGCAAGAAGAAGAAGAAGAAGAAGAAGCAGGAGTAGGACAAGGCGAAGAAGAAGGAGGAGAAAGAAAGAAGAATAAGAAGGAGGAGAAGGATGAGGAGGAGGAGGAGGAGGAGGAGACAAGAAGGGGGATTTGAATCCATGGCGATGGTGCGGTGGAGAATGTGAAATTTTTGTGTTTTTTTTGGTTTGGCTTTTGAAGTATGGACGAGGGATTTCTGGAGAGGAGGCAAGCGGGAGCAAGACGAGCATTCGGGAGAGCGATCTATGAAGGCGGCGACTTGTGGTTCGGATTCTCATCATCATCATCTGCTTCTTCTTCTTCTTCTTCTTCTTATTGTTCCTGGATTTGGCGATTCGTTTTCCCCTCCTCTCGCGTAGGTGTCGGGTGGTTTTGTTCCTTACTGCAACTGAAACGCTTCGCTTTCATCGCTCTCGCCTTACTATAAGGCATTTGGTTTCCTTCTCTCTAGGTATGTGCGAACGCCGGTGGATCATATCATAGCTATGGCGCCCTTGTGTGTTTGCTTCAGATCATGTTCTCTCGCTGTCTCTGTCTCTGTGTGTGTGTTTTTCTCCATGTGCTACTCGGTTGCTGTCAGGACTCCAAATCTTTGCTTTCAAGCACAGGATTTTCGAAAAGCAACACTCCATAACTCTCTTGTGTGCATCAAAGTGCTATTGCTGCTGTCTATGTGGTTTTTTTGGCTTATGTAGGGTCCTTTTTCTGCGATTGATGGTCTGCTTTCATTCTATAGCTCCTCCAACACATCCCGCACTTAGGACTTTTCAATGTGGTTCATTCTGATTACCCTGTCTGTTGTCTCCAGTGGGACCAATTTCTCTTTTTTCTTATCTTATTTCTCAACATCACTCTGCTTTTTATCAGCCTTCTGTCACACCTGCTTTTCAAAAGAGTTTCTTTTATGTCCTCTGGAGAGCTTTCTCAGCTTTCTCACCATTAGCAGTTGTTCACTGGTCCTCTGCCTCCTTTCAAATCTATACCTGGTGTTGCACCAACAGATTTTATGGTATTTCCAAAGAAGTAGAGCCCTTTGGAAGAAGCTTCCTACTGAATATGAACTTCTTCCTATGCTTGGAACTGCATCAAGGCTGTTCCTTGTCACAGAGATCAGGTCAATGTAGTATGACACTGTGTTTCTGGTCCTTGCCAGGTGATAATGTTTCTGTGAGTTCTGTGCTATCTTTTCATCTGAACTTTGGACGTTAATGTGGGGATAAACAGGAGGATGCCCTCCAGACATGCGGAAAACACGGAATTGATTTACATCATATAGAGAAGTAAGCTTCTGCTTTTCAGTCACTCTTGTATGGGAAGTCCTATTAGATGGCCTGTGGTTCCACATCAAGCTATTAATGTGCTATTGTCTTTGGAAGTAGCTAAAGGTCCTGTCTTTAGAGTTGTTTCCATGAATCACTCTAAAATGGAGTGGAGCTTATGCTCACAAGCTTGATGCACAGCTTGAATCAGGATGCAATAGGCATTTTGTTCTGCAGTTTTGCCTCTTGGGTGGCAGCTGACATCCTGACTCCTCTGACATATTCTCATGACATGTTTTCTGAATAATTCTTGGCCTGGAATTTTGAACAGAGTATCATACTGTTATTGACACCCACCATTGGGAGCTGATGAAGTTTGTGGGGAGTACTGGCAGCCAGTCACTGCCATTATGATGAGGCTGGTGGTCTGATACTTGGTGAATTACACCCACAAGGTTATGGCCACACATTCTCATTGTGCCGTTTTGGTTTGATCAGACCTGACACAATAGTTCCCTTCACAGTATTATTATGGAATTTTCTCTGCATTTTCATAGAGATGCATACATTCCAGAATACCATTCTTCTGGTACTGCAGTTGATGGTTTTTTGAAGTCTGTTGTTTGGGGTTTCATGGAAAGTTTCATGGTAGCACATTGACCATGCAAGAGGAAACTGGATGAATATGTAAGGAATAATGTTGGGGTTTCAGAGAGGGGCAGCATGCAGCAGTGGCAAGCACAACATCAGGCAGTACTAGGGCATGGAAGACGCCAAAAGGCTCGATCAGGAGGAGGGGGTCTTACACGCCTGCTATGGATCAGTGGCTACCTTACTGTTACATTGGGGGCACTCTTCTCCACATTTTTCTATCCAGATCTTCTCTCTATTTTACGCACTCGAAATTTAAATGTGCAACCCTATGTCCTACCCAAGGTATCATCTCCAATTGTCAAACTTCTTGCTTGAGCATAAAGTAACCTTCCTCTGAAGCACTGAGGAGAGACTATTTTCATCCTGTTTTTCTTTAAGCTTTGAGAAAGTATATATTCGGAGATAGTTCATGAGCTGATAAGCTCCTAAACATCTCAAAATCAGGTAAGGGACTACAATGATCTGTATTACAAGCACTTGTGATTCACATGGGTAAATCACAAGCTTTCAAATGTGCCATAGGGCAAATTCTTCTATGGTAGTGGCCACAGGCCCCCTCCTTGAGACTTTTCATCTGAGAGTATGCATCCTGGAAACATCCCATTTTTCCTTTGGACTGGTTCTGACTGAAGTGTGTCTGAAACCTGGGTCCTTGGGCTTAAAAATTGTCATGGGTCTTCTTTGGAATTGTAAGCTCCAACATTACTACAGTCTCAAAATGGACAGACTTAGGCTTTCCTTGAACCATCCTGCAGAGTCAATGGTCTCCATCACTTGATGTGTCATGCATAAATCAAATAGTTGTTAAGACAGGTGACAGGGATGGTCTTTGCCTTGGGATTAGCTTGTGTACATGGTGTACTAGAATGATAAGGAATAGAAGGTTTAGAAATAATTGAGTCAGTTACAGTAATGTTGTATCATCTGTCTTTATATTGCTGGTGTGAAGGCATAGATTGGACATCATATGTAGAATAAGAGAAGCTGTATCTTTCAGATTTGAGTAAATAACATTGGTTTGGCTGTAACTGCAGCAGGGTGATCTTGGAGTACAGACCAGAACTGGTGAATTGAGCTGGAAGCAAGAGCTAATTCCCCCTCATTTATCTCGATTGGAGAAATCAGATGTACAGTCTGACCTACCAGATGTACAGTCTGACCTACCAGATGATAAGGTGATACATTTTACCCCTTTTCAGCCATCCCATACATGTCATTTGAAGGTCCATGAATGTGTATGACCATCATGGCCATTGAATCTGCTCCCCAGTTTTGTTCTTGGTCTAGTTTTCTCCTTTCTTTAGGCTTTAGTTTCCTCTTTTTCATGTCTGCTGTTTGGTTGCTGTTATGTTTCTGATCTGAAATATGCATAACCTTTTTATTTAGTCATATCTGAATCTTTATGGGTTGACTTAAATAGTAATTACGGGAAATTCTTGGTACTTACCAAGATATATTTTCAGCTCTTTGTCTATTCGCTTTCTCTGCATGGGCAGATGCTTGTTGAAGATCCAATTTAGCATTGCATTGTCCCCGGCCTTTAGGTTTGTTGCTGTCACTCTGTTGTTAAAGTTTTATTGAGACTAGCTGACTGGGAGCTGACTTCTGGAGATTTGAGGTTTCATTGCCTAGTCTGTGGCTCAAAGTCTACTGCTCTCACTCTGGCGTTGAAATTTGTGTTCAAACTAACCTGTTTTTAGCTGACCAGGAGCTGATTGTTATATTGTTTGTGTAGGCATTGGAGTTTAAAAAACTGTGGAAGCCTCCACCAAATCGAGGCTTCATTCCTTGTGTCGATAAAAGCCCTTCATATACAGGTCAGTTTCATGTCTTCAGATTGATTCTCCACCTAAATTTCTTGCCAACACTTCTGATCTAAATCATGCTGACTTCATCACTTCTGCTTGTGATTCATGTACCAGCATTTTATTCATGTGGGATGTTTGAGCCTGGGGAATGTCTACTGCTCAATGAAGTTAGGCAGCTAGAGTTATAGGAGATCCTGCTCCAACAAAATATTGTGTTTGACATGCTGCCATTTTGGCCCTGCCTTCTTGATTAGTAAGCTTGTATGGATGATAACTGTTTCAAAACAGTTGATAAATCTTGATCAACATTGTGTGGGACATGAAAACCTGGGAAGTGCAGGTCCAGCGAAGTCACGAGGATATCTTTTAGTGCAAAGCAATGGAGGGCTCAACCAGATGCGGGCAGGAGTAAGAATTCCAAGTTTTCAATGCTTGTTGAGTTGTGTTATTGTTTGGATGTAGGTTCAGTTCTCAAGATGTACAAAGATAATAGATGTCCATGGAGTTGGAAAAGTGCTAGCTTTCCAGCTTCAGCCAGCTCAAGGTTAATTTTCAGGTGGCTGTCTGTCTTTTATGCATGTTGCCGTGTCATCACCAGTTGTGTGCTTAAATGACGTGTTCAGGTGTAGCAGGTCCCAACCACTAACCTCTATGGAGGCCTTTCTGTGCCCTAAGATGCTTGCTTGTACAGGGATAAGCTAAAGTGAAATGAAGCTCAACCTCACAAGCTTGTTGCACTTTAATGAGCATACTGTTGACTTTTTTTGAGTAGCTATCTCTCTTGAATGCTAGGCAACATCTGAGTGAGTCTCCCCTTGGCTTCTGGAAATGTGACAGAAGCTCAGGACACAGATTTTGTTAGTTGGTTACCTAGCATTTGGCGCAGTTTATTACATACTTACCTATACGCACTGTTGGGAGCTGATAAAGTCAGTGAGGGAGTGGTGGCAACTAGTCCCTGCTATTAGCTACAAAGGTGACAGTCATATACTTTGTGGGGACACAAGGTTATGACTATACTATTTCTTTTTGTTTCTGTTGGAACTGACACAATGGTTACCTTCAAATCATATTGTGGATTTTTCTCGGCAATCTCATAGAGATCTGTTGCTATGTCATTTTTTGCAGATTTGTGATATGGTGGCTGTTGCACGTATTTTAAATGCTACCCTTGTGGTTCCAGAGTTGGATAAGCGATCATTCTGGCAAGACTCTAGGTGATGATTCTTTCTTTGTACCAGGTTCTTGTTGTCCCAGCAATAGGCTCCAAATGGAAACTCTTTGTTTTAGTAGAGCACTTTCAGGCATTTCTATTGAGAATTTATAGCTGAGTGAAACTGGGATGACTAATCTTTTCATGAGAATGCACCTAGCTTTCTGGTAAGCTAATCTGCTCTTCTTTTACAAGGTCTCTATCATAGTTTTGGATGCTTTCCAAACTTCCAGATAAGGTCTTCTCTGTGTTCTGGTCTTCTCCTTTTGTTTCTTTTGTATCTTCTGGTTAGAAGGTCTTTCCTTATTCTTCTAGACGTGTTTTGTTTACTTGTAAGGTTTTCTTGTAAGTGTGGAGCTTTTTATAGCCCACTTGGTCCTCATTTGTTTACCCCTGTTGTCTGTTATTCTATGTTTTTCTCCTTCTATGTTGTTATGTTGTTAGTTGCTAGCCAGTATCATGGCAGAGTATTCCCATTGTTTCCAGACTTGTGATAGAAACTCAGTACACAGGTTAGTGGTTACACTGACCTATACCCACTGCAGGTGATAGATAAGTTTCCATCATACATGTTACTGTTGATGGTCTGTCAAGTGAAACTGTCACTTTTGTTCATACTGCATGTTTTTATTGTTTCTTTTTTATAGTTTGTACTGTCTGTGTTGTTCCTTCTTCCTGGTTCTGAAAGTCCTTATCTGCAAGTCTTTCTTTGACTTCAAGGAAAAGTTTTAACTTTGTTCTGGCTTCTTAATTGTGAATATGGAAATTTCTTGATTCTCATGAGAGTTTTAGTCCTCTTAGTGAGATCACTCTCATAATTTTATTTTTCTCTTTATCAAAACGAGTACAATTTGAGTGGGAAAAGGGGCAACAAATAAGAGAAGCCAATGTAAGTCAATATCTTATTGATGGCTTTGGAGTCTCACATAAGTTATGACTTCTGGGGTAATTCTGTATTTTTCTGTGCAGCAATTTTGCGGATGTATTTGACGTAGACTACTTCATAGATGCTTTGAAAGGGGATGTAAATGTGGTGAAGACACTTCCCAGTGAACTTGTTTCAGCACCCAAAGCTGTGAAGCAGTTCCAAAGCTGGTCTAATATCAAGTACTACCAAGAGTCAATTGCTCCTTTGTGGCGTGAGTATAAGGTTTATGCCCACCCCCCAACTCCTCCCTTGGTTCTTCTCTTCTATGTCCTTGATCTTCATTGGAGTAAGCTTCCGAGGAGGAAGAATCAATCTTTCATTTGTGATAAGCAATTGTGAGACTGCCAGTTTGCAACATTCATGACTATGTCACACTTTCATGCGCAGAGATTTGGAAATGTAGGAGCTGCAGCTGCCAAGATTCACTCTTAGGGTGTGATAAAGCCCTTGCTCAGATCAGGGAGTGTCTAGTGTTGTCTGTTAATATTTGTGCCCATAATTGGTTGTGCAGGTCATTCGTGCATCTAAATCAGATTCACGGCTTGCAAACAATGATTTACCGGCAGACATTCAAAAACTGCGTTGCCGAGTTCACTATAATGCTCTCCGTTTTGCACCTCAAATTGGTTCTTTTGGGCAGGTTTGTTGCTTTGTGTAATTGTGCAGTTAATTCAAACAAGGAAGTGAGCCAAACATATCTTAAATCACTTTGGAGTTACTGTCATCTGGCTGAAGCTTCCAGCTTTTACATATTTTTGTTGTGTGAGCAGAAGCTTGTTGAAAAAATGAGATCAGATGGACCTTTCATAGCTTTGCATCTGCGGTATGAGAAGGACATGCTGGCCTTCAGTGGCTGCACCTATGGTCTTACTGAAGCTGAAGCTGATGAGCTCTCCAGCATTAGGTACTGTTGTGTCTAGTTGACCTGTTTGTGGTTCCATTTGTCTGCAAGGTACAGATGTATAGCACTCTTATCTAGCATAACCATAAGGTAGTAATCACATTCGTGGTTGTAAGCAGTCTCATGATTTTGTCTAGATGGTGTGTGTCAGATGTCTGCACAGTGTCCTGTACTGTGGAAGTACTGATTCCATCGGTTGTTAGGATCAAGGAAGTCCTGTTCAAGATTTTATGGGAAGAATTGCTTGTTCAAGATCCTGCTCTTACAATTAATGTCTTATGTGCTAATTCTCACTATAGTTTCTCAATTCCAGGAGTCTTCAAGTTGTAATGTCTGAGATGGTGGAAATGACATTGCAGGGAGCATACAGCTCATTGGAAGGTGAAGGATATAAACTCCACTGAGCAAAGAAGCAGGGGTTTTTGCCCCCTGACTCCCACAGAGATTGGGATATTTTTGAGAGCACTAGGCTACCCCAATACCACCCGTATTTATATTGCTGCTGGAGAAATTTATGGTGGCGATGAACGAATTGCTGGCCTTATTTCTCGCTTCCCAAATGTGATGCGCAAGGTTTGAAATTATGCTGGTTATTTACTTTAGAAAACTTGGTTGATGCTAGTTGCTTTCACTGCAATAAACATGGAGGAATTGCTTTGCTGTAGTCATGTCTTCTCTCAGGAGATATGAGGACATATTGAATATATGGTGTGCTTTAAATGTCAGCACAATGATGAGGAATTTGACAAAACCTGTCATGCCCTCAGGAAACTGTAGCATCTGTGGAGGAGCTTGCACCATTTGTCAGCCACTCTACTCAACTTGCAGCGTTGGATTATATTGTTTCTGTTGAAAGTGATGTGTTTGTGCCATCCTACTCTGGGCATATGGCACGTGCTGTGGAGGGGCATCGAAGATACCTTGGACACCGCAAGACTATAAGCCCTGATAGGTATTTGGTATCTGGTTTTAAGCAGATCTTTCTGTTTACTGATGAGTTTTGGAGGGGCATTGTGGAGTAATTGTGCATAGTCTGGGATTTACAGATCATAATCTTGATGGTCATTTGGCAATTGCACAATTTTGTTCACCAGTTTTGCCACTGTTGGCAAGCATCACTGTACTAAAGCTCTGAACTTCATGGTCCTGCTTTGTGACAGGAAAGAGCTAGTAGCCCTTTTTGACATGCTAGATAGAGGAGAGCTTGAGGAAGGCCCAAAACTTGCAGAGTTGATCACTGAGATCCACCGGAGGAGGTATGTTCAAGGCTTCTGTTGTAAGATTTAAAAACTGTGGAATAATGCATCAATAGATTTCTCCTGCTCATGCTTTTTTTTTTCATTTACTCATGTCTGTCCATTCTACCTTTGGGCTGGATATGGATTCTCTGACTTACTATCAGTCTGGAGCTTCTTTGCATTTCTTTTTAAAATGGCTTTGTGGTTATGCAGGCAAGGATCACCTCGGAAAAGAAAGGGCCCCCTCACAGGAACTAAAGGAAGGGATCGTTTTCGAACAGAGGAAGCTTTCTACACAAACCCACTTCCTGATTGTTTGTGCTCTGACTTAATGACTATATCAAAAGGTAGTCCACCTGTGTGGAATGAAACAAATAAATGGTCAATTGCTAACGATGATTTGAATACCAGTCGGATCCTAGCATCAGTGCGAAGACAATAGCATTGCTTGTATGCATCACTCCAGTGTATAGTTCAAAGCAAGAAGCAGAGCTAATCTGAGTTGTCTATTTCTTTTCTTCTTAATGCCAATTTGTACCATTCAAATGTTGGTGCAACTTTCTCATTTTTCCAGAGACTTGACTTTTCTGGATGAAGGAAAAGTCCTCACATTTTGGTGATCCGATTTGAGCTGTAACCCAAGATTCAGAAAGGCTTAGACATTGGCATTTTTGACGAAGTGTTTCTGCGAAGACATGTTCTCAGTTAGAACATGCAGGTACCAACCCAATTTGGATTTTTTGTATTGATTCCAATCTCTGAGGTTCTGCCAAATTTGGAAGAGTCAATAGTTGGTTTTGTAGGTTGTAAAAGCTCTGTAGTCCGAAGTAGTTTCTTTGCAGCTGAAATAGCGAGCTTAGTGTTTTGAAGAGAAAAGCATACTCTTCAGTTTCTATCAAAATCTACCAGTGGTTTTCTTGACAAAAGTTTTCTTTTTGGTCATTTGGAATTTAGAAATTATAATTTTTTCAAGGGGGCTTCTAAAAATCCTGAGCTTGGAATTCCCAAAACTCGTATTGTCCTCAAAAAGATCATGCTTTTGAATCTCTTTCTTTTCTGTCACATTCTTTTTGGTTTTCTTTTGTTATCTCCTTCACTTCCAAAGTGTTTGTCTAGGTTGTCAGCATCAGGGCTGAGTCTTTTCACTACTGCTGTATTCCAACTGAAACTCCGTACATTGATCTACTCTATGGACGGGAACTGTTGTGACCTGTCACTGGGAGGGTGATGAACTCAGCAGTATGTTTTGAATGAGCTTGAATCATCTTATCAATGCTGCTGTTGAAGGGTATGAAACATGCATATGATTGTTGCAGTTAATTAATTAAATCATTCTGCAATCCTTACTCTATTTTCGGAGGTTGGGTAACATCTTTTTCCTTTTCTTGTTTGTTGATTTGTTGTTGGATCATTTTTGCTCTTTGGGTCCATGAAACTTTCAAGCATATAGATCAGATCCACCAGATTCACCAGATCCACCCATGCACAGTATGTGGGCCTTTTGCCAATGCCTATCTTGTGCAAAGTAGTGTGCAATACCTTCAGCTGGAATTGTCATAAAAAGGTTGAGTTATGGAGCCAAGTCTGATAAATTAGGGTTGATAGAAATTTGAGACTTTTCCACTACTAGATCTCAAACATTTCCATTGTATATGGGACCTTTGGCTTGCCTTTTCAGGCAGCTTCTCTAGGCTTGCAGGCAACTTGGATGCCATGTAAGCACCCATTAAATACATTGCTTACATGATGCTCATGCTTTCACCTACACAGGTGATGTTTGTCTTGTAACCTTGACTAGTTTGGGGACGTTCATTCCAACTGCCTGGTGCCTCATAGGGGTAAAGATCATTAAGTCCAGGGGTCTTCTTACTGGGAGAAAGAACAGTGTGTTTGAATCCCAAATTTCTGAGGTGTTCCACAGCTGTGAGTGGCACTAATTAAGGGAATTGCTATAATCTTTGCATTGAAGATGTTTCATCCAAGAATGAAATTCCTCAAGTTCTTATTGGCATAATTATACCAGCAGCATGGAAAATTCTGCTCTTCTCAGAAAAGCAAAGTATTCAATTCCCATCACTCTCATAAGAAGTGCAAAGGATCTACCCAACTTCAACTCTAGTGAAGTCAGAAATTTTGGATCTACCTTGCCATCATCACCCATCATCTTACAACAGCATTAAAGTCCAAAACTCCAAAATTCAAAATTTACTAAGTGCCTCCAGTACGCTTTCAAGTGCCAGTGCCCAATGTGTCCAATGAGTCCCACCCTTCACAAAACAGACAATTCTGGTATAATCAGTCTGGAGTTCCAAAGGAAATAAACCTAAAGATATCCGTGTACAGGCGTGCATCTTCAGCTTCATTTACTTAAGTTGCAAAGAGGAAGGTACCTACTACCTGGCAGAAAATGACATATGGTTCGCGTAGAGGGCCATCACATGAGAGCTCACTTGTGCTGCCGTCTACAAATGTTCCATCTGCAAACACAACCTGTCAATTCCACACAAACATGTGCTATTACAAGCTGTTTCGCCTGTTGATTCCACACAAACATTGCTATTACAAGCTGTTTCATCTGTTGATTCCACACAAACATGTGCTATTACAAGCTGTTTCACATTACAGGCTGTTTTTGTTTAACTTTGATTATCTTCTTAGGCATGCCAGTCATGTACTTTGTTCCAGATTTGACTGCACAACCAGCATCCATCCCACATCCACAAGGGCATTGAAATGCTGACAACTGATCAGGAGCTTCAGGTTTTTTTGCTTACTTCTGACTCATAACCAGCTGATGCACCAGCAACTGGCCTAATATAAGCTCCAACAGGACAGCACTTTTGCACTGCTGCGCAGAATGCCAGAAGACGCTCTCGAGTGCCAAGTTGCACTGCCTGTCCAGATTGATGCAAAATACAATTTCTGTGAGTTTATGCTTTGAGCACAAAGACCCCTTTTTTATCAGTTTTAATGTGACCAAAAACCAGTCCAACAGACCAAATGATGGTGAGGAGACTGAGAAAGACCTGAATGATGTCATGGCGCTGGATGCGGGGAGGTGGTTGCACTTTATAACCTTCAGCTGCCATCACCTCTGCCACCAGTAAGCCCCCCTGCCATCACTTCAAACAAAAAGTTCAGCAAGATTTGATTTGGTATTTCTGCTTCCCAAAAGATTCAAAGTGTGAAGGACAAGCACCATCACAGAGTGTCTAGGATGGGCTCCATTTCAGTAGCTTTTGAGATAGTTTAAAGTACAACCTTTATAGCCTCACCAACCATTTGAGGACCCAAGAACAAGCCCTGGAATAGCAGTCGCATGACATCTCCAGAGGTGGCACCAGCTTCCATGCCAATACCAGGTGCACACAATCGAGCAGCAGCAGATTCTACCCATTCTGCCTTTCCTGCTACATATCCACCACTTGGAGCGATTGTGCCTCCAGGGTTCTTTATGAGGCTTCCAGCCATGAGGTCTGCACCCTGTACAAAGAGAGAACACAAGCCAGAGCTCATCTCAGAATCGATTCCTACTCCCTTTCACCTAGTTCAACACATACAGAAACACAAGGAAAGCATGACATCAGGTCATGGTGGCAAAAAGATGGAAGGAAGACCAGAAACATCTGACCTCTGCAAGAATCATTTTTGGGCTATTGAGTTATCCTCTCCAGTCACAAAGGAAATCAAAGATAGAGCAGCAAAAATACCACAGCGGTGGGTTCCAAAGTCTCCACAAACTCGCCATAGCAGTTGTCCACAACCACCACACACCTTGGATTCTGAGCCTGCAAAACCAGCAGCATACAAGGGCAACTCACAGGATCAAACATCTGACCCATTTCCTAAAACTTGGGCTCCTAGTGATGTGGGATGGTGCACATGGAAGAAGAAGAAAAGAAGTGACTTGCCTTGATCTTCTCAATTGCTCGCTTAATCTCTGCAACAGTCAGGGACTTGCGCCATGAGTAGCCACAAGAGCGCTGTATGAATGCACACTGTGTCTGTGGCTTCACTGCCTCGTCAAGTCCATCCCAATCAAGCCCACCATCCTCCAGTAGCTACAATGGCAGATGAATGAAACCCCCCAAGGTCAGCTGTAGTGGGTGGGTTCATATACATCTCATCAAGAAAACCAATTGACATGTACACAATTTTTTTTTATCATCGAGCAACAGATTGAACAAATGATCAGGGAGTGCAGTAATGCTGTCCAAAAAGTGGGTTCTTACTGGAAGTTCTTGATACGATACCCCAAATTCTTTTAAGGATCCATGATTTGGAGAACCTCGAAGTCCAATGACTTCTTCCAGTGTGTCGTAGGGTGCACCCGCCACAGCCAGCAGCTGATTGTGGAATGATCAAATTGCCCCTCAATCTCTTCGCATGGAACCAAGCTCCAATGTGATTGAACTGTGCAAAGTACTTAAACTTGGAAAACTGAGCACCACTCAACAGAGTATAGACACAGCCCTTCTCATGACTACTATGAAAGCAAAGAAGCTTACCTCACCACCAGGGCGCAGAGCTGCATACAGAGCACATGCGATTGCATGGGTGCCTGAAAAGAACTGCAAGCCAACAAGTGCACATGTGAATCATGAATGCTCTTCAAGGCATTCAACAGAATATAAAATCCCAAGGACCAACAACACAACCCTTGGCCTACTACTAGGCTCAAGAATCCAAGTCAATAATGCACAAAATTTACAGCAGCAAAAAAGGAACGGCCAAGCAAGCATACCTGAGAGCGTACGATGGCAGCCTCCGAGCCAACCAGAGTTGCAAAAGCTGAGTCCAGTGCCTCCCTGCCTCCAGCATCATTGTGGCCACACCCTGTGGATCCTCCAAAATGCTGCCACTTCCACAATCAGTTGACCAGTATATACCTTTTCAACGAAACTACCTTGAATTTTGGCAAAACATCCATAGGCTTCAAGAAGGAAGTTCAAGCAACAAACAAGCCTGCATGTATGTTGCAGTAGGATTTACAATACACATGATACATACATGTGTGCCAACTCAAGCAAGCGTTTGAATGGACAATCAACTACATAATTGAAAGAGACATAGATTCAATGCTGTTTTTCTAATGAATTGGACAACCATGCACACATGTGCATGCATGTTGGGATTTATTGTAGGGTATTACAAAAAATACGCACATGGGTACCAACTCGAGCACTTGCATATGCATTCAGCACGCGGTCAAGGTTCTTTGCCACAATAGCATCAATCCTCATGAATTCAGGATACAACAAGTTCACCGCATCTGCCACCTGTACTAAGGAAAAAAACATCAAAGCACAACAATCAGGAGTGATGATTCTAAACCCTTCCCACTCCCTGGCATCCTGAGAGGGAGGAGAAAATCAAGCACAAAACCAATCAGTGATTGCTCCCCACCCCTTACTTGCATCTTCAGAAGGAGGGCCTCATCATGATGATGATACCACTTTCTCCACTGCAGCATCATCTCTAACTCTCTGCCACAAACATGGAGAGAGAGAGAGAGACATACACACACACATACACACAGGGAGGGGGATGGTTGACGTACTTGGGGACAGAAATGAGAGTCATTGACTACAGGAAGAGGTTCCACACTCTGCATCTGCGCTCTCCTGCACACTCGGCGTGTTGGCACATTGCAGGTGAGTATAGATGCAGGCTGCGAGGAGGAGGCCGGAGGCAGAAGAAGGTCCTTGGTACAGATCCCGGCCATCATCATCATCATCGCCATTCCTTCTCCTGTTCTTCTTCTTCTTCTTCACCGTCGTGTGAGTCCTTCTGAGTGTATGCACTCTTTTGCTGGTGGTGGTAGTTGCTGGAAATTCAAGCAAGTAAGAGAGTTAGGGTTTCTGCTGCCTGCTGCTGGTCGAGGAATAGTAAATGTTCAAAAGTGTTTTCTGATTTTCTTCTTCTTCTACGAGTGGGTTGTTGTTGTTCAAAATTCTTCAGGGTTTTGTGTAAGGGTTCAAGGTTTAAGATTCTTCTTCTTCTACGAGTGGGTTGTCACTATTGTTCAGAATTTGTGTTTGAGATGTTAAAGGAATATGAATCTGCTGCAAACAAAGGGGCAGGACATGCATGCTCCAAAGAATGCAATTCTTGAGGGGGAGTGGGATATGGATGCTGCCAAGGTTTTTCTCTTCAAATGGGTAAATCCTAAACCCTAAACCATCCTCTCCCTTCAAATGCTTCTTCTTTCTGAATCATTTTCTCCTTCACCACCTGTTCATCTCTTCTCTTCATACTCGTTGGTAGGTACTCTCCTGTTTCTTTCCCATGCCTCTGTCACACAAGAATTGGGTGACAAACGAAATTGACTCAGAAGAGGATTTTTCTGCAGTTGTTCTTCTACTAGTGAGTTGTTGTTCAGAGTTGTGTTTGGGTTGTTCAGAATTGTGTTTGAGCTGCTGCTGAAGGAATACAAATCTATAACATACAAGACAGGATGCATGCTCCAAAGAAATTCTTGTTTGGAGTGGGAGATGTATGCTGGTTGTCTTATACACCAAGATTTCTCTTCCATTTCAAATGGGTACTTTCCTCCTCTCCCTCTAATGCTGTCTGACTCTTTTTTCCCTTCACCTGTTCATCTCTTTTTGTTCATGGTACTACTCTCCTACCTTTGTCTTCAAGACTTACCACCACTTTTCTTGCTTCAATTCTCATCTTTTTTCATGTTCATGAGCCCTCTCTCATTTTGATGGCCTCTTCTTTTGCTTCAATTCTCCATTAGAACTTTAACCCTGAACTCCATAGATAGGGTTCCAGATAGAAGATGTTAATAAACCATTACTACCATCCAATTTCTATCAAAGAACTGTTAGGCCTATTAACAATTGTCAAGCTACATGTGGTGGCACAAGCAAAGCAGGCATGTGAGTGTCAAGCAGGCATGAGTGTGTGTGCCGCCAATCCCCCAAGGCTTCTTCACACTGATGAATCTGTTTGTTTTGCCCAGCTTTACACACATGCCCTTTTGGTAGGTACCTCCTGCAAAAGTCAAGATTCTCTTCTGCATTTGTGTGTAAATCAGAGCTGAAGACAGAGGTCCCCATCTCCCAATTGGAAGAAGCTTTGTGTGCCAGATGCAGAATTGGATTCCATGAAAGTCTCCTTTTGTCAGATTAGGGCAACAGATCAGAAAGCCTATTTCATGATAAAATTGTTGATTTTATGCATGCATGCATGTATGTATATCAGGTACAAGTTCTTTCTTGGCCAGCGTGATTGAGAAGATGGAGCAATGTGGAATGAAAGCTGGACAACCGATAAACAAAATTCCAATGTGAATTCCAGAGCTCATGAAAGGCAAATAATGTTGTTTGTCCTTGAGAGGCACTTGGAGCAAAAACACGAGCACCAGATGCACTCTCTGGGGCAGCTCTGCTTTGCTCCTGAAGCATGGAATCATGCACAATTGTCAAGGTGTGTGCTTCCTGACAATAGAGTTGATCACCCACTGTGCATGTTTGTGATTTCATTGCAAAATCTGTATAATAAAACTGAATGGTGTCTGTCTGTCTGTCTAAAGCCTTATACTTACCTACAAACATACCCAAGTTCCCCTCTATGTAGCTACTTATAAACTACCCCTTCCCTCTTACACACCTACTCTGTCCCTCCTCACCTCCTTGGCAAAAGAGTGGAGTGGGTGGACAAATACCCATCCTTAGCTTGTCTATGGACTAGGTACCTGGTGAGAGCTGCCGGGTTACCGTGTATAATCGAGCTGTGGCGGTGGTGAGATTATGTGTGCCAACCTGGCTGCTCAAGCTGGTTACTGGACATAACTGGGTGGAGACAGGGCACTGAGTGCAGACATTCAGCCCTGTGAGTGGGCATAGTAGAAATCGTGGCCAATAGCAGTGCAATCTGCAGGTGCGTTATGTCTTCTAAACTTGCGTCCTCTTGGTCAGTAGGAATGTGATGAGCCCTTTGTTGACTGGTTATGTAATAAAAACTTGGGTTTCACACTGCTTTGCACTACCAGTGACAATCAAACTGACATAAGGTTGGAATATTAATATACCCATCCCTAGCTTCTATGTAATAAGAATAATGTTTCCTGGAAGTATGAAACCTTCATACCTCTCTACAAACCTACCCCTTCCCTGTTACAAACCTATACCCATCCTCTAGTTTGTTACTACAATTTCAACAGCAACTTTGATGAACAAATCTGAAAGTTAGTAAACCATATAAGACCATGCATGATCAAGCCTAGAGGAATTTGTACAAGTGTTTTACGCATGCAAGAAATCTATGATTTCAGCATGGTAGACAACCATGAGTGAAATAAATTCAGCACACAACAAAGGTGCTACAATGATATGTGAGGGTATACATTTTCCCTATCTACTGCCTTCAAACTTGTAGCATCACTCCACACTATTTATGGTTTTGACAATACTTGGTTTTGTTGGGTCATGGCATTAGGCACGAAGGACAATGCATTCACTTGGGCCTAGAGCATTGTAATGCTAGACAAAACAATGAATTAAACTAGATTTTAAACACTTAGAAAAAGTTGCGATTGTTTGATTTTTAAAATGGTGGATTTTGAACTAAACTATAATTCTTGTGTAAAGTTATCAAGAGTTACTATTTGGACTTTGATGGTTTGTATATGTTTTGGAAATGCATTCTCAATGAGTATTAGTTAGAGCCTTTTAGAGCCTTCTAAGCATGACTCCAGTCTCCTAGTGACACAAGTGATCAATCTATATTTCTTTGAAATCATGCTATTGTATCTTAGAGGACATTTCAATTGTACACAACAAATTCCTTCAAGAAAATATGGGCTTTGTGCCAAGTGCCCATGGATGTGACAAATGTTTCCAATTTGATTTGAAGTTATCATGAGAACTAACAAGTTGGGTTTCTTCTTTTTATTGTAAATATACAATGGGTAATCATCAAGCACAAAGTGCTTAGTAGTTTAGAACAAGTTTAAATGGCCAAAACTTAAAGCTCTCGAAGTAAGAGAAAGGAGGCAAATGATTTGGTACTTAATTTGTCTCAAAGATATATACAAATTAATTTGTTAGATGACTCATTTTATTTCCTACTTGTGAATTTTTTGGTTTAGTTGCAATTTTAATGCTTTGGTAAATGATATAAAGTGTTATATACCTATGTATTATAAATAATGTAATCCAAAGTTATAATTATAGTTTAGAACCAAATGATCATAAAGCAAATATCAATTTATGGCTCTCATGCATTTTACACCTCTACCTTCCATGTTTTGAAAAATAAAATTCTCATGTGATTTGCTGAATAATCTTAGGTAGTTCCATAGTTCCCATGGATCTCCATATTGTTCTCAATACGTTCACTTTTAACCCCATATTCTTTATGAAGAGGCCATGCAAAATATATTTTTGGGCGTGTTGAGAGTTTTAAGACTTTTTATAAGGGGTTTGTGTTCAAAGCATGGCAATATATATTTTTTTCTTTTGGTTTTTGGGGGTGATGAGCCAATCAACAAGGCCCATTTCTTTTAAAAAAAAAAAAAAAAAAAACACATTTCACCTTTGGGGGCCCCCACAAAAAATTAAAAAAAAAAACACCCCACGGGTCTTGTTTACATTCCT
>Ga0116227_10009423_pt1 | contig 17736 bp, 13 predicted proteins | sample S1TSphgellanicum_FD_89693 | JGI IMG/M metagenome (GOLD analysis project Ga0116227, IMG submission 89693) | Host-associated microbial communities from peat moss isolated from Minnesota, USA - S1T2_Fb - Sphagnum magellanicum MG | ecosystem: Host-associated > Plants > Peat moss > Unclassified... | reverse complement strand
CGGCTGCAAAGCGTGAAGCTTGGGCCTGAGGGTAGTTCCTGATGGACACCAGGAGCGATGAGGGCTTCACGCTCGTCGAGCTGATGATCGCCGTGGCCCTGATGGGCATGCTGACCGTGCTGGCCTATGGCGCCATGCAGTTCGGCAATCTTTCATGGCATCACATCGACAGAGGCCGCGATGCTGACGCGGAGAGAACCGCCATTCGGCAGTTGCTGCTTCATGCCATCATGGGTGCCTATCCTGGCTTTGCATCGGCCGACGATAATGACCGCAGCATCGCCTTCAGCGGTGAGAAGGAGGCCTTGCAGCTGGTGGCGTCCTTGCCCGAGGCATTGAGTCCGGGGGTCATGGCGGTCGAGCAATTTTCCCTGGGTAGGCAAGGTGACCGGTCCTCCCTGCTGATGTCCTGGCACCTGGATCTCCCCGCGGCGACCGGCGGCACGCTGTCGAACCAGGTGGTTCGGATCGCCTCGTCCGTCTCGGCGATACGCTTCGGGTATTTTGGCCGCGTAAAGGAGAATGACCCGCCAGCCTGGTTTGACCGCTGGAGCGGGCTGGATCACCTGCCTGAGTTAGTGCGCGTTCAGGTCTGGCGTGCTGATGGCGTCAAAACCCCGTGGCTGGATTTTTCCGCCGAGACGCAGACGACAGCGAACGTCGCATGCGTGTATGATCCGCAAACACCCGTCTGCCGGCGCCTTGAATGACCGCAATTACGTCGAGCCTCTTGGATTTCCCGTGGCGGCGGCTTGCAGCCAAGGCTGCGGGCTGGTGGCTGGCGGAGCTTGGTGGGCTTCTGCCGCCCTTCGTGCGATCGAGGCTGAGTGGCGGGTCAGCGGGCGCGCTGCGGCTCGACTTTGCCGCCGACGGAATTTCTCTGCTCGTCCCGGCGCGCGCCAGGACTGTCCCGACCGTCATTCCGATCATACAGGATGGCAATCGACAGGCGGTCCTGGAGAGAAACCATCTTGTTGGTGCACCCGTCATCATCCAGATCGGCGAAAGTCTTGTCTTCAGACCGAGCATCGAGTTGCCGTTGGCGGCCGAGTCGTCGCTCCGGTCCATCATCCACCATCAATTGGAGCGTCTGGTTCCGCTCGATCCCGAGACGCTCAGATTTGCCTGGCACATGACCGAGCGATCCGCTGAGAAGAACCGCCTTCGGGTTGAAGTCTGCATTGTCAAACAGGCGACTTTGGATCGTGCCATAGGCCTTGCCCAAACGCTCGGCCTCAATCCACATTTGGTCATCGCCAATGGTCGGCGCCAGCACCCAAGCATTCTGTGGCGCTCTCCTCACATCCAGCAGGCGAGTTTTAGGGAACGCACTTTTCGTCGCGGCACCGAGATCGCCGCCGCCTGCTTTGCCATCGCCGCCTATACGGTTTTTATCTGCCACCTTGATGCGCGGCGAGAGGCGCTCCGCGATATGGTTTCAGATTTGCATGCACGGACCGAAGCTGTTCGGGCATTGGCGCAGCGGACGGCCGCGGCGGAAAACCTGCTCAAGTCGGTCAACAAACGCTTGCAAGCGCCGGGTCCGCTGGCCGTGCTGGATGCGCTGACCCAGGCAGTTCCCCTGGATGGTTCGATCTCCGAGTTCCATGTGCAAAATGGTAAAGTCGAGATCACTGGAACAGCCTCGCACGCAACCGCGCTCCTCGGCATGATCGGTAAGACTGGGATTTTCGACAATCCTTCATTCCTTGCGCCCATCACGGCGGCTCCGGACGGCGCCGGTGAACGCTATCAACTCGGCTTTCAGGTCAACCGGCGGAGCGGTTCATGAACCCCGCTCTGCCACTATGGACACGGCAGAGTCTTGCCGTTGGCGCCCTTGCGGCGTTGCTGGCTTGCCTGTGGGGTTTCGTGGTCTGGCCGGTCATCAATCTGGCGGTGTCCCGGCAAGCCGATATCCTGGCACTTTCCCGCCAACTACAGGAGATGAAAGCCGTCGCAACCCGAGGGCCAGTATTTGCGCAGCGCGAGCAGCAGATTACTGGCCAACTCCAGCGGTTGGGCCTGTTCTGGTCCGGACCCAATGAGGGAGCCATCGCTGCGTCCATGCAGGACCTTGTGAGGAAATCGGTTCAGGAAACTGGTGGCATCGTCACGAGCACCTCCACCCTTCCGACAGACGCCACGAAAGCTGCTGGCATGTTGGCCATCCGAGCCCGTGTGGAAGGGTCGCTGGCCACGCTGGAGCATGTTCTCGGTGCCTTGGAAGGCGCGACACCAAGGCTGTTCATCGACAATCTGGCGGTATCGACCGTTTCACCCAGCACGCATGACCATCCCCAGCAACTCAGCTTTGAATTCAGCGCCGCCGGCTATCTGGCCAGTCCCGTGCAGCATGCGAACTAGCCGCCGATTCAGCCCGCTGACGTGGCGCCTGTGCCTGGCACTCCTGGCCGGCGCGGCGTTGATTCGCGAAAGTCTTATGTCGTCAGCGCCCGCTCTTGGGCCCGACGCAGGGGCGTCACCGCCGGCGACAAAGCCGGTTGAAGCATCGCAAGCGTCGCAGAGTGCGCCGGCGACCTACACAGCCATTGCCGCTCATCCTGTCTTTGAGCCTTCACGGCAGCCATGGGCACCGCCGGCCGTGCACCTGACCGACCAGACTGCGCCTGTGGTACAGGCCGCACTCGTGCCGCCAAGGGGCTACATGCTCGTAGGGATTGTGACAACGCAGCATCAACAATGGGCATTGCTGCGAGACCCGTTCGGCAAAACGATCTTTGTGACCGAGGGTCGGGTCATGACGGGCTGGACGGTGCACAAAATTGACGATCGAGGCGTGCACTTTGAGGCGGGCGCTGCCCATTTTGATCTGTCTTTTCCGCCGTCCCGCAATCCGGCCATGATCCGCCAGTAAGACAGCAGCGTGACGAAGAACCTATCGGCCTGGGCTGCGCGCCTGAGTGTCCCACGTGCACCGGTTGCGCTTATGCTCTCAACCCTGGTGCTCATCGACGCTTGCAGCCAGAATCCCGACAACCGGCCTGCGGTCGCTACAACCCCACCAATCGCGCTGGCACCAGCACCTCCAGCCGGCAACTTTGCTCTGGACCGCTTGCCCCAGGCACCGCCGCGGCCGCTGGTCGCGCCCAGTATCGTCCGCGGCACCGGGCGATTTGTTGGGGAGCCAGACGCCGAGCCAGCCTCGATCCCACCTGGCGCCTACGGCGAGCCCGTCACCTTGGATTATGCCAACGCTGATGTGCGGGACGTGGTGAGAAGCGTGCTCGGCGACGTCCTGAAACTGCCCTACGTCATTGATCCGTCCGCCCAGGGAAATGTCACTCTGCAAACCGGAGGGGCCATTCCCCGCGGTGCCGTGCTGGCGCGTTTGGAGGCCGCTCTTCGGCTCAGCGGCCTGGCCGTGGTTGAAAGCAGCGGCCTTTATCGTATCGTGCCTCTCGCCCAAGCCGCCCGGGAAGTGCAGCTCTCACAAACTGCTCAGACCGGTTTTGTGGCACGGGTCATTACGCCACGTTATGTTCCGGCTGCCGATCTGGAGCGCCTTCTGGAGCCGCTTGTGCCCAATGGCACAACCCTGCGCGCGGAACCCTCTCGCAATGTGCTGATCGTCAGCGGCCCCGCGCAGGATGTCACCGCCCTGCTCCAGAACCTCAGTGTCTTTGATGTCGATGTCATGCGCGGCATGTCCAGCGCGGTGCTGCCCCTCAAAATGGTCTCAGCCAAGGACATGGCAAAGGATGTTCAGGCTTTGCTGACCGCTCTGGGTGACAGCGGCCAACTGGTTCGGATCGCTCCCCTGGACCGCCTGAATGCCTTGCTCGTCACCTCGATGCGGCCCGATTACATCGACCGTGTTCGCCAGTGGGTGGAAAGGCTGGATAAAGCCAACGACGTCGCCGAACGGCGCATCTTCGTCTATCGCGTTCAGAATGGCCGGGCGGCGAACCTGGCCTCAGTGTTGCGTAAAACTTTTGGGATCAGCGGCAGCGACAACGAGTCTACAGGGCAAGGTGGTGAACAACCGCCAGGCGCCGCAGCTGATACGGCAGGCGCAGCATCGCCCGGCGCTTCAGGGGGTCTGCAAACGCCGGGCAGCAACCCAGGCGCAAACCCGCTGCTCGGCGGATTGAGCGGGGCGCAAGGACCAAGCAGCCCTTCCGCAACAAGTGGCGGTCAGAAAGGTGACGCTCAAAGCGCTGGATCGCCAGGTTCCAACATCCGCATTACAGCCGACGAGACAAACAACGCGCTCCTGATATTGGCAACCCAGCAGGAGTACAGCACGATCGAATCTGCGCTGCGGCAACTCGACATCGCACCGCTTCAGGTCATGATCGAGGCGACGGTCGCGGAAGTGGACCTGACCAGCCAACTGACCTACGGGCTGCAATATTACATCAAATCCGGAAGCTTTCAGGCGCTTTTCTCACAAACCCCGAGTGCCACGACAGCAACACCATTTACAGGGCTACCCTTCGCCTCCGGTCTCAATGTGGCTTTTGGCGCGGCCGCCGGCAGCAGCGTGGTGCTACAGGCCTTGCAGCAGTTGACCAAGGTGCGCGTGCTATCCTCTCCCAACCTTCTGGTCCTGAACAACCAGCCGGCGCGCATCCAGGTCGGCGACCAGGTTCCGATCGAGACCAGCTCCGCGGTCAGCACCGTCGGAACCAACGCACCCGTCGTAAACTCGATCGAGTATCGCGATACCGGGGTTATCCTGAAAGTGACCCCCCGCGTGAACGCCAGCGGCATGGTCTCGCTGGACGTCGGAGAGGAAGTGAGCAGCGTTTCGTCCACCACATCCTCCTCCTTGAACTCGCCAACCATTTCCGAGCGGCGTCTGGACACGACGGTCTCGGTCAGCGATGGCCAGACAGTCGCGCTCGGCGGCCTCATCAGCGACAGCCGAACCGGCCAGAAAAACGGCATCCCGGTGCTACAGAACATCCCCGGTCTCGGCTGGCTGTTCGGGCAGACCACCAACTCGGGAACGCGGACCGAGCTGATCGCCATCCTCACGCCCCACGTGGTCCGGAATGCCTCAGATGCACGGCTGGTCACGCAGGAGTTGCAAAGCAAGCTGCCTCTGACGATTCCGGTCCATGCTGGCCCGCCGCCGTGAAGTCGCATCGCCCCCGCGATCGAGGCTTTGCGCTCGTGACAGCACTATGGGCGGCGTTGGTCCTGGCTCTTCTCATGTCGCTGATTGTCAAATCCGGCCGCACTGACGCACGCATAGCGCGCACGGCGGTGCAACGCGCAGAACTCGATGCCATCGCTCAGGGTGCTATCGCCCTCACGGAGCTTCGTCTTCTGGGCGCGGGGAGCGTTCCCTCCAGCCAGCTCGATGGCTCGCCATCGACATTGACCTATGCGGGACATCGAATCCAAGTGTCCGTTCAGGACCAGGCGGGCCTGATCGACCTGAATTTTGCGCCAGGCGACACCCTGCAACGCCTGTTCCGCGTGGCGACCGGCATGGACGACATGACGGCCCAAACGCTCACCGATCGAGTCCTGGATTGGCGTGAAAAGGGCGCAGGGCGCCGTCTCAATGGCGCCAAAGCGGCAGACTATGCCGAAGCGGGCTATCCCTATGGTCCACGAGAAGGCCCGTTCGAGTCTGTGGCCGAACTCAAGCTGGTCATGGGCGTCACCGGCGCCATTTTTGACAAAGTAGCGCCTGCCCTCACCGTTTACGCGCAAAAGCCGGTTGTCGAACCTGACCTGGCGCCCGAACTCGTGCTCGCCAGCCTGCCGGGGATGACGCCGGAAAGCGCAGCCCTGCAGATCACCCAGCGGGAACGGGACGAGCAGAACGGCATCGCTGGAAGCGCAACGTTTTTTGTGGCCGGTCGATCGCTGCGGATTACCGCTACGATCGCGGGCATGAATAGCTTATCGGTTTCCGATGCAGCAGTGATCCGATACACCGGCTTCCAGACAACACCATTTTGGGTTTATCGCTGACCAAATTTGTAGTGAGGAAGCCAAAGTTACAGTGAGGTTGGACCTAAAGCTTGGCAAGCTGCACCACCGCCTTTTCAAGCACAAAGGCAACGGCGGCAGCAGCCTCATCATCGAGCGGATCGGCCATGGCAATCAGGCAGGCGCCCTCCTGCTCCTCTACCGGCAGCAATCTTGCGCGCCTGAAATAGTTTGGGCGCAGGCGGTCGGCCGCCACGGCCGAGGCAGGATAGCGACTGACGGGCAGGACCGGCTCGCCGAGGTGCGTCGCGTAAAGGATCGCAAGCTCGGCATCGGAGATGAGGCCTAGCTTGGCGGCGATGAGGTCGAGGCGACCACCGCTTTCCGATTGGATGCGGCGAGCACGCTCCACAACGGACACCCGCAGAAGCGATTCAAGCGCGATCTGTGTCACGGGCCGTCACCATCGCGGCACGCGGTGCCGGATACGCTCTTACGGCCTATGATCAGCAGCCGCTGCTTGAGCATGTGGTGGTTACCGTCGTGCGGTTGCCGGCTGAATCGTAGGCGTAGGTGATCGTCGTGCCGTTGGCGTAGGTGACAGTCTGGACGCGACCGTGGCTGTCATACGTGTATGTCGCGCTGTCAGTGGCGGCGATTGACGTTCCATAATGTAGAACGACAACGGCCGTCACTATAAACAACCTTGAGTTGAACATCTAATAACTCCTTGATTTCAGCGTTTTTATGCGCAGCATAGATGGCCGTATCCCAAACATAAGAGAAGGGCGGCAGTTGGTTCGTTGGTCAATAGATCATTTCGGTCTTTATAGGTCGAGCCCCTGCCGACGACGCGACCATATGCCTGAAGGGTAAACAGCGTTGCAAGAGAACGTGAACAGGCTGATTTGTCGGTTGAAGGTTGCTGGCCCAGAATGCATTCATACCAAATCCCCAAACATAAGTTAGAGGAGATCGCGAATAGCGCGTACTGCCAAGGAGCCTCCAGGCCTGGGCCTTGTCGCTTGTTCCGCAATAGGCAAAAGCTCTTCTAATGATTCGCGGTTTCCAGTTAGGTAGTAATACATTGCTAGGCTTGTTATCCGCTGGTCTGCCGATAGACCAGGCGACTCTCCTGATTCCCACATTGCAATGAGACCTTGTTCATTTCGGATATGGGAGATGCCCGGAAGAACTCTCTCACGAATAACGCAAGCCACTTCACCCGTGACGGCACTTACTTCAGTTAAATTGGAAATTTGCCACCAGTAATCCTCTGTGTCCCTAAAAAATCCTATTCGCCGAGAATACTGAAAATCACAAAAACCTGTATAACCCTTGTCGGCGAGCATCTTCGATATAGCCTGATGAACTAGCAAAACATCCGCTGTAAAAACAACGCAGGCAAGCGAACTCTTGACGCTTTTCTGGAAGCGTATCTTAAAATCACCGTAAGAAACCGGGCCATGGAACACTGAACCAGATCGCTTCAGATCTAAGTCTTTAAGGGAAGAGAAAAGCTTCTCCAAAAAGATTTTATACACGTCATCCTTCAAGATGATACCCTTCACCGAAGGGGTCCACGCGCTACATTTACTACATAACCTTGAGTTCCTAGCCACCAGTCTTTTAGCTGCTGTAGCGTGGTATAGCGTGAGCTATTCAACTTTGTCTCAATTCCCCCGAGCACCTCACCATCTGCACTCACCTCTATATCGATAAACCGAGCGCCGAAAGGGGTCCATTTGTATACCTCAGTTTGTACTTGGCGTCCTGCAGAAGTTAGTAGGCTAGCTAGTTCATCCCTGAATGCATTTCCAGCTAACCTATTTGCTGCTACCGCCGAGCCCTCTTCTGCAAGAACACCAAGAATTATTGGACCTCCGGCGACCCCTACCGCCGCCTCTAAGTATGGGTCGCTAGGTGACGAGAATAGCCGTGGAGCAGTAACCGTGATGTCCGTACTAGCGTTGGCTAAATTATCTAGCCCGACCGTTGCTGACACTCCTGGTTGATATGGGTGCTCATAGTCGCTACCAAGACCTTCTCCGCCAGCGTAACTGCCACTCAAATCGACCGACTGGGATTCGGCCCCGCCTCCTGGAGCAGAAGAAGCCGCGCTCTGAGAGGACGATGTGTTACCTATACCTGAGGAAGATGCGTTTCCACTGCTGCTATCCGAGTTCCCAGAATCCCAACCATCTGCCGACGTCCCTGATCCCGACCAGGCATCGCTTTGACTATGAGAACTAACGTTGCCCCCGAAAAATAGCGTTTGTCCGCCAATGAAGCAGATGTCGCAGGGACCGCCAGCACCGTCGTCATCGTCATCGTCGTCCATGTCGAGGCCGCTCAGATCGACGTTATTGACCGGATCATTCCCTGCGTATGCGTAGATATTGATCCCTCCTTTGACGCTGATTGGGTCTGGGGAGATGAATCGTCCCTGCTTTGGCGAATAGTATCTTGCGTGGTCGTAGTAGAGCATGGTCTCCGGATCGAGTCGCATGCCGGCGTATTGGTAGGGGATGGCGTTGGCGACCGAGCTGGTTTCGCCGAAGGCGGAGTAATTGTAGGTGCTGGTATGGCTGCCGTTGAGGTTGCTGATGGCGACGAGCGAGCCGAGCGCGTCGGTGTGGACCCAGTAGCTGCCCTGGACGGTTGGTGCACCATCGAACACTTCGCGCATGATCGGCGTGCTGTCGGCGCCGTAGATGTAGTGCGAGATTTCGAATGTCGGGCTGCTGTAGTCGGCGATTTCGCGGTTGCCGTCATCCACGAAGAACGTGGTCACGCCATTGACGGTCTTGCTGGCCCGGCGGGAGAACGGGTCGTAGGTGTAGGTGGAGGTGTATTGGGCGTTCGTCGCTGCGGTCAGGCGGTTCTTCTGGTCGAACTGGTAGCTGGTGCTGCCGAGTGCCGCCGTCGGGTCGCCGAGCAGATTGCCGTTCGGGTCGTAGCTCAGCGTCTGGCCGTTGATCGCCGTGTATTGGTTGAGGCTGTTCGGCGTGTAGCTGTCGGTCGCTGTCGCCGGCGGATGCCAGAGGTAGGCGGTGTTGGACACGGTGTCCCCGACGCGGCGCTCATTATTGTCGCGCGTATAGGAGAAGGTGGCGGTCGGCAGCTTGCCGGTGTCGGCAAAAGTGTGGGCGATCTGGGAGAGGCCGCTGAAGGCGTCGTAGCTGTAGGCGGTGCTCGCACCATTGGCGTAGGTGAGCGTGGTGCGGCGCGACAGCGGATCGTAGGTATAGTGCGCCAGGCTGGTGACAGTGGTCGATCCGGCCGGGGTTTCGGAGACGTTGGTCATCCGGTCCAGCTCGTCATAGGCGTAGCTGTAGGTAAAATTGTCCGGATAGGTGATGGCGGCATCGTTGCCGTCGGCATCGTAGGCATATTTGATCGCCAGCCCGTCCGGCCGTGTGGTGGCGCTCTGACGCCCCGCGCTGTCGTATTGGTAGGTAAAAGTGCCTGCCGAATAGGTGACGGTGAGCGGCCGTCCGGCGAGATCGTAGGTGGTGGTGAACGGCGCGCTAAAACTCTGGTCGGTCTCTTTGGTGACCCGGTTCATGGCGTCGTAGGTGAAGGCCGTCTGCAACCCGCCGCGGTTGGTGCTGGTGGTGACGCGGCTTGCGTTGTCGAGCACGAGCGTCTCGCTGGTGCCGTCGGTGTAGCCGGTCTTGGTCAGCCGGTCATAGGCATCGTAGCTGTAGGTGAGTGAGTGGCCGTTGCCGTCGGCAAGCGCGGCGGGCAGGCCGTCGCCAGTATAGCTGTGGGTCTGCGTGACGGTGCCGTTCATCAGCGTCTGATAGGGGCGGCTGTCGGCATCATAGGTGGTGGTGACGACCTGCCCGGCGGGGTCGGTGACCGTGGAGACGCGCTCATCGGCATCATAGGTATAAACGGTGTTGCGCACGGTGCCGCTGTTCGTCGGCTCACTCTGGGTCAGCAGATTGCCGACCGCATCGTAGGTCATGTTGATGACGACCGCCGGCTGGCCGCCACCCGGGTCCTGGGATTTCTGGATAAGACGGCCGTTGAGGTCGTAGGTGTAAAACGTGCTCCAGATGCCGTTGCCCTGCGCCGAGATCGGCGGCGTGATCGAATGGAGCATCCGCCGCGCACCGTCAAAGTTGGCCTGGAAGTTGTAGCCGCGTGGGTCTGTGACGGAATACACATTCCCGACGGTATCGTATCCGTACGTGGTGGTCAGATTCAGGTGGGGGCTGGCGCCGCTGTCAGTGGTTACGGTCGTCAGATCATGTGTAGTGGCCGAGTAGCCATAGGCGGTGACTTCTCCATCCGCGGCGGTAGCGGTGAGAACCTGGCCGTTCGCATTGTAGGTGAAGGTCTCGGTCGGGTTCTGGGAGGCGCCATTGTAGGTCACCGCGGGATGAACAACCTTTGCCAGCGTGCCGGGCGCGGTGCTGCCCGCCTGATTGTACGTATAGGTGGTGACGTTCCCAAGCGGATCGGTGACCTGCGTCGGCTTGTTCCAGGTCTGGTCCCACACGGTCGATGTCGTAATCGCCCCTATGGTGGTCGAGGCGGGATTGCCGTGGGCATCATATGTGTAAGTGGATTGGTAGCCGCTCTGCGTGTTCGGCAGGCTCTTATAGAGGAGCTGGCCTACGTAGTTCGAATAGGCCGTGGTCTGATTGCCCAGCGCATCGTAGCTGTAGGATACGATGTCGTCTCCACCCTGATACTGCACCGGCCCGCTCACGCCATAGGAAATGTTGCCGAGGGCATCGGTGATTTGCCAGCGGCCTGGCGCCAGATAATACGACGTCGTGTGATTGTTCGCGTTGGTCATGCCTGTCGGCATCAGGCGCGCGCCGTCATAGGCAACGGATGTGGTCACATCACCATTCTGTGCCGGATTAGCAATGACGACCCCCTTCAAAAGAATTGCCTGAAAGCTATCTGTGCCTACTGCCGGTTGGCCAAAATTGAAAGCGTACGCCCAGGCGTTCCCACAACACCAATCGGGCTTTGTGCCCCCACAAAGCTGGGGTACCGGCGTGTTGGGCAGGCTGTTGAAGCAGTTTCCATAATGCAGACTAGTTGTTCTGTTAGTCTCATCTTCTACAGACTGGAGCACGTAAATGTTGTTGGTTCCGGCCGAGGAGTTGACATAGCCGAATGTCAGCGAGTGTGTTCCGAGCTGCACCTTGCTCAAAAGATTGACCGACACAGAGGGCGATGGCCCTACCCCCATACTCGTGTAGCTGAAAGTTGTAGTAACGCCGCTGGGTGTCTTAATAGTCCCGATCTGGCCATCAGAGGCGTTGAACGCAAATACGTCTCCCTGGGCCGTGGTCATCGTGTAGGCGGAGCCGGATTGCGTCAGCGTCGCGCCGGAAGGCTGCGGCGTGTGGAACGAGCCATCCGGCATCTTGGCGAACACGGTGTTCGTCAGGCCTTGCGAGATGGTCACGATATTGTTGGTGCCCTGTGTGGTCAGCCAGTTCGCGATGACGGCATCCTCGTAGGCAGCACCCGTCGGGGCTGTGCCCCCGGACGCATAATAGGTGGCAATGGTGTTGGCGCTCTCCAGCAGCTCATAGGCGGCGACAATCCCAGGCAGGGCAGCCCCCGTGAGATCGCTGCCAACGAGCGAAAGCCCGTCGCTGGACGCAGTTGCCCGGATATCAAAATTATGGGCGAAGCCAGAGGCTTCCGGCCTGCCGGTCGGCATCTGTGCGCTGGCCGTCGGTTGTGCGTCAGCACGCGACGAGTAGAGAAGATCGAACTCCAGCTTATACGGCGCAGCGCTACCTATCGAGATCAGCGGAGCGGCAAATGTGACCTCACCTGACGACGGATTGATGTTCAGGCCCGCTGAGGCGGGGCCGGCTTCCGCGGCAGTCCCGCCCATGCCTAGGGCGCCTGGGCTAACGGTTCCAAGATTGGCTGCCCCCTTATAGACTTTGCCATCGGCGGTGTTCAGTACGAAAGCGCTCGTCCCGGCACTGTTCATCGCCAGAAAGCCTAACGGCGCGGTTGCACCCGGCCCATTGGCCGGAATGACCAGATCATAGCCGCTATTGACGTAATTTTGGAGGACCTGAATCTGCTCGCCCGAGTAGCCGGAACTCACCGATCCTCCGGTATGCGGCAAAAACTGTGTTGCCGTGGAACTCGTGAGTGTGCCGAGCAACCCCGCGGCAGACACCGGCTGAGTTGCTCCTGCCTGCAATAGTGCGGTCGCTTCCTGGGCGCTTTGCACCGCCGATAACGCATAGGTCAAGGCCTGTGGAGTGACCGCCAGGCCCGAGGCAGGCGCCGAGTTTACACTATTGACACTGGTTGACGTCAGCGGCGTGTCAACGGTGTTGTTGGAGCGGATGATCTGCACGACATGGTGGACCATCGTATAAGTGCCGGCCAGCTGATCCAATAGTTCAATGGTCCGCGATGTCTGGCTGAGCTGACTGCTCGATGTCGCTATCAGAGCCAGGTCCTGAGAGTTCGCCGGTGCAAGAAGCGTAGCACTGACGGCATCATAGGCGTTCGCATCACGCTGTGCACGGAATTGCCCAACGTGGCCAACGCCAAATGCAAAAATAGCATTTGTGGTAGTGCTAATTGTCTCAGTTACCGCCTGGCTCCAAGCCGTCGTGGCGGGATCCCAAATTGTTACTAAAACAGGACTCGGGAATTCACTGGCAATAGATATATTGTCGACGTAGAGTGTGTTGTTTCGATAAGCTACGTCGTGGCCATAGAGTTGGTCCATGCACAGATATGTAGAAGTTGTGCCTGTCGTGTAACCGGGAGCACCGTTTGCGCCGACGATAAATCCAACACGGTAGCCACTCGGCATTGACGTATATACGGTTCCGTTGGTGCCTATAGTTCCTGTGACAATGTTGCTGAAATTGCTGTTCATGCGGCGTCCGCCGATGAAGGCGGTCACTGACTCATACTTGGCCACATTAGCGGTGTTGTAAAACGCTTGTGCATAAGCACCTAGAGCACTGGTTATGGCCGACCCGGTTGCCCCACTTGGAATGCCATTACCAAGCAATTGCGAGAAGTTAGCACCAGGCAGAACAGTGTAGCTCTTGTTCGCAGGGTCCAGAGTCTGCCATGCGCCACCAATGGAGACCTGCACCCAAGCATACGGCATGCCTCCGCTACTGGCGCCACCACCATCCAGAATCAATTGTGTAGGCAGCGAATGCAAACCGACCTGGTTGGCTGTCAAAGTCGCCGTGCCGACAACAAAATTTGCGCTGTAGCCAACCGCGCGCAGCAGCGAGACCAACAGGCTTGCCTGGTCAAACGAACTACCGCTCTGGTCAAGGTAGGTGCCGAGCGCACCCTTCGACGACTCAGTCGTCGGCTCAAGGTCGATCTTGTTGTGAACGTACTGAAAAATATTGATCCAGCCGTTGGCGGTCGGCATAGACCCACCATTCAGGGCCTTGGCCAGGTCAACGATCTCCTGCGGCGCCGCATCGGCCGCCGTGCCGCACCACTGGTAGTCGCTGCCCTGCAGGGCCGGCTTGATGCCGCCCGTTGAAGGTGCGGGCATGCCTAACCTGTGCGCCAGAAAAGACGCGCCAATGCGCAGCGCCGGGGCCGCAGAAGCTGTCGGCGAAGCATGCGCCAAGGTAACGCCAGGAAGGACCGGGGTAGGCGAAGGCCCTGTCACTGGGATGATCTGATTGGCATCAGCCGGAGCAATGCCGAGCAGACAGGCCATACCAGCAAGCACCGCCGCAACCTTGCAGGCTGCCATGCCGCGGCCAAAACGCCGCCGGCCCAAACCGTCACCAATCCGCATAATTGTCAGCCTCAAATCATCGCAAGCCGCAGAACGATGCAGTGCTGCATCCGAATCCACCACATATATAATGTGACAATTTCGTCATAAACGCGCCTGACCAGAAATTGCGTCAGAAAGACAACCAGAGGTGGTTTGTCAGCAAACAAATGAAGTGAGTGCTAACCCACAACAGACGTAAACTTATTATAACAACATCCAAACAGCCGCATTCCCGGTGTTGTCACCGCCCGCGATCCCAGCCCCTATCGTCCCTGCCTCGTTCCGCGTAGCGTGCGTGGTCATCCAGCCTGTGCTGCCACTCGGCGCTGCGCGTCTGCGCCTGCCAGCCGAGCGTCAGATAGCGCGCCAGCGCATCAAGCCCGGCCTGGTCCTCCTTGCCCGCGCCGGGCACCGTCATCGGCTGGCCTTTGGTGAAGGCAGCATAGGCGGCAGCCATCCCTTCTCGCCCAAGCCGCTGCTCAGCCGCCGCGATGAACCGGTCCAGTTCGCCGGCGATACCGCAGTCGGCGCGTCCGGCCTTCCACACGCCGGCAACCGCGCGCTCGATCCGTTGCGCCTCTTCGGCCGTCAGCAGAAAGTCGAACGCTGGTGTCGGCTGCCTGACGTGTAAGCCTTGTAGGCATTGAACGCTCAATTCCTGGGGAGCATCGCCTTGATATGCTCGGTGCGGATCGGCCCCTGCGTCGTATCGATCATCAGCACGCCATAGCCTAGCTTGCTGCGCTCGTTTTTCCCGGCGCGGCAGCGTCTCTCACACCATCATGCCTTCCTGACCGGGTGTATTGCGCAGCGTCACCCCGGCCACGTGAATTTTGCGCACTTCCAGTACGATCCATTATTGCCGACCATGCCGTGGCTCTTGTCTGCGTAGGCCGCATTGTGCACGCACAGACAGCCCCACCCGATCGCCAACACCCAAGGCCAGTTTATAGACATTGCCAAGCTGGTCGCAGGCCTCAGCACCACCTGTCCGGCCCAGCTCACCAGCTACACGCCGATGTTCCCGGATTGTCGCCTCTGATCGCACGCGCATCCTGGTTGGTGGGCGCACGGATGCCCGGCGTCTAGGACAGTCCGCCGCATTCGCCGTTCGACGCTCCGCCCACAAGGCAGCTACTCCCCCCCGCCCCTGGCGGTAATTGCCGGTGATCAACCGCGCCGCTTTATTCGGGAGATGAAGCAAGCTCTAATTCCAGGCAGCCCAGGGCACGGCGGAAGTTTTCTGTATCTATCTCAAATTCGTAATTGATCGCGTGGGCCTCAGCATGACCAAAGACGTAGCTCATAGTCTGGTGGAAAGCATCTGCCAAACTCGATTGAATAAACCCGAGCCAGTGAGACGTCCCGCGTAATGCACAACAATGGAGAGATCTTTCTCCATAGATATTGCTGTGCAAAGCCGATCCGTATTCGCCGATAATCTGTCTCGCGTTCCTGAATAAGAGAATCTGATTGACAAGCGAAAGCCCTTCCGGATGAACGACTTTGAACCCGGCCGCCTTGGCGATGTCTTGAATGACACCACGGTTGCTCAACTTTCGATCTGAATTGACATTCTCTCTTGAGATGAACAGGCGACTTATCGGCGGCGGCTGCGATGAGGTTTCGGGAAGTATTCGTTTTATCCAGGCGCGAGTGGCTCCGGCAAACGTGGAATGTAAGCGACTACCTGTACGCAGATTTGTCGGAATAATTAATTCATCAAATTGGACAACTTCTGTATGTGGATTGTAGGTGATAATGTTCTCTTCTGGAATACCGATGAGTTGAAGAAACTCAAGCCCGAATCGAGGGCAGTCGAAAGGAAGTATGTAACGTAGTTTTGTAATGTTGTATCCAGCTGATACAAGAACGTGTAGCCGAGGTAGTATGTCTACAAGCCAGTGGCCATAAACGTTATAGCCAGGACCGTGAATGCATGCGGCATTCCCCTTTATGACTCTCAGATCGCGTGGGTAACATTGCGGTGTCAGGCGGGCGATTACATTCCTTACAAAGTCATCGCCATGGTTGAGGGTCAGGGACCACAAGGCAGTACGATTATGGAATAGAATTGCATCATATCCGAGCTGACCATTGCGAACGACGTAGCAACCCACGGCGTTGCATTTTAGTCCTCCAAAGAGAGCATAGTTCAAGTGGTCTGGTGTAGGTCCAAAGGTGAACAACGGGGCCGGCGCAAGACTATGCTCTTCCGCTGCAATTCTGATGCAGCCAACCTCTCGAGGGTTAGCTGCGGTATAGTCTTCAATGTTAGCAAGGCATTCAATCATACCTCATCTCGCTTACCGTTTGTTAGGGTAGATTCCGTTCGAATCCATTGTTAGAATTGTGAGCCAAAATATTCGAAATTCTTGGCGCTGCGAGTTCGCGGCCCGCTTTGCCAAGAAGACCTATTATGGGGAAATTTGGCAAGCACTTTCATTGGTTCGTAGGGGTGGGATATCGATCAACCGACGAAGTGCGACAAAACGTCAGTCGTACCGGGCGCCTGCCTAACTGGAGGCGCTTACAATTCGCAGGTCGTGATAAGCAATGGACAATAATCTGCGAGATGCCGTCGAAGGGGTCTTGGCTGTTGGTGGTGCCGTTGGCGTAGGTGAGTGTCGTGCGGCGCGACAGCAGATCGTAGGTAGAGTGCGCCAGGCTGGGCTCGGCCGTTACGCTCGTGACCAGCGTAGGCCAGTCCACGGTTGCGCCAGATAATGCTCGAAACTCGACGCCACTTAATTTTCAAAATGACACCCCGGCCCCTACTGCGCCTAGCACGTGATAATCCGGTTTATCACGTGCTGGCAGGATGCTACGGTCCCGGCATGACCGAGTCGCCCCCGCCCGCCCCCATCTCCCGCCCCGGCCAGCTCGCCAGCCTGGCCGAGCTCGCCGCCATCCCCGAGGAAGAAATCTGGCTGGCCAGCCAGAAGAGCGCGCGCACCCGCCGCGCCTATAAGCAGGACGTGGCGCATTTCATGCGCACCCTCGGCATCACCACGCCCGAGCAGTTGCGCCAGGTGGACCATCGCGCGGTGATCGCCTGGGAACGGATCATGCGCGAACAGGAGGGGGCCGCAGCATCGACGGTCCGCCGGCGCCTGGCCGCGCTGTCGAGCCTGTTCAAGCATCTGGTGCGGCACGGCAGCGCCGGCCGCAACCCGGTCGTCGATGTGCAGCGCCCCTCTATTAATAGAGAGGAAGGCAGCACCGCGGCGTTTTCCAAAGCGCAGGCCCGGCGGTTGCTGGACGCGCCGCCGGCCGGGACCGTGGCCGGGCTGCGCGATCGGGCCATCCTGTCCGTTGGCCTGCAGGTCGGGCTTCGACGGGCGGAGATTGCCGCGCTCACCGTGGGCGACCTGCACCAGAACCGCGGCCTCGATGCGCTGCGGCTCACCCGCAAAGGGGGCCGCCGCGATTCGCTGGCGATCAACCCGCAGACGGCAGCCCGCATTCGGGCATATCTGGAGGTGGCCGGCCATGGCGCGGATCGCGGCGGACCACTGTTCCGGCCGTTGCGGGGCAATGCCAAGGCGTACGATCCGGCTGGCCGGATGGACCCGGACGCGATCGACCGCATCCTCCGCAAATATGCCGCCGGCATCGGCCTGGCGCGCGGCTACTCGGCGCACTCGATGCGGGCGACGTTCATCACCACGGCACTGGAAAACGGCGCGCAGTTGGAGGATGTGCAGAAGGCCGCGGGGCACCGTGACCCGTCCACGACGAAGCTGTATGATCGGCGAGGATATAATCCCGAAAAGGCGGCTAGCTTTTTTGCGACGTACTGAGTCGGGACGATGCTTGCGGCAACCGGACGTTGCCAAAGAGCGCGTGGCCAAAAAAAGTCTGGAAGGATGCACACAAGGCCGCTGAGCTGCCGCCACACAGGAGGCGAGCGAAACCTAAATCCGGACCTGACATGATTTACCCCGGCCGCATGCCGATAGTCTGGCAGAGACGGGACCGGGGTTTACGAACAAATAGATAGTCCAATTAGCGCCCCGCGGCAAGGCCCACGGCGGTGAGGAGACATT
>Ga0116227_10009422_pt1 | contig 17736 bp, 15 predicted proteins | sample S1TSphgellanicum_FD_89693 | JGI IMG/M metagenome (GOLD analysis project Ga0116227, IMG submission 89693) | Host-associated microbial communities from peat moss isolated from Minnesota, USA - S1T2_Fb - Sphagnum magellanicum MG | ecosystem: Host-associated > Plants > Peat moss > Unclassified... | reverse complement strand
TGACAAAAGTTTTTTGGTTCTTTTTTTCAAAAAAGAACATTCTTCCTTCCTCGGAGGCCCGAGTGCGTATCACGACAGCGTTAGCCCTGCTCCTGTGCGTCGCAACCCCAGCGGCAGCAGCAGATCAGGAATGGAAATTTGGCGGCGGTGATCAGCAGGGGCGCTATTATTCACCCTTGAAGCGGATCGATGCCGCCAACATCGGGCAACTTGGCTTTGCCTGGGATTACGACATGAACACCGCCCGCGGCCAGGAGGCGACGCCGCTGGTGATCGGCGGCGTGATGTACACCTCCGGCATCTGGGGTCATGTCTATGCGCTGGATGCCGTCACCGGCCGTGAAATCTGGCATTATGATCCGGATGTGCCGGGCGCCCGCGGCCGCTATGCGTGCTGTGACGTCGTCAACCGCGGTGTCGCTTATCGCGATGGCGTTGTGTTCGTGGCATCGCTCGATGGGCGCCTGCACGCGATCGATGCAAAGACCGGCCACGCCCGCTGGATCGTGGGCACGTTTATCGACCAGACCGAGCCCTACACGAGCACCGGCGCGGTGCTGCTGACGCGCGATTCGGTCATCATCGGCAACGCCGGCGCCGACCTGGGTGATGGCGGCCTACGCGGCTATATTTCCGCCTACGATATCAAAACCGGTGCGTTCAAGTGGCGCTTCTTCACCGTGCCGCCGCCCGTGGGCAAGCCGTATGAGCATCCGGAGCTGGCGTTGGCCGCGAAGAGCTGGGGCCCGAACCGGGCGGGCAAATACCAGAACGGCGGCACGGTATGGGATGGGTTGTCCTATGATCCGGCCCTGGACCTGGTGTTTTTCGGCACCGGCAACGCAGCCCCGTATCTGCAATCGGACCGCAGCCTGACGCGCTCGGACGATCTGTTTTCCGCCAGCATCGTTGCCGTGCATGCCGGCACTGGCCGCATGGCGTGGTATTATCAGGAAACGCCAGGCGACCAGTGGGATTACGACGCGGTTCAAAAATTCATTCTCACCGACCTGCCCATCGGCGGCAAGCCACGGGCTGTGCTGATGCAGGCCTCGAAGAACGGATTTTTCTATGTTCTGGACCGCGCCACCGGCGAATTGCTCTCGGCCGATGCGTTCACCTACGTCAACTGGACCACGGGGATCGATCCCAAGACCGGCCGCCCGACGCTGACCAGCACCGCCGATTATGCGCATAAGCCGAAGAACATCTATCCCTCCTGGGCAGGCGGGCATACGTGGAATCCGATGTCCTACGATCCGGACACGAAACTGGTGTACATCCCCTCCATCGATGCGCCGAATGTAATGTTCAGCATGAAGGCCAATGGCGGCTCGGTACCCCGCATGGAGGGATTCTTCACCTCCGACGGGCTGATTCCCGACGACACCTACGATGCTGCCGCGACCCAGCGCATTTATGGCACCCTGCCCAGTACCGCCAGCCTGGAAACCGAGCGGCACGGTACAAAACTGGTGCGGGAAATCCTCAAGGCCTGGGATCCGGTGGCCAGGCGCGTGGTGTGGCAGCGGGTTACGTCAGAGACGGATCGTGGCTATGATGGCGGCGTGCTGACCACGGCCGGCAATTTGCTGTTTCAGGGCCGCGGCGATGGCAAGCTCTATGTTTATGCGGCCGATACCGGCAAAATCCTGAAAACCCTCGATACCGGCAGCCATATCATGGCCGCACCGATGACGTACGACATCGGCGGCGTGCAATATGTGGCGGTGCAGGCGGGTTACGGCGGCTCCGGCATCGGCTATCCGATTCCGCCGAGTAGTGCTGCCACAAGCTATGAGAACGAGAACCGCATCATCGTGTTCAAGCTGGGCGGCGGCGCGGTGCCCAAACCGAAGCTGCGTGCGCCGGAGCCCTATCCCGCGCCGCCGACAACCCATTTCACGCTGGCGGAGATCCAGCATGGCGAGGATAAGTTCGTAGAACAATGTTCACGCTGCCACGTATTTGGCCCGAACATCACCCCCGATCTGAGCAAATTGCCGCCGGAGGTGCATGCGGCGTTCAACGACATCGTGCTGCACGGCGCGCTGGAACCGATGGGCATGGGTAATTTCAGCGACGTGCTGAGCGAATCCGACGCGAAGGCTATCCATGCTTATTTGATCGACCAGGAACGCCAGGGTTACGAAAAACAGACCAGACATTGAGTAAGGCCTTCTTTTCTGAAAAAATAAGCAAAAAACTTTTGAATCCTGGGCCGAGCTTCTACGGAGAGGCCGAAGCCAAATTGAAAAAAGTTTTTTGGTTCTTTTTTTCAAAAAAGAACTTCTTCCTTGCTGCCTGTAGGACCGCCCGGAAAAACGCCCGGCATGACGGTAAAACCCGGCAGGCGTTTGACCCGGTCGCACCAGCGGCGAACCGCCGGATACTCCTGACGCGAAATCCCTCCCTCCTCCGACAGGATGATGGGCGGAAAGCACGCCAGGTCGGCAATGGTGGGGTGCCCGGCCGGGCAAAGCCAGTTCCGGCCGGCCTGTTCGGCGAACCACAGATGCTCGTCCAGCACGCGCAGCAGAAGGTGCGCGCCGGCGCGGGCGGCTTCGATGTCGGTGGGGACAAACAGACTGTCGTGCAGCCGCGCCGCACCGGCCGTGCTGCCGAGCCTGTCGGCAAAGCCGAGCCAATGGCTGACAGCGCCGAGCGCGGGTGCGCTCGATGTCGGATACCAGCTTTGCTGCGCATCGTAGCGGGCCGCGAGATAGATCAGGATCGCGTGCGACTCGCACAAGCGTAAACCGTCATCGTCTAGCACAGGCACTTCGGCGAGCGGGTTGATGTTGCGAAACCAGGCGGCGAGGTTTTCGCGGCCGGGATAGAGTTCGACGAAATGCGTGCTGTGGGGAATGGTAAGCATGCCAAGCAGCAGGCGCACCTTGTAGGCGTTTGCCGACAGCGCGTAATCGTAAAAGATCATCACGCCTGCCGTTCCGCGGTGTCGCGCAGCGCCGATAGCATATCGTTATAATACCGCAGCGTTTCCAGGCGCTTTGCCGCGTCGGGCGCAGGCGAGATCAGGCCGCGGATGATGCAGCTTCCGCTATCGGCGGGTTGAACAAACAGGGTGGCCGACATGTCGGCCGATCCGACGAGTTCCGTGACCCGTGCCGCCGGCGCGCGCACGGCAATGCCGCGCAACACCAGCGGCGTTTCATCCAGTGACAGGCCAGCGGCCGGCTCGCCTTGCGGCGTCTCCAGTGCCGACCAGATCAGCCCGTAGCGTTCCACGCAGGGAAAAATGCGGTTGGTGATGGTGCGTGCGGGCGCGCGGTCGGGATGCGCGGGAATATAGGTGCAGCCCGCGGTGCGGTTGGCGTAGCGCCAGCCATGATACTGGCATTTCAGCTCCTGCCCATCATTGATGCCGATGGACAGGCGCACGCCCCGGTGCAGGCAGCGGTTCTGCCAGATGTTGACAAAGCCATCGTCGGCCCGCCAGACCGCCAGTTCCTGATCGAGCAATTTGGCATGATACACATGCCGGAACGGCAGATCGTGCGAGGCTGCGATCGGGTACCACATCAGGCCGCGGCCGGGATCACGCCATATGTCACCCCTTTGTGCGCCAGCCAGCGCCGGTAGGCGATCTAAACCTTGTCGGCACGCACAGGGCTTTCCGCTTTCGGGTCCAGCGGCAGGCGTTTGGGCAGCTGGTTTTCCAAAATCGGCTTGTCCTGGCCGAACACCAGTTGCTGGAATTGCTTGATCGTGGCGTCGCTGCTGCGGTCATCCAGCACGCAGATCAGCATATGGGCGCGTATGCGTTCCTGCGTCATCGGTTGCACAAAAATGCCGATCACATCCTGCCGTGCTTCATCCAGCACGCTGGATTTATAGAGCACGGCGCAATACGGGTGCGGCACCCGATAAATATAGTCAACTTCCACCCCATGATCGGCCGCGGTCGATGGCTTGGGCTGGAAAAAGCGGCAGCGTGTGGCCAGAATTTCGTCGCGCTCGATGGATGTTTCGACGTCGTATTCCTTCACTTCCGTATGGCTCTCATCCCCCAAAATGCCGCTATGCACATAGGGAAAATGGCTCATGTCGAGAAAATTCTCCACCGCGCGCGGCGCTGAGACGTGCACGCCCATGCTGGCGGCATTGAAGCGCCGGCGGTCCGGCTCGGCATATTCCGGAATCGCGAAAATATCCGGCGGCGGCTCGCCGAGGCAGGTCCAAACATAGCCGTAGCGTTCCAGGATGGGCAGCGGCGCCTCAGTGGCGGAACGCCAGACGGTGGCCTGCCCGGTGGCGTTGATCATGAACGCAATGGGCTCATCGAGGAGCGTCGTCTGGCATAGCTGGCCGGCGCCAATGTCGGCGCGCGCAGCAATCGGGTGCCAGAGATTGGCGATAACCGGGTCAGAGCAGGATGCGTGTGTCATTACGAAAAGCTCAGCAATTGCCGTGCCAGCTTGCGCTGGCACACGGCATGCTTGCCTAAGAAGCACGTTTTTGGGAAGTTTCTTGCATGCGGTTTTTGAACCAGGAACTGTCGAGGCGGAATTTTGGCCTGTTGGCCGGGGCGTCCGCGCTCGCGGCGCCTGGGCACGCGCGGGCGGCTTCGGTCATGGCGCCGGTGGATCCCGCCAGCGCAGTGATTGCGTTCGGCCATGTCGGCCCGATTTCCGACGAGGGCTGGACTTACACCCACCATCTCGGCCTGCTCGCCGTCAAACAGGCCTATCCCGAGGCGCATTTCCTCGAAGTGGAATCCATCCCCTACTCCGCCGACGCCACCCGCACCTTCCGCCGGTTCGTGGCGCAGGGGGCGAACATCGTGTTCCTGTCGTCGGAATATGGCGACCTGCTCTATCCGGTGTCCAACCGCACGCCGCAGATTGCCTGGCTGGAGTGCGACGGCCACACGCTCGGTTTCAACCGCGGCGCCTACTACGTCAAACACTGGATGCCGTCTTACGTGGCCGGCATTGCCGCCGGGCTGATGAGCAAGACCGGCCGCCTCGGCTATGTCGGGTCCATGGCGGTGCCCACCACCTATGCCGGGGTAAACGCTTTTCTGATGGGCGCGCAATCGGTCAAACCGCACGCGACGATGCAGGTCATCCTGATCAACGCCTGGTTCGACCCGCAGGGCGCGGCGCAGGCCGGCACGGCACTGATCGACAATGGCGCGGACGTGCTGCTCGGCGCCATGGACGAGGCAGCCTATCTGCAAGTGGCGGAAAAGCGCGGCGTGCCGGCAGTGATGTGGAACAGCGACGGGCTGCGCCGCTACGGCCCGAAATCCTATATCACCGCTGTAGTGCTGGACTGGAACGCATTCTATCTCGCCCAGACCAAGGCGCGTTTGGAAGGACGTTGGGTTCCTGCGGAGACTTTGCTCGACCTTGGCGCCGGCGTGGACCGCGCCCCCTGGGGCGAGTCCGTGCCCGACTCCGTGCGCCAGCAGGCCGATGCGGTGCGCGCCAAAATGCTCGGCGGATGGACACCGTTTGTAGGTGAAATCAAGGACACGCACGGCAAGCTGCGCGTCGCCCGCGGCCAGGTGATGAGTGATGACGCATTTTACGCCTGTGATTGGGCGATCGCGGGCGTCTCCGGTCTGAGTTCGACGTGACGGACGCCGATCCCCCATGCGCTGTCCGCCTCGCGTCCGTCACGAAACGGTTTGCGGGGGTGATTGCCAATGATGCGGTAGATCTGGAGGTGCGTGCAGGTGAAATCCATGCGCTGCTCGGCGAGAATGGGGCCGGTAAATCGACTTTGATGAATGTGCTGACGGGTATTTATCAGCCCGATGGCGGGCAGATTTTTATCGACGGCAGGGAGGTGCGCTTTGCCTCCGCGGCGCAGGCGATTGCGGCCGGAATCGGCATGGTGCATCAGCATTTCAAGCTCATCCGAGCCTTTACGGTGGCGGAAAATATCCATCTGGGCTGGGCCGAAACACCGGTGCGCGTGTCCCGCCCGCAGATGGAAGCGCGCACAAGGGCGCTGGCGGAAAAATTCGGCCTGGATGTGCGGCCCGGCGCGGTTGTCGGCGATCTGTCGGCTGGCGAGCAGCAGCGGGTGGAAATTCTGCGCACGCTGTCGCGCGGCGCCCGCGTGCTGATTCTCGATGAGCCGACGGCCGTGCTGACGCCCGACGAATCCGCAGTGCTGATCAGAAACCTGCGCGCCTATGCGGCGGCGGGGGCGGCCATCATTTTTATCAGTCACAAGCTGGATGAGGTGCTGGCTGTGGCGGACCGCATTACCGTGTTGCGCGCCGGGCGGCGTGTGGCAAGTCTGCTCGCCGCTGACTGCGACGAACCGGAGTTGGCAAATTTGATGGTGGGGCATGATGTCGCGCCGCGCGGCCGGCAGTCGCAGGGATGGACCCCTGGGCGCGTGGTGCTGGAGCTGTGTGGCGTCAGTGCGCGCAATGACCGCGGGTTGCCGGCGCTGCGCAATGTCGATCTGGCGGTGCATGCGGGAGAGATTCTGGCTATCGCCGGTGTCGCCGGTAATGGTCAGCGAGAACTCACCGAAGTGCTGACCGGCATGCGGCCTGCGAGCCAAGGCCAGGTGCGCCTCGATGGCCGGGTGATGCGCGCCGATCCGGCGGCGTTTCTCGCAGGTGGCGTCGGGCATATTCCTCAGGACCGGTTGAAGAACGGCCTCGCGCCGTCGATGAGTATTGCGGATAATGCGGTGATGCGCGAATATCGGCGGCCGCCTTTGGCGCGCGGCCCGGTGTTTTCGCGGGTAGCAGCGGCGGCTTTGGCCGGCCGCATTATCGCCGATGCCCATGTGGCGGTGCCGAACATGCATGCGCCGGTGCGCAATCTTTCCGGCGGCAATCAGCAGCGGCTGGTGGCGCGGCGGGAGATGCGTGTGGCAAGCCGGGTGCTGATCGCCGCCTATCCCACGCGCGGCCTGGACATTGGCGCCATCGGCACGATGTTGCGATACGTCATCGAGATGCGCAACAGCGGCATAGGCGTGTTGCTGGTTTCCGAGGATCTGGAGGAGGTTTTGCAAATTGCCGACCGTGTAGCGGTATTCTTCGCCGGCCGCGTCATGGGCATTTTCCCCACGGAAGATGCCGATGGCGAAAAGCTGGGCCTCCTCATGGGCGGTCAACTTGCGTAATATCCAAAAGTTTTTTGGTTCTTTTTTTCAAAAAAGAACTGCTTCCTTCCTTCTGCTGCCCGCACCAGGCCGGTGGCCACTATTAATCTCCCGCCTTTTGTCCATTGCCACAGCACTGATTTTTGGCGGCATAGTATTTACGCTATGCGGCTATGATACAGTCAGACTAGCCGTGGATGTCGCCCAAGCATCATTCGGCGATCTTTTCGGCCTGGAGGATTTGGGGCTGATCTGGTCGCCCTTGATTCTGACCGGTCTCGCCGCGGCGGTCGCCCTCCGTATCGGGCTTTGGAATATCGGCGGGGAGGGCCAGTTTTATGCCGGCGCGATTGCGGCGACATGGGTGGGTTTACATGTGCAGGCGCCTGCTGGGATCGCGCTGCTGCTGATGGCGGTGGCGGGATTTGTGGCGGGTGCCGCGTGGATATTGGTGCCGGCGCTCGCGCGTGCCTGGCTGGCGGTGGATGAAATTATCACCACGCTGCTGCTGAATTTTGTCGCCGTGCTGCTGGTGACGTATTTATGCACCGGCCCGATGCGCGATCCGGCAAATGCCGTTACCGCCGCCAGCGCGCATGTTCCTTACGAAATACCGCCATTGCTTGATGATCTGCACTGGGGTTTTGCCGTCTCGGTGGTGCTGGTGTTTGCTGTGGCGCTGCTGTTCGGGCGCAGCGTCTGGGGGTATGAGGTGCGGGTGGCCGGCGCGAACCGGCATGCGGCAGAATATGCCGGCATGCGCGTCAGGCGCCGGCTTATGCAGGTGTTTCTACTCTCCGGCGGTCTGGCGGGCCTGGCCGGCATGCTGGAGGTGGCTGGCACGGTGCATCGTCTCGAAGGCGGCATCAGCAATAATTTTGGCTATTTGGGGATCATGGTGGCGGCACTTGCGGGCGCCTCGCCGCTGGCCGTGCTGCCGGCGTCATTCCTGCTGGCGCTCTTGCTGAATGCCGGAATCGTTCTTCAATCCTATGGTGTTTCCAAATACGCGGTGCTGGCGCTGACCGGCCTCGTTTTGCTGAGTGCTGCCGTCGGCGAACGCCTGGCGTATTACCGGCTGGCACCGAAATTGGCGAGCGCGCGATGATCGATGTACTGACAGGCATGTTCGTCACCGCACTGCTCGCCGGCGGTGTGCTATTGCTCGGCGCGCTCGGCGAACTCATCGCGGAGCGCGCCGGGGTGTTCAATCTCGGCGTGGAAGGGCTGATGGCCATTGGCGGCGTCACCGGCATTATCGCCGTGGCAAACGGCGCGCCGGCATTGCTCGGCATGCTCTGCGCCATGCTGGCGGCTGCGGCGTTCGGTTGTGTCTTCGCGGCGTCGATCGTGCTGCTGCGTGCCAACCAGACGCTGTGTGGTCTGGCACTCACAGTGTCCGGCGGCGGACTGGCCGCAGCTGTCGGTCAATCTTATTCCGGCCATCCCGCAGCAGCGGTTTTCGCCAGCGTCCATATCCCGCTTCTCTCTGCGCTGCCTTTTCTGGGGCGCGCAGTGTTTTCGCAAAACCCGATCATTTATGTCATCTGGATCATCCTGCCGCTGGCACTGCATGCGCTGTTGTTTCGCACGCGCTGGGGGATCAGTTTGCGCGCCGTGGGCGAAGACCCGGCGGCGGCCGATGCCTCGGGGGTTTACGTGCTGCGCGTGCAATTCGCCGCCGTGGTCGCCGGCGCCGCGTTGGCCGGCGCCGCCGGCGCCTTCTTGACGCTCGCCTACATTACCTCCTGGTCGGACGGGATTACCGGGGGGCGCGGCTGGATCGTGATTGCCCTGGTGATTTTCGGCGGCTTCAAACCTTTGAATATGGTGCTGGGTGCGTTGCTGTTTGGCCTGATCACGGCATTAGGGTTTGTGGGGCAGGCGCGCGACTGGCCAGTGCCGCCGGCGTTTCTCTCCATGATGCCCTATCTGGCCACCATCGCCTGTATGATCTTGCCGCCCTTGCTGGCGCGGCAGAAGCGTAGCCGGTTTTTGGCGCCGGCTGCCTTGGGGGTTCCGTATTTTCGTGAACAGAGATAAGAAAGGACTTCTTTTTTGAAAAAAAGAAGCAAAAAACTTTTACCCATTGGGCTGAGTCTCTCCGGAAAGACTCAGCCCAGGATTCAAAAGTTTTTTGGTTCTTTTTTTCAAAAAAGAACTGCTTCGACACCGGCGGAGACTAGATATTCTTGAAAAAGACAGCAAAAACTCCCGACCTGACCCGCGCCATAGCAGCGACGGCCATTCATGCCCCAGGCAAAGGAGAGCTTGAGCTCCTCAAGGATGTGCTCTTCGTTCTGGATGACGAAGGCAGGATAACACATATTCACCAACATGATGCGCAGGACCAAGCGCAGCATTTCGACAAAGACGGTCAGCTCACCAGACTAGCGCCGCACCAGATTCTGCTGCCAGGCATGGTCGATCTGCACATCCATGCGCCGCAATTCCCGCAAATCGGCCGCGCGCTGGATGTGCCGCTGGAAGACTGGCTGCAAACGCACACATTCCCGCTCGAAGCCCGCTGCGCCGATCCGGACTATGCCGAAGACATCTATGAATCCCTCGTCGATTGCCTGCTGGCGAACGGCACCACTACCGCCATGTATTACGCCACCATCCACCTTGCCGCCACACAGCGCCTCGCCGACATTTGCGCCCGCCGCGGCCAGCGCGCCCTGATCGGCCGCGTGTGCATGGATGATGCGAGCCAGTGCCCGCCATATTACTGCGATTCGTCTGCTGATATTGCCGAAGCAGAAACCCGTGCCTTTATCGACTATGTTCGAAATATGCCGGGCAATTCGGCCGGCTTGATCAGCCCGGTCATCACGCCACGCTTCATCCCGTCCTGCACGGATGAGCTCTTGCATCGCCTCGGCCGGCTGGCGCAGGAGAGCGGATGTCACGTGCAAACCCATTGCTCCGAAAGCGATTGGGAACATGGCTATGTGCTCAACCGTTGCGGCATGACCGACACGCAGGCTCTGGCCGGCTTCGGCCTGCTGACCCGCCGCACAATTCTGGCGCATGGCAATTTCGTCGGTGATTCGGACATCGATCTCATAAGCCACGCGCAATCGGGCATCGCGCACTGCCCGCTCTCCAACGCCTATTTCTCCGATGCGGTGTTCCCGCTGCGCAAAATGCTAGACCGTGGCGTGCATCTTGGGCTCGGCACCGACATCGCCGGCGGTGCCAGCCCGTCGCTGCTGGAAAATGCAAGGCACGCGCTGATCGCCGCGCGGCATCTGGAAAACGGTGTCGATCCCGCACTTCCTGCCGCCGCCCGCAAACGGCCAGGCGCGCGCATCAGCACGGCCGAAGCGTTTTGGTTAGCCACCGCCGGCGGTGGCATCGCGCTCGACCTGCCGGTCGGTGTGTTCCGGCCAGGCTATCAGTTCGATGCCATGATGGTCGATTTCCAAGCGCCTGGCAGCAATCTTTGCATCACGCCGGAGGATGAACCAGGCGACATGCTGCAAAAGATCATCTATACCGCGGGGCGTGCCAACATCCGCACCGTCTGGGTTGCCGGCCGAACGGTGCACAGCGCATGAAACAGGAAGCGGTAGAGGCGGTTATCGCCGGCCTGAAGGATGCGGGTGTCAGCATCGTCTGCTACCTGCCCGATTCATTACTGAAAGAACTATATCCCGCGCTGGACGCCGACCCCGACATCCGCACCATCCGCGTGACCAACGAAGGCGAAGGTGCCGCCATTTGCGGCGGCGTGTTCCTCTCCGGCAAACGCGCTGCGCTGATCATGGAAAATTCCGGATTGCGTGCTGCGATCGAACCACTGGCGCGCATGGGCATGGGTGCCGGCATTCCTGTGGTGATGCTCATGAGCTACCGCGGCGAACTGGGTGAAAACAACTGGTGGGCCATTCCCCACGGCATGACCATGGAGCCGCTGCTGCAAGCCATGGGCATTCCCTACCGCATCGCCTCCGATCCCGCCGATATCCGGCGTGCCGTCGCCGAATGTTTCGCGTGGTCCTATGCCAGCTACTATCACAGCGCGGTGGTGCTTGGCGGGAGTGCCGTGCGATGACACGTTTTGAATGCATGCAGGCTCTGGCAGCACGTTTGAAGGATGAGCTGGTGATCCTCTCGCTCGGCGGCAGCGTGGATGAATGGTATAATGCGGCCCCGCACATGCGTGCCGCCAGCCTGTTTCAACAGCAGCTTGGATGCGTGACGCCACAGGCTTTCGGGCTCGCCGCAGGCTTGCCGCATCGCCGCATCGTCTCGCTCGACACAGATGGCGGCATGATGTTCAATCTCGGCATATTGGCGACATTGGCGAACGAACGGCCGCCGAACCTGCTGGTTGTCGTGTGGGACAATGAATGCTACCTTTCCATCGGCGGCCCGCCAACACACACGGCCGGCGGACGGGTGGATATCGCCGCCATCGGCCGCGGCGCCGGGCTCGAACACGCGCACACGGCCCGCACCGTCGAGGAATTCGACTCCCTGTGCGCGCAGGGGCTTGCGACGCCGGCGCCGTTTCTTCTTGTCGCGAAAGTGGAGGCCGCCGTGCAAGCGAACATCCGCCGCAAACATAGCGACGGGCGCGAGGATAAATATATTTTCGTCCGGCACGTGGAAGAAACCGAGGGAATCGTGATCATGGGACCGAGCGAGCATAACTGAATGCGCCAGTTTCTGACCGCCGATATCATCGTCACCATGGCACCGGGCAATAAGGTGATCGAGGATGGCGCTGTCTTGGTCGATCATGACCGCATCACCAAAGTCGGCACCCGTCGCGATTTGGAGCGCGAGGCCGAAGGCGCTGTACATCGTGATCTGCGTCACCACTTGCTTATGCCAGGCCTGATCAACACCCATTGCCATTCCGGCCTGCTGCGCGGCACCGCCGAAGGTTTGCCGGTATGGGACTGGCTGAAAACCTACATCAACCCCATGCACCGCGTGCTGAACGCAGCCGAAGCCGAAGCCGCGGCATTTTTGTGCTATGCCGAATCGGTGCTCTGCGGCACCACCACGCTCGTCGATATGTGGCGCTTCATGGATGGCAGCGCACATGCAGCCTCCGCCATCGGCAACCGCCTGGTCATGGTGCCCTATGTCGGCGCGCATCCGGACTATAATTTCTTCGACTCGCTGGACGATAACGAAGCCATCATCGAACGCTGGCATGGCCGCGCCGACGGCCGCATTCACGCCTGGGTGGGGCTGGAACATCTGCTCTATACCGACGAGCCAGGCCGCCGCCGCGCGGCCGACATGGCGCGACGCCATAAAACAGGCCTGCACACCCATATTGCCGAAGCCGAACTCGAAGCCGAGGCAACTCAAAAACTCTTCGGCTGCCGGCCGGTAAAGGCGTTGGAGCAGCTCGGTCTGCTTGAGTCAGAAAAGACCCTTCTGGCGCATTGTATCTGGCTCGATGATGCGGATATCGCGCTTATCGCCAACCGCCGCATCGGTGTCGCGCATAATCCGGTCAGTAACATGAAGCTCGCCAGCGGGGCCGCGCGCGTGGTCGATCTTCTGGCCGCCGGCGTGGCCGTTGGGCTCGGCACCGACGGCGAAAAAGAGAATAATAATTTTGATATGTTCGAGGAAATGAAGACCGCATCCCTGCTGGCAAAATTCAGCCGCCTCGATGCAACTTCGCTCGACGCCTGGGAGGTGCTGCGCATGGCCACCATCGGCGGCGCCCGCTGCCTGGGTCTGGATGAGGACATCGGTTCGCTGGAAGTCGGCAAAAAGGCAGATCTGATCGCCATCCGCTGCGACACGCCACGCATGACGCCGCTTTTCCCCTCCGGCCGCCACACCAATATCCACCATAATCTGGTGCACGCCGTGCGCGGCAGCGACGTTGCGCTGACCATGATCGATGGCAAAATTATCGTGCAAGACCGCATTTTGAAAACCGCCAGTCTGTCCGATATTATCACCGAGGCAAGACACGCCGCGGGGCCACTGTTTGAGAGGCGGGATGCGTTGTGAGGGAAGGAAGAAAGCAGTTCTTTTTTGAAAAAAAGAACCAAAAAACTTTTGGACATTAAGAACGTGGATCTTCATCACGTTGAGTCCATGATTAAGCCCACAGTGCGGCATGAGCTGCCGGAAGCAGCCGAAGGTGATGCGTTTCTTGCCGGTGGAACATGGCTATTTTCGGAACCGCAGATGGGCACACGACGGCTGATCGACCTCACGGCGCTCGGCTGGCAACCCATCGAAACAACGCAAAATGGCCTGTCGATAAGCGCCACCTGCACCTTTGCCGAACTTTATGCCTACGCGGCCGATGCGCCGTTCGCAGCCGCACCATTATTCGCCCAATGCTGCCGCGCGCTTTGGGGTTCCTTCAAGATATGGAACACGGCCACCGTCGGCGGCAACCTGTGCCTCGCCCTGCCCGCCTCGCCGATGGCCGCCCTCGCCGTTTCACTCGACGGCGCATGCACCATCTGGTGCCCGGACGGCACTGACCGACACGTCGCCGTCGTTGATTTCATCACAGCTCCCGGCAGCACATGCCTCGCCACCGGCGAAATACTGCGAGGCCTGCACATGTCCGCCTCGGCGCTATCCGCCCGCACAGCATGGCGACGGGCTTCGCTCACCGAGGAGGGAAGATCGGCAACATTGCTGATCGGCCGCGCCTTGGATGACGGCCTGGCCCTGACCATCACCGCTGCCACACGCCGGCCGCTGCATATACGCATCACCGGTGTGCCGGACGCGAGCATGCTATTACGCAGGCTGGACGCAGCGGTCGAGGATGCAGGTTCCTGGTATGACGATGTGCACGGCGCGCCAGACTGGCGCCGCCACATGACGCACCGCTACGCGCAGGAAATCCTCCACGAGTTATGCGGGCGATGAGCCTGACGATCACCACAATCATCGATGGCCAAAGCCGAATCTGGCAGCCGCAGCCAGGGCAATGTCTGCGCACCATGTTGCGTGAGGACGGATTTGTCGGCGTCAAGAAAGGCTGCGACGCCGGCGATTGCGGCGCCTGCTCTGTGCTGATGGATGGCAAACCGGTGCACTCATGCCTGGTGCCGGCATTTCGCGCCGCCGGCCGCGCAATTACCACCGTCAGCGGCCTGGCGAATGCGCAGGGCTTACACCCCGCGCAACATGCGTTTCTCGATCACACCGCCTTCCAATGCGGATTTTGCACGCCCGGCATGCTGGTCACCGTCGCCAGCCTCGATCAGTCGCAACGCCAACATCCCGCCCGCGCAATGAAAGGCAACATCTGTCGCTGCACCGGCTACGGGCCGATTGCGGACGCCATCAAAAGTCTCGACAGGCCAGGTGATTTTCCGGGCTTGCGGGACGCGCGCAGCCCGCTTGCGCCGGCCGCGCTCGGCATCGTCACAGGCCGCGCACGCTACACGCTCGATGCGGTTTCCCCGGAAGCATTGCATCTCAAACTCTTGCGCTCACCCTACCCACACGCCAAAATCCTCGGCATTGATACGAAGGCCGCCTATGCAGTGCCTGGCGTAAAGCTGATTCTCACCCACGCCGATTCGCCCAATACGCTATATTCGACTGGCCGCCACGAGATTTGGGAAGGCAATCCGGACGATACACGACTTCTGGATGATGTGGTGCGCCACGTTGGGCAGCGCGTAGCCGCTGTCGTCGCGGACACGCTCGCGGCCGCTGAAGAGGGTTGCGCGCGTCTCAAGGTCGAATATGCGTTGTTACCTCCCGTGTTGACGCCTGAAGCGGCACTCGCACCTGGCGCGCCGGCGATCCATGATAAGGATGCGGCCACCGCACGCATTGCCGATCCGCGGCGCAATATTGTGGCTGAGGTACATGACGAACTTGGCGACGTCACCGCCGGATTTGCCGCTGCTGACGTCGTGCGGGAAGGCGAGTTCCGCACCCAGCGCATGCAGCATGCGCATTTGGAAACCCACGCCTCGGTCGCATGGGTCGATGAAGCCGGCATTCTGACCGTGCGCTCAAGCACCCAGGTGCCGTTCCTCACACGCCTGGCGCTGGAGCGGGTCTTGGGCATCCCCCGCGCAAAAATAAGGGTTTTTTGCGAGCGCGTAGGTGGCGGTTTTGGCGGCAAGCAGGAAATGTTTACCGAAGACATCGTAGCCCTGGCCACATTGCGGGCCGGGCGCCCGGTGCAGTTGGAATTCACCCGCGAAGAAGAATTCTACGGCGCATCCTGCCGCCACCCGATGCGCGTGCGTGCCCGCATCGGTGCGAAGCGCGACGGCACGCTGACAGCCATCGCCCTTGATATTCTCTCGGACACAGGCGCTTACGGCAATCACGGCCCGGCGGTGATGTATCATGCCACCAACGAGTCGATCGGGCTTTACCGCTGCGCCAACAAGAAAGTGGATGCTGTGGTGGTTTACACAACCACCCCCCCCGCCGGCGCGTTCCGCGGTTTCGGCCTGGGCCAGGCAAATTTCGCCATCGAGCAGGTTCTGGACGAGCTGGCGCGCGATATCGGAATGGATCCGATCCGCCTGCGGGAACTCAACGTGGTGCGCCCTGGCGACGCAATGACCTCCACCCGTTTCGTCATGCACGATGTGGAATATGGCAGCTATGGGCTCGATCAATGTCTTGACCATGTTCGTACGGCCCTGCAGAACGTGCAGATTCCCGATGATATAGAAAAGAACGCCGAGTGGGGTGTCGGCACCGGTGTCGCGGCGGCGATGATCGACAGCGCCCCGCCAGGCGGCCATTTTGCACACGCGCGCGCAACGCTTCGCGCGGGCTATTATGAGCTCGTCATCGGCACGGCTGAGTTCGGCAACGGGTCCACGACGGCACATGCGCAGATCGCCGCCGCCATGCTCTCGACGACGCCGGACAGGATCAGCATCCTCCAATCCGATACGGCGACTTTGGCGCATGACACAGGGGCTTTCGGAAGCACCGGCACCGCTGTTGCCGGCCAGGCGACGCAACGTGCTTGTGCGGCGCTGGCGGACATGCTGCGTCGTGAAGCTGCTGCCCGAACCGCAACCGAGCCCTCCGCGTGGCGGCTGGAGGGTGATGCGCTTGTCTCCGCCAGCCTCACCATGCCCCTGGCCGGGTTCGAGCCACTGTCCGCGGAGGGGAGCACTACCGGATCGCCGCGCACAGTCGCCTTCAATGTGCAAGGTTTTGCCGTGGCTGTGCACAAACCGACGGGCGAGCTCAAAATTCTCAAGAGCGTACATGCGGCTGATGCGGGCCATGTGATCAATCCCGTGCAATGCCGCGGCCAGGTTGAAGGCGGTGTGGCGCAGGCTATCGGCGCTGCCTTGTTCGAGGAGATTTTGCTGGATGACACAGGCGCTGTTGCCAATCCTGCGTTTCGTTCCTACCACGTGCCGCGGTTGGGTGACCTACCGCGCACCGAGGTGTTTTTTGCCGATACCTACGACCGGATCGGCCCATTGGGGGCCAAGCCGATGAGCGAGAGCCCGTTCAATCCGGTGCCCGCGGCGCTTGCGAACGCCATATGCGATGCGACCGGTCATCGGTTTCGGCAAACCCCGTTGCGGCGGGATATGATATGGCGCGCGCTCAATGCTCCCCCGGAGATCACCCCATGACAGATGTGCTGACACCGCCGCGCGAGTGCAGTTTTACGCCATCGGACTGGCAGATTCTGGCACGCCACTGGTATCCGGTCGCGGCCGCTGCTGATATCGGGGCGGCACCGGTTGCGGTGAAACTGCTGGATGAGCGGCTGGTGGTTTATCGTGCGCTGGACAGGATCGTCGTGGCGCGAGACCTGTGCATCCACCGCGGCGTGCCGCTGAGCATCGGGCGGGTGGAAGGCGACGAACTCATCTGCCGCTATCACGGCCTGCGCTTCGGCCCGGATGGCGCATGCCGCGCCATTCCCGCGGAGCCTGGCGCTGTGCCGACATCGCGCATGCGCATTCAGACTTTTCCGGTGCACGAAAAATTTGGCCTGGTATGGACCAGCCTCGACCCGTCGGCCGATCCGGCGCGCGTGCCGGTCTTTCCCTTGTGGGAAGATCCGGATTTCGAACGCATCCTGCCGCCCTCGATCGACATTGCCGGTTCCGCCGGCCGCCAGTGCGAGGGGTTTCTGGATGTGGCGCATTTCGCCTTCGTGCATCACGAGACTTTTGCCGACCCGAACAATCCGGTGGTTCCGTTCTATAGCGTGAAGCGTAACGAAGATGGCGCGCTGGTGGGCGACTACATCAGCGATATTGCCAATATTCCGCACGGCACAGAGCCTTTTGTGCCCATTCCGCAGGGCTTCCGCTGGCGCCGGCTGTTCGAGGTGCAGTTTCCGTTCTTTCCCAGGCTGACCATATTCTTTCCGCAGGACAAGCGGCTGGGGCTGTTCAATTGTGCATCACCCGTATCCGCGCGGCTGACGCGGCTGTTTGTTCCCATTGTGCGGAATTTTGCCAAGGGGAGTGATTTGCAGGCCGTCTATGATTTCAACCGGCGGGTGTTTGAGGAGGACCGGGCTATTGTGGAGACGCAATATCCGGAGGATTTGCCGCTGGATTTGATGGAGGAGGCGCATATCAAGGCGGATCGGACGTCTATTGCCTATCGGCGCGGGCTTAAGGATATGGGGTTGGGGCGCTCTTTTACGGCTTAAGGAAGTACTTG
>Ga0116227_10009421_pt1 | contig 17737 bp, 13 predicted proteins | sample S1TSphgellanicum_FD_89693 | JGI IMG/M metagenome (GOLD analysis project Ga0116227, IMG submission 89693) | Host-associated microbial communities from peat moss isolated from Minnesota, USA - S1T2_Fb - Sphagnum magellanicum MG | ecosystem: Host-associated > Plants > Peat moss > Unclassified... | reverse complement strand
TGGCGACAACTGGTATCTGACTTTCGGCAACGGGCCTGCCGATCTCGTCAACGCCGTGAATTCCGGCACGCCCACCCTTTACATCTACAAGCTCGCCAGCGGCACTGCGACCAGCACGGCAGCATTGCCATTGCCAGGCACCGGCTTCACCGGCGATCCGGCGTCGGTGGACTGGAATCTCGACTTCCTTGCCGATTCCATATTCGTGGGCACCACCAGCGGCTCGCCCGCAGCACCAACCGGCAAATTAGTGGAAATCGATACCAGTGCCTCGGCGGCTGCGACCAGTCCGAGCACGAGTACCTGGGTGGTAACGACACTGACCGATCCAGCCGAGCCGATTCTTGCCGCGCCCTCGGTGGCTACCGATACTCAGGGCCAGCATTGGGTCTATGAAGGCACCGGGCGTCTTTTCGTTGCGGGAGACAAGGCCAACAACGTGACTCAGCAGAGCCTGTTCGGCGTAATCGAGAAAACCACCACGGCGAGTACGAGTTGCAATACAACCACCGCCTCGACAACGCCGTGCCGCCCCTACGCAAGCCTGGCCGACGTTTCTGCTGCGACGGTAACCCAGGCTTCCTCAAGTTCTGCCGTGGTAATCGCCGGTGTCACCGGCACACCGCAACCTGTGACCAACGAAGCAACGCTGGAAGCCGGCGTACAGGCCGACTATGGCTGGAAAATCCGTTTGCAGCAGCCAACAAAGACAACCCAGTCCGCAGAACGTGTGCTTAGCTCCACCGCCATTTCCGGCGGCGCCCTATTCGCCACTGCGTTCACACCGGATACCAGTTTATGTACCGGCTTGGGCACCAGCCGCCTGTTCGGCGTGAACTTCATCACAGGCGTGGCTAATTCAGCCGTGCCCGCTTTGGGCAGCACGGTATCGGGCGGCATCACCACTTATTCGAGCAGCATACAGCTTGGCGCCGGTCTGGCAGCCGCGCCCAGCCTCGATCCAACGGCCACAGCCGGGACGAACGGGCAATTGAGTATCGTCACGCAAACCTCGACTGGCGCGATCGTGACGACCCAAGCGACCGTGGCACCGACGGAAAAAAATGGCGAAATCGACTGGCGTGAAACCTTGCCGAACTCGAACTGATTTTGTGTGCAATCATCCTGATATGAATATGCAACCTGGGCAAAGCAGGCAATTGGAGCAACGCGGATTCACGCTCATCGAGGTGATGATCGCCGCCGCGATCGTCGCCATTCTTGCGGCGATTGCGGTGCCGAGTTATCAGCGATATCAGTTGAAGACGAATCGAGAGGCCGGCGAAGGTTGTCTGGTCGAAGCGCAGCGCCGGCTCGAAACGACATATCAGCATACGAATACTTACCCGACCGACTTGACCGGCGCAGGCTACAGCACGGCGACCGTGACCTGCGGCGACTCGGCGCTTTACGTAGTTTCCTTGCAACCGACCAGTGCGAGTTGCTCCAATACTGCCGGCTGTGTGCAGCTGGTTGCTCAAGCGCAAGGGCGTCAGGTCAAGGATGGCAACCTGCGGTTGACAGTCAATACCAGTCAGTACCTCAATAACAGCAGTACGGCCAGCAGCAGTTCCGGCTCGAACCTTTACTACGTCAAAGAACATCTGCCGCCGGGCGCGTCGACCTGGGTCGCCTCGTGGGATTTCCAGCCAGGAAGCTGAGGCGATAGTCGATGAAATCATCCATGAAAAAATCGGGCTCCGGCTTCACCTTGATCGAACTGGTCATCACTATCTCGATCATTGCGATCCTCGCGGCGATCGCGTTTCCGAGTTACACCAGTTACGTGATTCGCAGCAATCGCTCGGTCGCACGCGGCGTGCTGGTGGATCTCGCTGCGAAGCAGGAAGTGCTGAAGTTGCAGAACACCGTCTATTCCACCGACTTCACCTATCTTGCCGGAGTCAGCGGCACCAGCTACTACATCAATCGCAGCAGTCTGGTCGAAGCCACTCAGGCTTCCGACAGCATCTATCAAATCAGCCTGACCAATGCTTCGGGCACTGCCTTTACGTTGACGGCGACGCCGGTCACCGGCAGCCCGCAGGCGAAAGATACGCAATGCACTTCGCTGACGCTGGCCAGTACCGGCTTGCGCACCGCAACGGGTTCAAGCCCGACGACCTGCTGGTCGAAATAAACCCGCGCTGACGTTCAGCAGCAAGCATCGACGCGAACCCGCTTTCCGGCATTCAGCCGCCCTAAACCGTCCATCGGTTTTCCCGCTGGCGCTTGGTCTGCTAACGCACACTTTGCGGGAGGAGAATCTGCCATGAGCGCGCAGCGGGGTTTTACATTGCTGGAGCTGATTATCGTGATTGCCATCGCCGCCGTGCTGATGACGATTGCGGTTCCCGGCATGCGCAGCTTTTTACTCGCCAATGAACGTAGCGAGGCTTCGACTTCGCTTTACGGCGGCCTGGTGGAAGCGCGATCCGAGGCCATCGCGCGCAACTGGTCGATCCTGCTGTGCGCACGCGATCCAACACCCACCAACACTTCGCCGAAATGTCAGGCCAACAGCAGCGACTGGACGCGCGGCTGGGTGCTGTTGCGCGATGCCAATAACAATGGCGTGCTGGATTCCGGCGAGCCGGCGGCCACTGATGTGATCGCGGCCGGCGACCCCACCGATACCGGCTTCACGATTTCACCGTTGCCGGCAACACCGAGCTACATCAATTTCCAGTCGACGGGCCGGCCCAGCACGGCGACCACGTTCACGCTATGCAAAACCGGCGACAACACGTTTCAGGGCCGTATCATTTATGTTGATCTGAGCGGCCATATTTCGCTCGCGGCGTACACCTGCTCATGAACGCGCGCCGCCGCCAATTCGCTGGCTTCACCTTGATCGAAGTGCTCATCACCGTCGCGGTCGTTTCGATCGGCCTGCTCGCGGTGGCGGGATTGCAGGCGATTGCGAAGAAAGCAAATTACGATGCCTTGCAGCGCACCGCGGCCGCAGCCCTCGGCCAAGGCATCATCGAGCGCATCCGCGCGAACCCGACGCAAAGCGCCGCCTACACTCAATACCCCGAAATCAGCGAACTTTATCCCGCCTCAGCAACGATCTGTAATCCCGCACCGAATGCGCAATTGCCCTCACCCGCTGCGGCATTCTGCACGCCGGCGCAGGTTGCTCAGGCGAATCTTTATGCCTGGTCGCAGGAACTGCTCGGTGCGGCGGAACAGGTGATCGCTAGCGGCTCAATGCCAGCCGATACCAATCTCGGCGGCCTGCAACACGCGGCCGGCTGTATCACAGTGAACGCCTGCGGCGCGCTGAAAATTTATACGGTGGCGATTGCTTGGCGCGGACTTTCGCCGGTACCGATGGCCGGCACCGATCCGACCGATCCGAGCAGCAATGGCTGCGGCACCGACACGCTCCAGAGCCAGTTCTATCAACCGCCGCCGACCGTCTCCAGTTCGATGACAATGCGCCGCGTGCTGGTGTTTCAGGCAGCGATCATCGACCCAAGCGTGGGCACGGCGCCGTCATGCTGATGCAACCGGGTCAGCGCAGATACCTGCAACAACAGGGCTTGACGCTGATCGAGCTGATGATTGCCTTGACACTGGGCCTCATCATCATTGGCGCCTTGCTGGCAGTTTTCTTGGCCAACAACCAGAGCGCGAACCAGACCGAAGCCACTGCGCAGTTGCAGGACAACGGCCGTTCCGCGCTCGACATTCTCGGCCGCGATATCAGCATGGCCGGCTATTGGGGCGGCATGTTCGGCACGCATAGCATTACGCCTTGCGATCTCGGTACGGCTTGCCCCGTCAACAGCAATGGCAATGCGGTAGGTGTGATTCAGCAGCCGCAACCTGTGAAAACGACTGATGTCAATGGCATCGACTGGGCACTGCAGTTGACCAACCGCATCGAGTTCGCCGATCAGCTCGATGTCGATAGTGCCAACAGTTTATCCATCGCCTCGAAATTTCCCGGCCTCACGCTGGCCAATCTGCAGCCCGGTTCGGATGTGGTGGCGATCCGCCGCGCGGCAGGCCAATCCGCGGTGGACCTTGCCCCCGGCGCGTCGTCGGTGACCTTGACGCCATACAACTTTTATCTGATGAGCAATGGCACTACTGGCCAGATCATCCGCGCGCCTGCGAACGGCGTTTATCCCGGCGCTGGCAATCCACCGCTGCTGGCGAATTCCTCGTTCTACAAATACGTGGCGCGGGTTTATTACGTGCGCACTTTCGATCACACCGATTCCAACGGCGTGCAGGACAATATTCCGAGCCTATGCCGCGCGGAGATTTGCCCGAGCGGATGGAACGGCCGCGACGGCACTATCGATGGCGCGACCTGCGGCGATGGCCCCGCTAGCGCTGCCGGTTATTACGCGCAATGTGTGGCCGAAGGCGTGGAATCCTTGCAGATCGAATGGGGGTTGGATTTAACCACGCCCGCGCCCGATTGCATCGTCGACACCTACACCAGCCAGCCTTACGCGCAGCCCGCCATCACCGGCAGGCCGACCGCTTGGCAAGTGTCGGATCTCGGCCTGACTGCGCGTATTTCGGTGCTGGTGCGCTCCACCCAGATCGACGGCACTTATACCGACAACAAGACCTACACGCTTGCCGATTACACGATGACGCAGGCGATGATCCAGCAGGCGAATGCCGCGCATTATCATCGCCGCATCTATTCCACCACGGTGCAGATGCGCAACCCGAACGGAGACAGCGGCCTGTGCACGCATTGAGCCGCGAACGCGAAACCGGCATTGCGCTGGTGATGGCAATGATCGTGCTGATTATCCTGACACTGCTCGGCGTTGCCGCGATCCGCGCGAGCCGGCTGGAACTGCGCATGTCGAATAATTCGCAGAGCCGGCTGAGCGCGCTGGAACAGGCGCAATCGCTGGCCGATACGGTGGTTTCCAACCCGGTGAATATTGCGATCCAGCCCGGTACGCATTATTTCTTCTGCTTCAGTTCGCCGGCACCGTATGCGCCGTCGAATCCGCCATCGCCGCCGTTTTCATCTTCCGGTGCTTGCGCCAATTACACGCTCGGCGGCATCAGCTACACCACGCTGGGCACGATCAGCCTGCCGTCGTCGGCCGGCTTCGGCACGATGAGTGGCGTGGTCAATCCGCTGCCGCGCAATACCTACGCGCAAGTGCTACGCAACGATCCGGAATTCGTTCCATCAACTGCGGTGCGTCCCGAAGAAACCAGCGGCCGCAGCTACGACTTCGCCAGCTTTTCGGTGATGGCCGGTTACGACAATTCGATTCCGCAGGATGGCAGCGGCAATGTCACCTCGGCGAGCCAGCCCGCGGCCGGTGTCAGCGAAGTCAACGAAGGTTTGTATGTGCGGCAGAGCAAACCCACGGGAGTGACCTATCAATGAATAACTGGTCCATCAACCCCCCGAACACCCAGCGATCATTGATCGAGCGTTCATCGAGCCTGTGCCCGTCGATCAAGCAAGGCCTGCGGCGTTGCGCTTGTTTCTTGTTGTGTCTGATGTTTGCGCTGCCCACGCTCGCTGACGATATCGACATCTACAACAATCCTTCTGCGAATTCGCTGCAACCGCCATACACCATCATCGTGCTCGATCTGAATCTGCTCGGCATCTGCAACAGCGTGGTCACGCAGACCAGCAATCCGAACAATCCAAGCGCGCCGCAGTTATGCCTCAACATCACCAACACCATCGTGCTGAACGATCTGCTGGCCGGCGTGACCAGCAATCCGAGCGCATATTTAAGCAGCCTGCTGACCGGTTCTTACGGCTGCACCGGCAGCACATCCAGCACCACCTGCAGTACCAATGCGGCCGCGCTGTGCAATCTGTATGGACTGATCGGCGCCACGCCAAGCGCGAGCGTTTCGATTCCCGGTATCACGCCCTTGCTGGCGCCCTTGCTCGGCGGCGTCACCACGCTCAGCTGCGGCACGCTGAGTACCTTGCTCGGCATTCCAGCGGTGGGCACGCTGCTGAATGGCGTGATGAGCAGCTTCGTCGGCCAGCTCGTTACGGGATTGGTCAATCCCTTGCTCTCGACTGTGTTCGCCCAGTTGCCATCCGCCATAGTCGGGCTTTTGCAGCCGGCGTTCAGCGCCGTTTTGGCTCAGGGTCAGATCAGTTTGATTTCGCTACTGGGCGCAATGCTGAACAGTTTGATCAACACCAATGTGGCGATCATGGTGTCGCATGCCGATCGCAGCAACGCCACCGGCTCGCCCGCCAGCACTTGCAGTTTCGCCGATACCGCCAGCATTCCCGGCGCACGCAGCAGCACAGCCGGTTGCAGCAATGGCGCTTACATGCTGGTGGGTTTTACTGCGCTGGCGAATCAGACCACCATCAACACGGTGTTGACCAAAGTCAGCACGCTTTTGACCAACGCCTTGTCACCAACCAATCTGCTCAACTCCACCAACGCACTGCTGAGCACCGCGCTGACCACACCCACGCAATTGCTGCCGCCGTATCAGGCCAAGGAAGCCTATGCCGAGATCACGCATTATCTGGCCGGCAACAACATCTACAACGCGCCGCTGGCCCGCTGGGATGGACTCACCGGCGTACTGACGCGCGATACTTCGATCGAACTGGCCAACGGCAATTACGCAAAGCCGCCACTGTCCTGCCGTAGCGCCAACGTACTCAATGTAATGTTGACCAACAATCTGCGCGATGGCGAATCCGACGGTACCTTGCGCGCTTACTTTCCCGCGCTGCCGAGCGGCAGCATCACGCTCGGTAATGTCGTGCAACAGGCGCAGATCCCAGGTTTTACTGATAACGCCGGCAATAGCATCAGTCTGCAATCGTATTTCCTGATCCAGAATTTGTTGACCAGCACCGCAACACTCGCCAATACCGGCGCAACGGTGCTGACTTACGCGGATTCGCTCGGCCTGCTCGGTTTGGGCCAATCGATCGCGCAGCTGATGCAGCCTTCGCTAATCGTCAACGCCTCGCTGGCGAGCGCCAGCACCACGGCCAGCGCAGGCGCCACCACCAACGGTTTGCTGACGCCGGCGTTCTTCTCGATCTTCAAGCCGGATGCGAATGCCAGCACCTCGCAAACCGCAGGCACTTCCAAACCCGGCTGGTTCGGCAATCTGAAACGGCTCGATCTGGATCAGGTCACCAACGCCAGCAGCTCCGCGGTCGGCACTTATATTTACACCGACGCCAATTGCAGCGACGCCAGTGCGGCGGCCGGCAGTTGCGCATCGGCAATCGCCAGCGACGGCCGTATTGCGACGACTGCGAAAACCTACTGGACCACCAGCGCGCAGCTCGGCACCAATTCGGTCGATGGCCGCGAAGCCACACTCGGCGGCGCGGGTGAAAATATTCCCGGCTATATTTACGGCGGCGGCGGCAATCCGGGCCGCAAAAATGCGGATGGCGTGCGCCAGCTTTACTACGACAGCCTGCCTGCGGGCAGCAACGTGCCGGTGCTGGCCGCGCTCGATGCAGATAACGCCACCGGCACTTTCAATGCGACGACCAATGCCGAGCGCAACGAGCTGTATCCGTATCTGAATTGCCCGGTCACCGCCAACGATACGACCTGCCAAGCCTTGCTGCTGCAAGCGCGCGGTTTCAATGTCGGCACCAGCACCGCGCCGGTGAGTAATCTCAACAATGTGACCAGCCGCAGCTGGATGCTCGGCGCGGTGCTGCACGCGCGGCCAGTGGCGATCAACTACGGCGGGCGTTCGGGTTACAGCAAAACCGATCCCGATATCCGCGTGCTGTTCGGTTCGGCCGATGGCTTCCTGCATATGGTCAAGAACGGGCCGGCGGCGAGTCCGCTCGGTCAGGAAGTCTGGGCGTTCATGCCACGAGCGGTGATGGGCAATCTGAAAACCCTACGCGACGATGCCTATAGTTCGCCGAACAATCTCGGCTTTCCATATGGCGTGGATGGCGCACCGCAGGTATTGATCCAGAATCTCAACAGCACGACCGGCGTGCCCGCAAGCGTCTATGCGTTTTTCGGACTGCGGCGCGGCGCGGGCGCCAATTCGTCCAGCCTGCCCGGCGCATACAGTGCTTACTACGCGCTCGACCTGAGCAATCCCGATTCACCCAAATTGATGTGGACCCTAAGTAAAGCTGGAGTCTACAGCGCCAATTACTCCTCGCCGGGCTTGATCGGCGGAACCTCGCAATTTCCCGAACTGGCCGAAACTTTCTCGTCGCCAGCGATCGGCAAGGTCTTGTTGCAGGGCGAGGCCACGGCACGCTCGGTGCTGATCTTCGGCGGCGGCTACAACGGCAGCGTCAATGGCACCAAGATCGGCAAGGATTTGAACAACAGCCGCAACGCCAGCGTAGCCGCACAGATCGGCCAGAACGACAGTATCGGCAATGCCATTTATGTCGTCGATGCGATGACCGGCCAACTGCTGTGGAAAGCTGCTCAAGCGACCGGTAGCAGCGCGTCTTACAACAGCGGCACGCTGACCTTTTCGCACCCGCTGATGCAGGATGGCATCGCCTCCGACATCACCGCACTGGATACCGACGGCGACGGCTACACCGATCGCTTCTATGTCGGCGATACCGGCGGGCATGTCTGGCGCGGCGATATGGCGATGACGTCCACCGGCGCCGATCGCAGTAAATGGACCTTGAGCCTGCTCGCCAGCCTCGGCCGTCATGCCACGCCCTCATCGACCAACAACACACTGGCGAATGATCGCCGCTTCTTGCAGGCGCCGGATTACGTGCCCGCCACCGATCCGGCCAGCAAATCGAATTACGACGCGGTAATCATCGCCTCCGGCGATCGTGAAGATCCGTTCAATACTGTCACCGTCAACGATCTTTTCGCGCTGCGCGATTACGATACCGCGAGCGATAAAACGCTGACGCCGGCGACCACCAATGCCGTCAACGGCGTCGTCACCAGCGAAAGCGACAGCCGCCTGCTGATTGCATCCACCGTCGCCGCCAATGGCCTGACTGCGCTGCCCGCGAGTTGCAGCGGCACCAGCAGTTGCGCGGTTTCCGGGATTACCAACGGCTGGATGCTGACGCTCAACAGCAGCGGCGAAAAAGCCACGTCACCGCCCGTCACCGTCGCCGGTACAGTGACGCTCGCTACTTTCGTTCCGCCCAGCAGCAGCAATTCCTGCACGCCTAGCGAAGGCAGCGGCAAGCTTTACGCGCTGAGTCTTGATGACGGGCATCCGACCATCGGCGCGTTCGCCAACGATAGCGACGGCGATGCACGCTCCACACCCGCCGCCGCGCCCGGCATGCCCGGCGAACTCAATGCCGTAACTACCAACACCCTCAACGTCAATGCGCAGACACTGACCATTCAGGTCGTGCCCTTCTACCGCGTATACTGGCGCGAGCGCAGAGGTGATGAAGAAAAGCCAGTGCCGCAATGATCGGAAAAGTCAGCAGCATCCAGGGGAAACGTCAGCGCGGATTCACGCTGCTCGAACTGATGATTGTGGTCGTCATCGTGGCGATCCTCGCGGTGATCGCCTTGCCGAATTACACGCAGTTCGTCTATCGCGCCAACCGCGTCGCCGGCAAGAGCGAACTGCTGGCGCTCGCGCAGCAGCAGGAATCGTATTTTTCCGATCGCAAGAAGTACGCAAGCATCGCGCTGATTACCAACCTGCCCGGCAATTTCGGCTATCTCACCAGCAACGGCACACTCTCCGCCAGCGCCAGCTCCAGCTCCATTTACCGCGTCAGCGCCGTGCCATTGATGGGTGGGTCGGTCGGCAACGCCTGCTCCGGCGTCGGCACGCCAAGCTTCGACTACCTGCTGATCGCAACACCGATGAATGCGCAGAACGGCGATTCGCGCTGTATGACGCTCTGCCTCGCCTCGACCGGCGATAAGGGCGCCACCGGCACCGACGGTCCGCAGAGTTGCTGGCAGAAATAGCCGCTCGATAAAGCCGGAATCAATCCAGCGCTGAATCGGGCGATGGACCTCACGCGCCCGCACTCAAACGCTTCAGGATTTCGGTTCGCTGGCGGGTTCTGGTTGAGGCTGCGTCACCGCGCCGATTTCCGCAGTCATGGATAACGCTGGCGCATCAGACACGCCAGGCGCGTTCGCGGCCTTCTGAGCCGTTGCCTGTTTTTGGGCGTGACGCGAGGCAATTAGCATGTCCAGTACCAACAGCGCGGCGCCGATGCTGATCGCACTATCCGCCAGATTGAACGCGGCGAAGTGCCAGCTGCCGATGTAGAAATCGACGAAGTCGACGACGAAGCCGCGCAGTGCACGATCGATCGCATTGCCGAGCGCACCGCCAAGGATCAACGCAAACGCGCTGGCTTCGAGGCGATGATCGTAAGGATGCCGCCGCAGCCACCACAGAATCCACGCACTCACCGACGCGCTGAGCACGATGAACACCAGCGCCGGCGCGCTATTGAACATCGAAAAAGCAGCGCCGGTGTTATGCATGTTCGAGAGGTTCAGATGCGGCATCAGCGGCACCGAATCGAAACGCAGGATATGGCGCTCCACCAGATATTTGCTGATGTGATCGAACAGGATCACGGCCAGCGAAAGCCACAGCCACTGAATGTTTTTTACGCGCGATTGCAAGGCTGGGAACCTCTAGCTGAATTCGACGGGCGCATTACAGCATTAAACGAACAAGCGCCGCTCGCCCGCGCCGGCGACATTACTCGCACAACGCGCGCAGATCAGCGGATGCGCGGCGTCGGCGCCAACATCGTCACGGCGATGCCAGCAGCGAGCGCATTTGGGCGCGATGCTGGCCTGTGCAGCGATCCAGATGATGGCGCCATCTTCAAGCTTCACTTCCACATCGGCCTGGATTGCCGAGGGATCACGACCAAGCGTCCGCTCTGCTGCCGGCAGCACGACCGCTTCGCTGGTGATGAACCAGAAGCGCAATTCGGCGCCGGTATGCGCCAGCGCAGCATAAGTTTCGCCATCGGCAAAAATCGTGACGGTCGCCTCGAGTCCGGAGCCGATCTGTTCACGCGCGCGCAGGTCTTCCAGCACTTTCTTGACTGCATCGCGCACGATCGTCATCCGCGTCCATGAACCGAAATTTACGCTGGAATTTCCGCCGGATTTTTCGATTGCCGAAGTTTGATCGAACGCATGCCAGGTTTGTACGAAGATGCTCGCGCTGCGATCGCCCGGCAGCAGGCGCCAGATTTCATCGGCGGTGAACGACAGGATCGGCGCGATCCAGCGCACCAGCGCTTCGGCGATTTGCAGCAGCGCAGTCTGCGCGGAACGGCGCGCCAGACTCTTCGCAGGCAGGGTATAAAGACGATCCTTGAGGATGTCGAGGTACAAGCCGCCGAGATCCACCACGCAGTAATTGTGCAGTTCCTGATACACCTGATGAAACGCGGCATCGGCATAAAACTGCTGGATGCGCTGCTGCAATTTCGCCGCCTGCGCAATCGCCCAGCGATCGATTTCGAGCAATTCCTGCGACGCAACAGCGTCGCGCGAGGGCGCAAAATCATGCAGGTTGCTCAACAGATAACGCGCAGTATTGCGGATGCGGCGATAGGCATCGGCGATGCGCTTCAGCAGATTTTCCGAGATCGCAATCTCGCCGGAATAATCGCTGGCGGCCACCCACAAGCGCAGCACATCGGCGCCTAGCGTTTTCGTTACCGTCTGCGGCGCCACCACGTTGCCGAGCGACTTCGACATCTTGCGGCCCTGCTCGTCCACCGTGAAGCCGTGAGTGAGCACGGATTTGTACGGCGCACGGCGGCGCATGGCGACGCTGGTCAACAGTGAAGACTGGAACCAGCCACGATGTTGATCCGAGCCTTCGAGATAAATATCAGCCAACGGCGCGAGACCTTGCGCATCGAGCGCCTGCGGCTGAGTTGAGACGAACATGCCCTGATGAGCCGAACCGGAATCGAACCAGACATCGAGCGTGTCGGTGCATTTGTCGTAGTCGGCCGCTTCATCGCCGAGCCAGTCTTCTACGCTCGAACCGAACCAGGCTTCGAGCCCTTGCGCTGCCACTTTATCCGCCACGCGATGCAGCAGCGCAGCGCTCTGCGGATGCGCGGTTTGCATCTGCTTGTGAATGAACAAGGCCAGCGGCACGCCCCAGAAACGCTGACGCGAAATGCACCAGTCCGGCCGGCCTTCGACCATGCCACGCATGCGCGCCTGTCCCCAATCCGGGATGAAACGCACGTCGTTATCGATGGCTTGTAGCGCGCTGGCGCGAACCGATTTCAGCTCGCCGGATTTCAGCGCGCTATCGGCGGCGGCATTCGGTAATTCATCCATGGCGATAAACCACTGTGCCGTGGCCAGCGTGTACAGCGGCGTTTTGTGACGCCAGCAATGCGGATAGCTGTGCGTGATGGTCTGCGCAAATACGAGCGCACCATTCGCACGCAGTGCATAGAGAATCGGCGCTTCGGCTTTCTTCAGATGCACGCCCGCAACCATCGGCGTGCCTTCCTTGAAACGGCTATCCATGCCGATCGGATTGTTTACTTCGATGCCATATTCACGGCACACCAGAAAATCGTCGACACCATGCGCGGGCGCGGTGTGTACAAGGCCGGTGCCGGCTTCGAGCGTGACGTGCGAACCGAGCACGATTGGCGGATGACGATCCGGCGCGAACGGATGAATCGCCGGCAGATTCTCGAACGACTTGCCTGCTGCGACGCGGCCAAGTCGATGGGGTTCGACATCGAGCCGGGCGGCCAGTGTATCGACCAAGGCTTCGGCAATCACAAAATGACCATGACGACCAAAATCGACCAGCGCGTAGTCGATTTCCGGATTCATGGCGATCGCCTGATTGCCGGGCAACGACCACGGCGTGGTGGTCCAGATGACGAAGCTGATCTTGTCCGGTGCGTTCTCGCCAATGCCGAATTGCCGCGCGACGACTTTCGGATCAGCCACCGCAAACGCAACATAAATCGCAGTCGATTGCTTGTCCTGATATTCGACTTCGGCCTCCGCCAGCGACGAGCCACAATCTGCGCACCAGTGCACCGGCTTGAAGCCGCGAACCACATGTCCGTTTTCAACGATGCGTGCGAGCACGCGCAACTGCTCGGCCTCGTACGCAGGCTGCATCGTCAGATAAGGTTTTTCCCAATCGGCGAGCACGCCGAGACGTTTGAAATCTGCACGCTGACGTTCGATCTGTTCGTTGGCATATTCGCGGCATTTCGCACGGAATTCGGCCGCAGATAATTTCTCGCCAACCTTGCCGAATTTCTTTTCCACTTGTAGTTCGATCGGCAGACCGTGGCAATCCCAACCAGGCACGAACGGCGCATCGCAACCGTTCAGGCGCGCGGCTTTCACCACCATGTCCTTGAGGACTTTATTGACTGCGTGGCCGATGTGAATATCGCCGTTTGCATACGGCGGGCCATCGACGAACCAATATGGCTTGCGGCCGGCTGTGGCTGTTTGAACCTGCGCATACAGCTGCTCGGATTCCCAGCGCGCGAGCATCTGCGGCTCGCGTTGCGATAGATTCGCCTGCATCGGGAAATCCGTCTGCGGCAGATTCAGCGTCTTCTTGTAGTCGCTGATCGTGGTGTTTGTTGCAGGGGCGGCGGTGTCGTTCACGTCGTCATTCAGGTCTGGTTTTGTAATTGTTTGAAGTATTCACGCGCGTTATCGCCATCGGCCTGCATCTGCGCCGCGAGTTCGTCCATCGATTCAAACTTGAGCTGCGGCCGCAGGAATTTGCAGAACTCAATTTCCATTTCCACACCATACAAGTTGCCGCTGAAATCGAACAGATGAGTTTCGAGCACGGGTGCGGTCAGGTTCAAGGTTGGACGCACGCCGAGGCTGGCAACACCGGGCATGCCTTGCGGCTGTTCGCGCCAATACGCGCGCACCGCGTAAACGCCGTGCGCGAGTGCATGCCGATGGCGGATCGCCAAATTCGCGGTCGGCATGCCGAGCTTGCGGCCGAGCCGCAAACCGCCGCGAACGCGCCCGAGCACGCGGAATTTCCGGCCCAGCAGACGCGCGACCTGCTCAAGATCGGGAATCGCCAAGGCTTGCCGTAAAGCAGTTGAGCTACAGCGCTCGCCTTCGATTTGCACACCGCTCAAGCCCTCGGCAATGAAGCCGAGCAAAGTACCTTGCTGCTGCAACAAGGCAAGATCGCCGCTGCGGCGCTGACCAAAACGAAAATCGTCGCCGACGATGATCGCGCGTGCGCCCAGACCTTCAACCAGGATCTGACGAATGAATGCTTCGCCACTGAGCGATGCCAGCGCGCGATCGAAATGCAGGCACAGCAGCCGATCGATCCCGGCACGCTGCAAGGCGCGCAATTTTCCGCGGAAGCCGGCGATGCGCGGCGGTGGCGGCGTGTTCGCAGCGCGTGCAAAGAATTCGCGCGGAGTCGGTTCAAAAATGATCGCGGTGGAAGGCAGGCTGTAGTCCTGCGACAGCTGCTCAAGCCGCTGCAACAACGCCTGATGTCCGCGGTGCATGCCATCGAAATTGCCGATCGAAACCACGCAGCCGCGATGGCGCGGCGCCAGATTGTGCAGACCGCGAATCAACTCCATGAATAGGGCCGGACCAGAACCGTCAGCGAAGCAAGAACAAAATTATACGGCGTTACCGTGCTGCGGCCGCAGATCGCGCGGACGAACGCCCAGCACCAGCAGTGCGCCAAAATAAATTGCAATCGCCGCCGCGATGAGTTCGCCTAGTCGCAATGCGCGGCGCCAGCTGCCAAGCGCAAGCCAACTCGATAAATCACCACTGAAAGCGATCAACAGCGCGCCCATCGCCAGATTCGCGGCGAGCAATCGCCAGCCGAAAATACCCCAGCCGGCACCAGGAAGATAAATGCGATCGCGCCGCAAACGGCGCAGCAGCAGCAGTGAATTCACCCAGGCGGTGAGCGAAGTCGAAGCTGCAAGACCGACATGCGCTGCACGGATTTCAAACAGGCGCGAGCCAGCGAATAGCAGCACGCTGGCGCTCATACCGGCGATCAGCGCGATCACTGCGTAACGCATCGGCGCCTGCGTTTCCTGACGCGCGTAAAAGCCCGGCACCAGCACTTTTACCAGCGAAAAACCCATGAAGCCGAAGCCATACGCGCAGAGTGCATAGGTGGTCATCGCAGCATCTTCGGCGCCGAATTTTCCGCGCGCGAACATCGTCGCCACCAGCGGGCCGGACAGCACAATCATGCCGACGGCGGCGGGAATGCCGATCAGCAGCATCGTGCGCAAACCCCAGTCGAGCGTGATCGAAAACTGTTCCGGCGATTTCAGCGTGTGCTGGCGCGACAGCGCTGGCAGGATTGCGGTGCCGACTGCAATGCTGAAAATGCCGACCGGAAATTCCATCAGGCGGCTCGCGTAATAAAGCCAGCTGACGGCGCCATCGCCGATAAAGGTCGACAGGTTGGAATTCAGCAGCAGGCTGACCTGCGCCACCGACGAACCCACCAGCACTGGCCCCATCAATTTGAGAATGCGTTGCACGCGCGCGTCGCGCCAGCCCCAGCGCGGCAAGGGCAAAAGATTCAGGCGCAGCAGCGATGGCAGCTGGAATGCGAACTGCAAAATGCCAGCGGCGAATACCGCGTAGGCCAAGACGTAAACCGAATTCTTGTTGATGAAAATCGATGAGATCAGGCACAGATTCAGAATCACCGGCGTGATCGCGGGCACTGCGAAGCGGCCGTAAGTGTTGAGCACGCCACCGGCCAGCGAAGTCAGCGAGATGAACATCAGATACGGAAAAGTCCAGCGCAACAAGCCTCCGGCCAGCGCTTGCTTTGCGGGATCGGCACTGAAACCGGACGCGAACAGCCACACCAGCAGCGGCGAGGCGAGGCAGCCGATGAGCGTAACCAAGCCGAGAATGCCGCCGAGTGTGCCCATCACTACGGCAACCATGTCGCGCGCATCGTCATGCGTCTGCGTAGTTTTGGTCTGCGTGAATACCGGCACGAAAGCTTGCGAAAAGGCGCCTTCAGCAAACATGCGGCGGCCGAAATTCGGAATCTGCAAGGCGACAAAAAACGCATCCGCACCACCGCCGGCGCCGAACGTCGATGCCAATAAAATTTCGCGGACAAACCCGAGCAGGCGCGACAGCAAGGTGAGGCCGCCGACGATGCCACTGGATCTGAGTAGACTTCTGGACATGAGCGATGTTGATTTTACGAGCCTTGCGCCGCCCGAAAGGCTTGAGTTGCAAGCCCGATCCTGTTCAGCCGCGGCACATTTTTTTCGTTGACAGGATCAGCGGCGGCGCAGATACTACGCGACTTTCTCAAGCCCCGTTGATCTGGAGTCGTCCTTGGCAAACACCATTCAAGCTCGCAAGCGCGCGCGTCAATCCGAAAAGCACCGCGAGCACAACAATGCCCAGCGCACCATGCTGCGCACCACCGTCAAGAAAGTGATCAAGGCCGTAGAGAGCAAAGACAAAGCCGCTGCCGAAACCGCATATAACGAAATGGTGCCGGTGCTGGACCGCTATGCCGCACGTGGCTTGATCCACAAGAACAAGGCTGCTCGCCACAAGAGCCGCCTTGCCGGTCACATCAAGACTCTGGCTGCTGCCAGCGCTTAATCGGCGTTCATTGCAGTAACAAAAAAGCGGCCTGCGGGCCGCTTTTTTATGGTGCTTCGTTGATGGCTGATGATTGATGACTGCGGATTCGCTTCTGCACGCTTAGCAAAACGTCTGCTGAAAAATATCTGCTGACGCTCCCCAATCATCGGGTTTGTCATTTTTGCGGCAACGGATCAGCGCCCTCGCCCGGCGACATCTGCTCGCTGTGATTCGGCTCGCTTGCACCGGTAAACCATCGCGCCACCGTTTTGCCCCAGGCGTGCAGGAAGGTATAGCTCACCGGCACGACCACCAGCGTCAGCAAGGTCGAGGTGATGATGCCGCCGATCACGGCGCGTCCCATCGGCGATTGCGTCTCGCCGCCTTTGCCGATGCCGAGCGCCATCGGCAGCATGCCGAAAATCATCGCCAGCGTGGTCATCAGGATCGGCCGCAAACGCACCTGACCGGCATCGAAAATTGCTTGGTTCAGCGTCTTGCCTTCGCGCAATCCCTGATTGGTGAAATCCACCAACAGAATCGCATTCTTGGTGACGAGACCCATCAACATGATGAAGCCGATGATCGAAAACAGATTCAGCGTGGTATGCGTAATCAGCAGCGCGATGAACACACCGGCGAGCGATAGCGGCAGCGACATCATGATCGCCAGCGGTTGCAGGAAGCTGCCGAACTGCGAGGCCAGGATGAAATAAATGAACAGCACCGCAAGCCCGAGTGCCGCCACCGCCGACAGGAAAGCGTCGTTCATTTCCTGCTGCTGGCCGCCGACATCGAAGCGGAAACCCGGCGGCAACTTTGTCGCATCCATGATCTTCTGCACATCGTTGCCGACATCGCCACCTGGCCGGCCATCCGCGTTCGCATAAATCGAAACGCGCCGCTGTTGATTGAGTCGCTTCAACTGCTGCGGGCTAGCGGTTTCTACGAATTGCGCGACCTGCCGCAAGGCCACCAGCAACGGCTGGCCATTCGCATCGAGCCGCGTGTTGCTGGAAATATAAAGATCGCCGAGATCGGCCGCGATGCGCCGATCGGTTTTCGGCAATTGCACGATCACATCGTAATCCTGACCGTCCGGCCCGAGCCAATGACTGATCGTGTCGCCCGCCACCAGCGGTCGCAAGGCATTGCCGATG
>Ga0116227_10009420_pt1 | contig 17738 bp, 9 predicted proteins | sample S1TSphgellanicum_FD_89693 | JGI IMG/M metagenome (GOLD analysis project Ga0116227, IMG submission 89693) | Host-associated microbial communities from peat moss isolated from Minnesota, USA - S1T2_Fb - Sphagnum magellanicum MG | ecosystem: Host-associated > Plants > Peat moss > Unclassified... | reverse complement strand
TTTGAAATAATTACCACCTTAAATAAAAAAAAAAAAAATAAAAAAAAAAAAAAAAAAAAAAAAACATTGCCACCCACAACTTTGTGTTGCTCCCAAGTGTATGCAACCCTAAACCCTAAATTGAACTTGGCTATGCCCATGGCCATTGGATTTTTTGCCCTTTCTTTGGGAGGATCTTGGCCATGGGTTATAAAGTGAACATTTAAAGGATGAAAAACTATTTGGACATTTTTCATGTATGAATTGAAAATAGTAGGTAGTGAACCTTCATACATTGAATATTGTTTGTACATGGGTGAAAAAGTTGTCAGTCAAGGCTACCATGTGTTCTACACTTCTTAATTTTTGACTCTCCTTTCAAATTGCCATATCTCATCCATATTTATTTTATTTTTGACGATTTAAAGTGCAATGGGTGTGCCCATAAAGAGGGGCACATTTTTTTTTGGCCACCAAAATGAAAGGAACATTCCCTTGCATTTTGGCAACCATTGAGACACTAAGTGTTCTACCATAGGCATGTTTACCCTACCCCTTGTATAAATTTACAAAAAAAAGACCAACACCAAAGTTCTCATATGCAATTTAAAATATATCAATGAAACCTTGGTATATAGATTGGTACTAGTCCCAATGTCAAGAAAACAATGAAATTGGGAGAAGCTTGTTGTAATAATATTCTTATGATATCCTTATTATCGCATATGGCGCCACATGTGGTAGTACAATGATACCTTTGTTGAAACCCAACATGTCAAGTACATTATGTTTGAATACATATGGATTGAGACTTATAAAACCTCTCCCCTCAAATAGAGGATTTTAAGGTTTCAAAAACCTAGGAACATTCATATTTCTTTATGGTTATTTGATTATTTAATTGGAAAAGTGGATTGGGAAGCTTACAAAGTTATTTCTTATTTGAGGTTTAAAAGCTTGTTGGAGGATTGATGCTTATGTTGATGACCTCAAATGAAAACCTTCAATATTGTTGCGCAAAATACGTTTTGAAAAAATAAATTGGAACTCAAGAAGTTTATTTTTTTCCCTTGAGTTCTATGTGTGCACTTTTCACTTTTTTTCCTCCCAAAATTGTAGAAAATTATTCAAATATGATCAATTTCTTCAATAAAGGTAAAATGTGATCATGCCATAGGTGACCAATATTGATATTATATAATATCAAACTTCAATAACCAACCCCATTGCTACCAACAAATGGTATATTAATCATTAAGGTATTTATACCAACTTAATTGTAAAGGTATTTGAATTTTTTTTGACATACTAGAACTCAATTGGTAATGTATCACTCAAAATTTTAGATATACAAAATTGATTGTGTTTCTAAAAATGTATGATAGATCCCCACTAGTGTTGGGTGATTCTTTCAAGTAATGCCAATTTTTTGTCAAATTTTAAATTTGTTATATAAGTATATCATTGATGGTTCTGATTTTATGAAACTTGTTAGCCCCAAAACCAATCTTAAACACATCCTTCAACTAACTTGAAATAAACTTTAAAAGTCAAGAACTTAAAAAAATCGAAAAAGAACCAACAATTCATTATGAAAACATGTGGATATTTGAGGGTTTTTAAATGACTAGAATTAGTGGTATGGACAAAAAAAAGGGAGTGAAATCTAGAAATGTTTTAATAATAATTTCTTAAAAACTAAAACTCAAAACAAATGTTGATTGTATGGTAGAAACTTGCCATGAACATTGTAGACATTCCACCATGGGGTGTAATCAAGATAAAGAACACAACTTGATTACCTTGTCAAAATTGGAATAAGTAGATTTAAAATAATAACAAAACCCATTATAGAATTGTGAAACATTGAATGTTAACATTTCATTGACAAAATGTGATATATGTTTACCCTAATGTGCATCGATTTTCATATTTCAAAATGTAAAAATAGGTTTTAACTAGGTTTTTTAAAAATACAAGTAGTTTTTGGCTCTATTTTTCATTGTGGGCTTTTGGTTTCAAGTAGGTGTCAAGTAGGTTCTTATAAGAAGGAAATAGATTTTTTTTCGGATGACTTGCTAAAACATATGTTAATCTTCATTTTCTAACTTATTACAAATCAATTTCATTAATTTTTCTAACCAAAAAGTAGGTTTGACCACAAATTTTTCAATTAGTTTCAAATGTACTTTTAACCTACTTTTAAAATTCATTTTCTTTTAATTTTCTTAGAATTAGATTCTTATAAACTTAATAGAGCCAACTAATGCTAGTTTACACATACTTTCACCTAATTTGATGCTCCTTTATGGTAGTTATATGAAAGGCGCAAGGTTAAAGTGAAGATGTCTACTTTTTTGGTATACTTTATTTTGTTTTAACCTTGTGAACATATAACATATAACCCTAACAATCTTCTATGTGGCTTCTTTTAAACATCAACTCCCACCATATATTTTATTAGGATATGGTAATCAAAATTTTCAATCTACAGTTCAACCACATTTGGGAAATTCCTTTACACCTTGTCCAATATCATGCATTTATTGACACACATAATTACTTCATTAATAATCTCACACCTAATAGATAGGTAGATAATATTTTAGTTTTAATCCCATTACATTTGAAGTTTTGATATTAGATCCATGCTTCTTTTGGAATTCCCATATTCACAAGTTTCACTTCCCATGATTCAACAATTCAACTTTAGAAGACACAAAACAATAATTTTTCAAGTATACCAAACTTGAGATAAAGAAAACCCACTAGACCAATTCATAAACCCCCTAGAGATTATTAGCACTTCCACAAGTGTCTCTACCTTGAAGCATCTAAATATCTAGTCCTTTAATTCGCCATGTGCAATGGAACCAATTTGGAAAATTTTGACAAAATCAGAAATGTGACATGGGATTTCATTTCATGACCATTCTCCTACACACACAACATAGAACCAAATGTAGAAAGATAAAGAGAAATTTCTTAGTTCCAACCTACATTTTGGGCATCTTACAAAACACCCCCACACTTGTCATTTGTCTTTTGATCTCTTCTTATTTTATAATGCATTCCCCTCTTGTCCACTTGTGACATAACTCCTTCATCAAAATGGCCTTAACTTCCACCACAGGTTTCATTTCCAAAAACAACAAAGACAATTGTATCACACCAAATTCCACAACATAGTGATCATCTTACTTCTTTTGTGCGTCATATTAATACATTCTTCATTGTGGCCTTAACAAAGCTTGTTCATAAGCTTTCAAAAAATGTGACATCTCCTTTTGCCTTGCATTAGAACATCATTAGAAAATTAAACCCTAAACCCTTGCATATCTAATCATTAATCAACACTTAAACCTCTAATGTTGAGAACTAATGTGATCCTTTAACCATATACTCATCATGCTTCAAACATGAAAAAGCCTTAATTTAGGACTACAATGGGTCTTTAATTATGTTGTTTTTAAATACCCAAAACTAGCCAGCTCTTTGATTTTGATTTTTTTGAAATATTTAGAATCAACCGTTCTTTAGTTTCAATTCTTAAAGAAATACCTAAGTTCGATAGTGCTTTGAAAAACCAAATAATTAAACAACAATGATACTTACCTAACACTAGTTTGGACCAATGTTGCATGGTTATTAGAAACAAGAACATACCCATGATGAATATCAAGGTGGTTCTTTGGATTCATAAGTAAAATTTTCAAAAAAACCAAAGATTTGGTTTTAAATATATAACCATGGTTTTTCAAAGAATGAAAATCAAATAACCATTCAAAAACCAGGTTCTTTCATGAAAATCATAAGCTTTTAAAGATTTTTGAAATAATTGGGACCAACAATTCTTTGATTTTGATCTTTCAAAGAATCAAAATTGACAATTCTCTAATTCTGAAATATTCAAAAAATCTGGAACCGGGTAGGGGAATGACCATTTTTCCACATTGATATGTATTAAGTTATGACATAATATGGGAAAACATATTCATTATCAGCAACATCCTCAATAACCATAATTCAATAATTCCATGGCATATTATGCAGAGGTTATCTAAATACTTGACTACACAAATCTGGAAAGGGGAATTCAGATTTTATCTAATATAATCACATGAGTCATTTGATCACTATAACCATAGTGCATTTTCATGAGCAATTAATAAAAGCATTATTCAATAGAAACTTCTGAAACATTTATGCCATGTGGGCTATATATGTGTAGTTGTCACATTGTTACTAGTTGATTGGATAACTAGACTATATTAAGTGGTCAATTTATAATTTACAATTCAATGTATCTGAATATAATTAGTAGATAATTAAATAATTAATATAACATAAAGCAAAATGGTCATCTTGAAATATTATGTCACATATCTTAAACATGCTTTTAAATAACACTTCTTAATCAAGTATAATGTATTTGTCTTTGGTTGTTTTTGTCTTATTAAAAAACATTATGATCAAATCTTGGTCACTTAAGACCTTTTTTTGGGGGTCATAATAATGCTTAAATGTGGTAAAGATTTCATCAATTGTAGAATATGCAATTTCCAACTTGCATGTCTTAATGTTAAGACCAATGGTGGGTGGGTCTCACTAAGGGGGTGAGAACCAATTAGGGTTTTAGGCTGGTTCTCACCACAAAAAATTGCAGGTATCATCATTAGTGATATTTAGTTTTGAAATTTGCCCCAATGGTTCTCATTTGAGTGAGAATTAGCACCTTGAGAGTTGTTACCTTGGGATAACCTTCAAATTATGCCTACTCAATTAATTACATTAAAAAAAATCAAATAGATACCATCCAAAATACCTTAAAACTTTATTTTTCAAAAAGAAAATCAAATCATATTTCAAACTTGTGTTTCTAACCAAAATGTTCAAAAGAAAGGAAACATTATTACATTCTTGATTTTTTTTTAAAAAATGAAATAGTTTAAAACATTAAATGACAGATATTTTACACATAATTAAAGTTTCAAAGTCTATACAACTTTTTTGGTGAGCACAAATGTACAACCTTAAATGTACTCACCAAAAAAAATAATGAAAATATTTTTAAAAATATTTCTTATATATTTCTAAAATTTGATGGATTCAATAAAATGATGGTGTGACATTCTGAGTGGCATCACTAAAAGATTATTTTGCCAAATTTTATTTCTTTTGGGTTCTCAAGGCTAGGGGTCTAAGGTAGGTAGGGCTAATGGTAAGATTTTAGGGAAGCTTTGTTGAATAACAAATTCGAGTGCCATAAAGGAGTGTAATGAAAAGATAAAATACTTTATTGTAGGAGAAGTGTGGAGGCTCATTGAATTGTGCCAATACTTTCCAACACTGAAACAAACAAGAAATACAATAGAAACATTTATGAAATTAATTAATTATTAATTATCTTTAATCCTTTTGTAGAATATGTCTCAAAATTTCAGTTTGGTTGAAAAAAAATTTAATTTTGATAACTGGGTTGTGAGAACTAACTTAGTCATTTTAAAAAACGCTCGATCAAAACCTCGATTCTCCAGTTAATTTTTGTAAATTTGAAAATAATAAAATAAAAACTATTAAAGTTGATTCTTTAAAATTTATCCAAAAAACTAGAACCAATAGTTCCCCCCTCCCAAAAAAAAAGTGAGAACCACCCAACACCGATTAACACTATGCTCTGCACGTTCTTTAGCTAAAACCTTGTACATATTATTAATGTGAAACATGCATGTCATTCATGCATGACAAGTAATCAGAACTGGTATATGGGGGATTTTTGGGAATCCTTTGTATGGACCCTTAGAAAGACAATTTAAAAAATAATTACATTATTTTCAAGCCTAACTATTTCATTTCTAAAAAATAAACTGCTTTCTTTCCTTATGAGCTTTGTTAATAATTATCTCCCACTTTTTCTAATAGATACCTACATTTTATAACTACCTCACTCTTTTCCCCTATCTACCAACATGGATATAAAAAATCAAATTAACATGTGTGTTTTCATGTCCATGAAATGTATATTAATTTAAATTAAATTTGACATTGACATAAATAATGATGAATTATTGAAAATTGAATGAAAACGTAAGAAAAAATAAAATAGTTAATTGTCGCTGGTAGTGCGCAGCAGCGCGGAGCTCTAAATGGATGGATAATGAGAATAAAAACCAAGATCTGAATTTTCTTTTGTAAAATAGCTAGGAATATGCAGAAAAAGCCATTACAGCTCAGTAAAAACTATCTTGAGTTTTGCCTAGTGAATATATTGGGGATGATTATATCGTGCAAACTTATCATAATACATTAAGGGTCTGGAGTGAAAGATTATGTCATTTTCTTGACCACATTATATTACATAATCTTACAATGACTAAACAATCAGATTATGTCATTTTCTTGACCACATTATATTACATAATCTTACAATGACTAAACAATCAGATTATGTCATTTTCTTGACCACATTATATTACGTAATCTTACGGTGACTAAACAATCCTATACTCATAAAGCACTGCCATCGTAAAAGCCCTTGGGTAGGGCATTCTCCGAATAAAGGGCCACCTCGGCTTTTGGGGCCCTTATTCTGAGAATGCCTTCACCCTAGGGCTTTACCATACACATAAATAGTGACCGAAAAATTCTTTTGAAATCGTTGAATCTTTCACCCCCAAACTTTAATCTGACACCCTTACCTGTTATCTTGGGTGGTGTCTTGTGGAGCTCGCCCGAAAGCACTTGGCTGGCCCGAGACACCACCTTACCAACCATAGTAGTAGGCAAGGGGGCTTGACCATTCCATAGTACCTAATGGGTGTTTTCATGGGGTCCTTGCCAGGTTTGTCAGAGAACCAACAACCAAGCTTGTAAGTTTCTTCTTATAGGATCTCAAATCCCCAAAAGCTCTAGGGTTTGAGACCCTTCTGACCATATTGAACCCAAATCCCACATAAATTACATAATTGAAGAGCAATAGGTTGAGAATTGATAAGCATCCAACTAAAGCTAACTGGTACTTACTTTTGGGTGTTCAGAAAGCTTAAAGTGGTCCTACCTGTGGCATGTATGTGTGCAGTGTGAATAATAATAGGTATAATTTTCTTCGCTACCCTTCTACTTTTACCTTCTTGAGTGATGCCTCATAGAAGCTATATATTTATGCTGGGAAATGTTGAATTTGGATTGGAGGACCCTCATGTTGTTGAGTACAGAAGGCGGTACTTTTCTATTTATAATAGAGTTTTCCGTAAAGTCAGGAACGCACGGCACATTTTACCTGAGCGCCTCCACTGCTGCTACATATATTTTCAGTGCTCGTCGAACCTTGTGCATTAAATGCTGAGTGTTTCAGCATTTCGTACCCAGATTTGATAAAACTTCCTTACTTTGCAAACCTCACTCAGAGAGGGGATAGGGGGTGAAAAGAAGCCCAAAGACAGGGTGAAGACAGGATGATATTAAGGAAAACTCTAATGTCTACGAGAAACTCTCTCTAGATTTTTTGGGGTTTTGCCCGATGTTACTAGTGTAGAAAGTGCTCCTTCACTCAAGGCTTCTTTCTTTCCCATTATGTATTTTGGTTTGGATTTCATTCTTCAAGAAATGTTTTTGGTGTCAGACATATTATTAGTAGGCCATTTAACGTTTTCAACTTAAAAAGGAAATTTTAAGAATAAACAGAATATTGTGAAAATTTTCTAATGATACCTGGCATTGGTATATTGCAAAGCGGATCATGGGAATTAAAAAAAAAGCCCAATGCCCTATCTCGCCAATGGCACCTCAATTTTATCCCATATGGTTTGCCCGAAGTTCAACTCTCATGGATATAAACTGAAAAGGTGAGCCATAGGGCAGCACATTTGTTTCTATTTTTGCGACTTGGGGTCCAAAGAGGTGCATCTATTGGGGAGTGCCCAATGTTCCAAAAAACTCGGTGATGGGCCAATCAATTAGTATATGGCCCCTTCCAAAAAAAAAGGAAAAAAAGTTTGAGTGCACCCATGAACTAATTAATATGAATCATACATGAGGTTTCTTTGTAAAGGTGTAAGGTGTGAGTGCACTTGTGACCTAATTAAAATGAATTACACATGAGGTTTCTCTGTATAGGCGCAAGGTGCCTCCATTGGACCAGTACAATCTAAGAAACTTCTGGGACGAGAAGCGGTGCATGGAAGACATATCTAGATTGCATTCTAAGATTTATGAGGGATGGGTCATTGACACAAGGCTGCAAAGAGAGAGACCAAGAGAGGGGCAGCTTCAACTTTCTACATATCATTGGAGGGTTGTCATTGAAGGTGTGTTCAATGTCCTCGATGCCCCCAACATATCTCCCAATGCTCCTCCCCATCGTCGTTCTTGACATGTGCCATTGTCTTTCTTAGTGCCCACCATTGCCCTTCTCAATGCTTGCTATTGGTATTAGAGTTGATAAAACAAACATGACATTGCAATTTTGTGTCTACTTTCACAATGGCATTATGTCAAACACATGAAACTTTTGGTCCAAGCAAATGCATTACTAATGTTGCCTATTTTTTAAAAAAAATTGCTGTGGTATTTTACTATTTTTTGTTCTCTTGGATACAATACAAGGTAATCTGTAATTATTCTAAGCAAAGAAAAAAATATAAAATATTTATTAATTTTTCTATAGTTGCATGTAAAAATGACATGATTTCATGTAATAGTCACATGAAAAATTAATATATGATTGCATTCAAGCAGAGGTTTTTTCAAAATGCCAATTTTTTTTTAAAAATGTTCAAAATTTAAGAAAAAACAATTTACAATGGTTTCAACTAGATGAAATATTGGATTTCTTTCCATCCTCAAGTTAATGAAGTCTTAAAATGTGCTTTTATCCATCTTCAACTTTAAGCATAATACATCAAACTTCTAATGTAAAATAATGTTTGAACACAATTTTTGACTACCCAAATTCAAATAAATTTTTTATTTAATTTTATTGTTCTAAAGATTTTCAAATTGTGTATTTAACTCATCATAAACTCAATGGAGGCATTCATGGTTTCATAATGCTACTTAAACTGATTTTGAGATTACTTTCTTTTACTTGTGTAAAAATTAGTCCTTTTTTCAAAGACTACTTTTTATGTCTTTTTTATCATGATGTCACCATAATAGTCTCAAATTATTTTTTTGAATGTTAGCCAATGTGTATATTTAAATTCAAGAAAATTCATGTAGAATATATATGCACAAGTGTCCAAAGACTTGGATCACAAAAAAACAAATTAACTCACTTGTCAAATTTCATATGACATTTTTCCAACAACTTTCTCAATCCTTCAATATAGATTCTAAGTGTTTGCACCAATAACCTTCTAATGAAAAAGCTCTAAAGAATTCCATCAACATAGTGGGTCAAAGGTAGGACACCCTTAAAAACTCAAATTGAATCTCTTTCAAAACAAATGGGCTTGTTGACCAAATATTAGTTTCATTTGAACTTCCATATTTAATAAGATAATGCACAACCACGGATGTCAAATAGTCAATAGTTGTTCTATCTACTACCTAATCAAGCAGTTGTAAAGTGGGCCCTCTTCCAATCTTCAATCACATAGGTACACACGGATACATAAGCAATGTTAGTTGTCAATGCCGGTGGTGACTTTGTCATAAGTCATCAAAATGTACTAAACTTTTTGCACACCAACTTTTATGGCTCACAAAACAATATTGTTGTACATTGCCTCTACCATGGTCCAACCTATGGAATGTGATCAATGCTTGCAGAGGCAATTCTTAATCTTGAGAAATTGAAAATAATTTTTGAAATCTATGAATTCTTTCTTTGGGTAGCCCCAAGAAGTGCTAGATTGCAACAAATTGCATGTACTTCTTCGTTTCTACCTTCCATCATTTGTAGTTTGAACAACAATTATGTCATGTTTAAACTACAACAATTATGTCATGTTTTATGGATCCATACTAGTTTTATGTCTTTGGTAAAATGTGTTTTTAAATCATTCATTCAAATTTGTAAATTTCATGCAATTGAGTTCTTTTGGTATTATGTTTTTGGTTGCAAACTGAACCTATACTAACCCACTATGCTAATAGGTACTATTCCTCATAACCATGCATGGTAACAAGTATGATTTTACCAAAAAAAAATCAATCCAAAAACACAATACCATGCTAATTTGGTACTCTAAAATCATAGAATTACAAAATGCCAAGACTACATGAGAGAATACAAATGTACTAATCAAGAAACTGTTTTTAAAACAAGTATTAAAAATATCCTTCCAAAACTTCAATTTAAAAATAAAAACCAATAATGTACTAAATACTTTTACTATATATCCTACCAAAATTCCCCTTAACCTACCCTTAACAATCTCACATGTGTAATATTAGCTCAACAAATAAAATATTGCCTAATAGCAACTTTGGGTCTAGTCACAATGCCTTTCCTCATTCTTGAAAGTTTGATAAAGGAGTCCAATCTTGGCACTAAAAATAAATTATCCCTCCCCTTGATATCATAGCACATCTTGCATCTAACCATTTTTTTCATTTTTACATCTCTTTACAAATTGGTTTTGATGAATAGAACATTATAGGCCACCAATCTTGATAAAACTTATTGACCTCCCGCTTAGATTTTTTTTGGCTTCTTCCTTGGTTCAATAGTTCTAAGCTCTAATTTAGGATTTAAATTGAAAAAAAACTTTGATTGTAGTTTTAGGAAAACCACAATGCTCCTAACGTTCAAAGATGCAAGAAGCCTTATTAGATGTCATTGTAGCTCTAATGCACATTGGAATGAAAAATTCATCCTACTAACATTACTCCCACACAAAATGTGTAATCCATACATACAGTGATCTCAAATTCATCGACCCAATAGATGATGGTAGTGAGCTTTGAAAGAGGTAAAAGTGCAAATGAGGCACAAAGGCAATACGAGGGGAAGCATTTGACATTGAAGAAATGTTGGAAGTCAGCCATGATGGCACCAAATCCAAATTGTCAATGTGGAGGATTCCATCATCTTGTTCCCATCCAAATGGTTGAATCCTAGCAATGCATTTTAAGATAAAACAGTCCAAAATGCTATGCCCAAATTGCAAGACACATTTCATTGTAATGAAGGTGTGAAAATGTGCTAAAAGAGGGACATTTTTGGAATTATTATAAAAATTCTGATGACATCTAATTTCAAATTAAATTCAAATTCAAAAAATACAAACTTTGAATAAGGACTTCTAGCATAATTGGATCAATGTGACTTCTATTTGAGGTGATTGCCCATTCTCAAAGTTTCTCACATTCACATTCCAAAAATTGCAAATAGTCATTCTTGTTTGAAGAATCATATTTGGCTCAAAGTTTTCTTTTTCAGTGCCTAACTTGATTATTGTCAGTGCCATGTTGCAATGCAAGCATGAGTGTCATGCTAGAAGTCCTTTTCTGAGCTTTCTACAGTAGTTGCCAGATTCTGCATGTGTATCTCATGAGTCACCATAATCCCTTGCTGGATCACTAAAGAACTCTGGATGTGTAAACTTTGAAACCAATGGGTGGTTTTGTGATCCCATTCATGGTAGATTGGACCAGAATATCTGCCTAAGGTTTTGCTCTTTGGTGTTAAGTTCTACAAGCATACAATGATTATAGCTTATGCAGCAAATATCATGATTTCTGACATGAGTGCTCACTGGCTCAGGGGCACTTCACTTCGAGCCCTATATCAACATATATGCCAACGAACCTCAAGGATGTCAGGATTAGTGTGAACATAGGTTAATGGGATATTTGTAGGCAAATAACATAATCTTTATGCATCCACAATAAGAGACTTGGGAGAGTCTCATCCGACATCATGCACTTATTTGAATCTATAAAGAACCATTGATTCCAGTTTTAAATTTTAAAATGAAATCTGTGTTGCCCCCCTCCCCCTCCCCAGCCCTCTCTTACATTCTCATACTTTGGTGACCTGAGAAAGAGCTTCGTCTCAAGTGTTGCCATCCAATCTGAGCTTTGGCATCATCTCCCCAATCTGGAGATCTGGTTCCTTCAATCATCTTATGACCAACTAAGGAATGAACACATGCAAATTCTATGATCTACTGATGTCATCTGTGGAATACAGAATAGCTGACGTATCCCTTCGGGATCAGTACCAAGAGGATTTGTTAATAGTTTTTTTGCAGATCTAGGCCAGGCTACTCACTTTACTCCAGCAAACAGTGGGTTGGTTCTTTGCAGGCACATCTCTCTGTCTTTTGGCTGCAAGCTAGACTTTTTTGGCACACTGCATGAGAAAGGTGCAGTGAGCTAGTGAGTCCCTCTGCACATCTTTTGCTGCAGGCAGGAAGCATACAGTGGGCGGTTGCTTGGGGGACCCAGAGTGAACCAACACCTACATGGGTACCTTCATCACCTTCTTGGGTGAGGTCTCTTAGTGGTTATATTTAACCCTGGCACTGTTAAAATTGGACTTGCAAACCCTGATTTAGACCAAGGATGATGGCTTATTTATAATGCATAGATTAGATGCAGATACAATTTAGAGTTCAAGGTTTTTATCAGTGTTGGGCAGGTACCAGTCTAGAATCCTGGAATATACACTGGTACTGGTATCAAAGAACCAACCAGACTGCTATCTATGACTTAAGGCAAGATCAGCCTCGTACCAATACATGCCTAGTAGGGACCTGAGGTAATACCTACTTCATATTAAGTTTGTATCGGTCTCAATACCAGGTACATACTTGCCTCATATGAGGCAAAAATCAGCCTTGAACCCTAATACCATGACCAGCCTGCTATGTTTTCTTACTTAAAAACAATCCACCACCAATACCAGGTTGGTATCATATTTTTTTTGGGAAAAGATCCAATATCAGTACCAACTTGGTATGTTCAAAAACTCACTACCCGCACCTTACCTGCACAACAGTGATTTTTACCATGGTATCAATGTCGGTGCTGGTTGACCCAAGGCACTTCTTCGAGGCATTGGCAGGCTCTGTCTTCAAAAGGGATGTGCAGACCATATATGTGGAGACAAATATTGGGCGTGTATATGGTTTTAGACATACCATGTAAGTGTAAGTAACAAACTTATTTATGATCCATGTGAGTGTAAAATCCTGTTAAGTGTAAATGATTCACAGTTACCCCACTGTGTATATTTGTGCAAATTTGTATAAATCTGTGACGACCTTCAACCTCTTGATGACTTTGGAAAACACAAAGAATCAAAGAACTAGCTCGTAACAGCCTACTTCTTTTTATTCTGTTTTCCTTGTGATATCTATTATGTTTTACTTGGAAAAAAATTGAAAATTTTGTCAGTTTTTTATTTCAGCTAAGGTGTTCCTAAAATAAGTGCCCCCTTTGCTTGATTGAGGTGAGAAGAGAGGGGGAGGGGAATTCTTTTTTCTTTTCCAAAACCTAGTCCATTTACACTTACCTTGCCAAAGACAAATTTTCATGGGGCTGTGGAAGTGTAACTGCAAAAAGAAAAAGCACACAATGGGCAAGGTAAGTGTGTAAATGCCAAAAATTTGACAATGTAATTTTACCCAGTTCTACATGGTGGGTATATGTGTAAGTACACTTACCCTCCCAACATTGATGCAAACTATCCTTTTCTTGGATGAAATATTGTGCAAATGTGAATTTTAAAAAAATTGGTGACACATTTCCCTTTTTAGGGAGAAAATTTGCCAAATTTTGAAACAATCAAAATAAATTTCACCACATTCTGACTCAAATTCTAATTGGCCAGGACATAATAAAAGCAGTTTTTAATTTTTGGGCATCTTCAAGAAACCTGTTACCATTTAATGTTATATTTGTGTTGGGATGATTGCAATTGATGCAACATCAAAAAAATTGAAAAAGAAAATGGGGTGTAGATGTGTCCACCAATGTTGTGAGGATATCCAGTTTGCAATGTTAAATCTAAGGGTTTAAGTTCTTGAAATTTAGATCTGAATAGGCATCCTTTTATTGAAACCAGCACAAGAATCGAACTGAGGAACTAGTCTTTTACTATATCTAGAATCAAAATCAGAAACAGGAGAAAACACTTTTGAACACAGGGTCACGTTCCTATGTAGGAAAGCTGATTTTTTTAATTTACTTGACAAGTAGGCTGAACTATATAGTTAAATATTAATTTTAATTAGTTCTTGAACTCCATACCATTGTCTTTTTTCTGGTGAAATCGTCAGATTTCATTAAAAATTATAGGTTGTCCACTTGTAAGCTTGGATTTTTAATATAATTTTGAATTTTTTCACCAAAAACTTATTAGGGCAATGCATGCCTTGCTTAATTACATACGTGAATGAGAAAATTGTTGTATATCATCAACTTGTGTCGTAATGTTGTTGCATGTCATCATTTTGCCCATGTCCATCATCAATTGATTGTCATTTTGTCACGGTTGAATCTAGGTCATTTGTGAACTTTCTCTCCCCATTTGGTTTTTTTTTCACCCATTTCATCTTTTGCTTGCAAGAGAATGCCACAAAAACCCCATTTTCCTTTTGAAGTTCTATGACTTGTATAAGTTGTGATTCATGAATCTTGAACAACCTTGAGCTAAACTTGTTACTTAATCCTTAGAGGCTAATTTGTTAAGCACTTAGAAGAGTTAGGAGTTAGGAACAAGTGACAAGGTGCAAGCTTTGAAGGCTTGTTTTTTCAATTCATTAATGTTTCCATTTAGAGATTAGGTTTTTACCTTGAAAATCTGACTGAGAATCGAGATGCAATTACAACTTGTAAGTTGTTGGGACCTAATACTTGCATTTCAGCAAATTTATCCTTGAGTGGTACCACTAGGAAGATCACACCTCAAATTTCTATGACCCATCCAACTTCATAACAACATAGGACTCACATAAAAAAAGCTTTTCAATCCAAATTATTTATCAAAAGGCTACCCAAGTCATGTAAAATTCAAAATTTGGATTAAATTTACAAAAAAATGTGTTTTGATGTGGAAAATGAATGCATAAGGAAAAAGTTTTAGGAATGTCACACAAATTTTTTTTTTTTATCAATAACACAAAAAGAATCTATTTTTTAGGAATTTTTCTTGGATGTTAGTTTTTAAAATACATCAAATGCCAACCTACTTGATGTTTTTTATGGATAATTATTGAATCAATTTTGAATTAATTATGAATTTTTGAAATCAAGATTGTGAATCTCCAAAGGGCCATTGATGTCAAGAACACAAATGATAACTATTTTCTCCTTTTGTTGTTTTAATGACTAGTTTGGATCATTCCCTTGTGCATGTACCAAATAAACAAGAAAAAATATCTACTATGTAAGTGTAAGGACACTTTTTAAAAAGTCAAGAATTGGGTTAGAAATGGGTCCAAAATGGTTCAAAAATCAAAATGTTAATGCATATTATATGTTTTTAGGTGTTCATTATTTTTCATGAATGTGTGCATAGGTGGGGAACACATAGCCCACCTAATCCAATCAAATAAACTAATGTATAAGTAGATGGATTTTTTAAATATAATTAGGTCTAATTTTCCTATGATTTTGGTAAGATGGTTTCTAGTGGTACCACCCAAAGAAAAGTTTGCTAATTTGTAATTCACTATTGCTTTTAATGATGAGGGTTAAAGTTGCAACCTGCTTGATGATTTGTTGTAGCTTGCAACTTATTATCGAAAATTAGATTTGTAGCAAATTGCAATGGAGGTGGTGAAATGGCTATTGGAACTTTAATGGAGATTTGAGAAATGATGAAATGGCTATTGGTGGACAATGGGCACTAGGGAAGATGGTGCTTTAAAGTCTAGTTATGAACATTGAAACTTGAAGTTGCATCATTATATGAAGTTTTAAGTTCCAACCACCAAGGTTCATGTATGTGTTTTAATCTTTTCTTTTGATTAAATGTTGCCCTCTACATATGGTGTTACGATGTACATTGCACACTCAAGATTCAATGAATTTTTACTTATTATTCGATCTTGTTCAAAACAATTAGCTCCTAAATCACTCAAGAACCCTAAACCTTAATTCCCAATTGTTGGGCCCTATTTGCAATATTTTCTGATTCTTTATTTGTTTAGCTTGTTGTTTTTGTTCAAGTTAATTAAATTGTTCAAGAACCTTGAACCCTAATTATTGGTTCCTAAGTCCTAGGTGCAATATTTCTTCCTTACTTCACTACAACAACAGGGGGCTATTTTGCGATCCACATATCATCATAAACAACAAAGAAAGAAGTTTCCGAAAACCCGTATTTGCGAACCATAACTCCTCGCAAACTGTTAAGCCTTTGCGATACCATAACATTCGCACATGTACAATCGCAAGTCCTTCACAACTCCCGAACTTGATACAATCGCAAAACTTTTACGATTATAACTGCTTTTATATATAGTTTGCGATTAACATTACATCGAAAACTATTTGCAACAAACCCATCGTTGCAACGATTTAGCGAATCGACTCAAAAGTCTATCGGTTTCCGAAATAAGATCTATCGCAAACCCTTAGCGGCATTTTGAGAATCCCAAAAAGTTTGCGGTAGATCTAATATCAAAAACCGAATAGGCTTTTAAGATCTCATGCAAACTTTTTGGGATTCTCAAAATGCCGCTAAAAGTTTGCGAAATCTATGATTTCGCAAATGTGTTTTAGAATGATTTTACCCCCAAGAGTGTAGCGATGTCTGTGACATGGTATTATTGGTCTTTTGGCTTTTGCAGTGTTGTGAAGAATTATGACTCGCAAATTGTTTTGAGATGCATTGTGTATCGCAAGAGCATGGCATTGTATTCTTATTTTGGAAGCAGGGTTTATTTGGGTCACTTTGGGCTGCAAAAAAAAAAAATCTATATCAAAATTTGATTTCACTACACCTTCAAGGGATTCCGTTTCACTACACCTTAGGGACTTTCGGCAATTCAAGGCTTGCGATGTAACCCGCATCGGAACTTGCGATATGGGTTTTATCGCAAAGGCCATGCAATGCTGTTACTTTCGCAACGTTGGAGGGTTGTGTCGGGGCCTTCACTAATGTAAGAGGAAGTTTTAGGGTTTAGGGCTTTGGTGCGAAGAGGGATGTGATGGTGGGGGGTTCGCAAGGGGTTCGCAAAGTTTTAATTTATTCTAGCTTTAACATTTTGTTGTTTTTTTTTGCATATGCCAAAGGGTTTTTACAATATTGCCCCTTACTTCGAAATTGGTGTTGGGATTATTTGAACAACCAATCCTATAGGCATTGTTGAACCCACATTGGATGCAGGTATGCATTTTTTTTTGGTTTAGGTTGTCTCAATTTATGAGTAGTCAAGGGTTTATATTGTTGTATGACATGATTTTTGAAAGTCTAATCTAGTCTTTGCCTTACACTTGTGCCGTATTAATGTGACAGATGATATGTCTTCCTCCTCCGTTGTCTCCACTAGTGACTCATCCTCCTCAAATGAGGGCACATCAGCTCATACGCAGGCAGAGGTGTCTCATTCTCCTCATGGTCCACCTCGGCAGCTTTGCCAATGCACCAAATGTGTTGGCCAGATTTCACAAAAATCATATGTTTGTGCTCAACACATTCAGCGATTTGGGCGTCATCGTGGTCTTACTCCAAGAGATTCTTCATCTCATGTGGTAAGTGTCATTTACCATTGTCATTTTTTCCTCTTTGATACATGTTATTTTTCATGAAATCCTCTTTGAAACTATTTTCACTTCCATGGTTTGTTGTGGTTTTTTGA
>Ga0116227_10009418_pt1 | contig 17740 bp, 11 predicted proteins | sample S1TSphgellanicum_FD_89693 | JGI IMG/M metagenome (GOLD analysis project Ga0116227, IMG submission 89693) | Host-associated microbial communities from peat moss isolated from Minnesota, USA - S1T2_Fb - Sphagnum magellanicum MG | ecosystem: Host-associated > Plants > Peat moss > Unclassified... | reverse complement strand
GCAAAATTAATGGAAAAGATACCAAACAACACCTATATTGAGCCTGAAATCGTAGATTGGATAATTAGGCGACGTGAAGGATTTGTTCTGCATAAAGGTCTCGTTGATATGCTGGCCTTCTATGTAAAAATACATCCGCTTGACTCTCATATTAACATAAACATCGGCAATCGGCTGTCCACCAATGGAATAACCACTAGTTCCTGGTAAAATGTATTCGTTCAGAATCGGCGAATATTCTCTTGAAGCAAACTTGGAGAAATAATAAACTTTGACTCCTGCCTGGATCTCGGCTGCTTTTTTGAACGCTTTTGCCTGATAAAATAAATTGATTCTTCCAATGAAATCTGGCATTGGCAAAAGATCTTGGTTGTTCAAAGCCTTTTGAAACATTACTTTTCCGTTCAGATTGAATTTGCCATATTTCAAAGTACTTTCGCCACCAATTTGGGAAATATTGAGTGATGATGAACTTTGTTGTGGCATTGCGCTGCTGTTGAAATAAGTATAATTATCGATCTTGAAAAAATCTACAAACACCTTTGTATCAAACCATTTTGCTAATCTTACAGTTCCTCCAAGTTGGGTTACAATCTCGTTGTTCGGGTTTTGAAGATGATAGTTGTAATCAACATAATGTGAAGAGTTTACAAGATAATTAAAGCTCGGATAGGCCGATTGGAAATTCACTCTTCCTTCTACAATATAATCTTTGATAGGTTCGAAAACCAATTGGTTTGTTGTTTTTACATAATTTCCAAATTGGGAACCTTTGGAAATTTCGAGGAAAGATTTGAGTTGGATTTTGTCTAGTAATTTAATCTGCAGATTCCCAACTGCGCCAATTCTTTGTTCCTTAAAATAACCCGGAATATTTAAAAGTTCGTAAGCATTTTTGTTTCCGAATACCAAATATTGGTGACGGAAACCTGCGTCCAATTTGAATTTTTCGTTATCCCAAACCAAGCTGAAAGTATTGCTTAAATTGTTTGAAAACTTTTTGCTTCCCAAGGGAAAACCTGTAATATCTACGCCTCCAAAAAAATCCACATTAGTTGATGTTTCTGAGAAATAATATTTGTTACCCTGATGATAAATCGTGTGTCTCAGCTTGAAAGGATATTTTGCAGGATCGAAAGGAGAAAACTCCTGACTGAAATAATATCTTCTGTATGAATAGCGAGATTCTGCACCATTCAAATTGGTTTCGATATTCTGTCTGTTACTCAAGTTTGGGTCCCCACTAAGAAAAGCATTGATATCTGCAACACCTCCATTTTCCTGATTATTTATATTCTGGTGAATATAATGTGCGTAAGCTTCATACTTTCCATTTTTAGAATTATAATGGCCGCTAAAAATAGTATTATTACTCGATGCAAGATTATTTGTATAAAAACCTTGTGATCTGAGTCCCATATATTCTATTGCAAAGTTGAAATTCTTTCCTATATTTTGGGTATAGGTTGTCTGGAGCTGCCCGCCATTCTTCATTGCGCTATTATAGAAAAATGTAGTGGTCGGGGTTTTTACATCATAGTAATTGATATCGTTTTCTCCCTTAATAAAGAAGGATTTATTCTCCGGGAGAAGGCTTAGGTTTTGTTCGGGATTCTTTTCATAAATCAAATTCTGGAATCCAGAACCTATATTAGATGATTGAATTCTTCCAAAATTATCCTTTTTGTTATATTGTGTCGCAATATATGACCTCTCGATAGTAAATGTGGTATCATAAATTTTCTTTTCAGAAAATCTGGTTTTGACCTGATAATCGTTAATTGTAGGTTTATAGATCTCCATTGAGTCTTTCTCTCCTGAATCTACTTTGAGGGTATCTGAAGAAATTTTGTTGGAATCCGTTTTGTTGACCTGTTGCCCATTTATAAAAATAGTAAAAACGAACGACAGTAATAATAAATATTTCATCAAGGAAATTTGAGTACAAAAATACTAATTATACTGAAATAAAAAATCCCGCAATATGCGGGATTTTATTATAAAAATAATTTTGATTAATTTTTGATGAATTTAGTATTCTCAACAGAACCATTCTTGTAAGAAGCTTGAACAACATAAGTTCCTTTAGCTAAATTAGAAACGTTGATTTGAGAAGCACCTTTTTCTCTTTTAACTATTTTCCCTGACAAATCAATTATAGACACTCCAGTAATTTCTTTATCAGACTTTAGATTAAGAACATTTGAAGTTGGATTTGGATATACAGATAATTTAAGTTTATTAGCATTAACATCAGAAACTGCTAAATTAAGATTGCCAGAAAATACGCTGAAAGAAGGTACTGCCTCTCCACCAATTTGAGCCTGACTTGCTCCACCAGCAAAACCTACTGTTGGACTAACAAATGCTAAAGATCCATAGTATTTACCTGGAGTTGCAGGATCACTTGCAATTTCTGTCCAGTTTAAACCACCATCAGTTGAATAAGAAGAACCCTCATCAAAGCCAGAAGTTACGTAAGTATTAACTGTTCCGGGCACATAAGCAATATTATTAGAATAGAATGTTCCTGTTGGGTTAATAATTGTCCAAGTAGCACCTTTATCCGATGTAGAACGTAAAATTCCAACACCAGCCTGGTTTTCCACCATTAATCCATTATTAACATCTTTAAAATCTAAATCTGCCGTAAAATCTGGAACCGTAACACCTCCAAAATCGACAACATCTGTCTGGAAAGCCTGCCAAGAAGCACCTCTATTTGGAGAGTAAAGTATTCTCCCAACATCTGTTCCTAACCAGATATTGTCTTGTAAAACGGTAATTTTTGAAGTATAGCCATACTCTTCTCCATTTTTAGGAGTCGGTGCTGTTCCTACTGGAATATTAGTCCATGTTGTACCACCATTCGTTGTCGTGTACATCTCGAATCTTTTATTAGAACCTGTCCCAAATGGATCACCAGCCGTAAATCCATTATTTGCATCCCAAAAATAAACAATATTTGAAAATGAAGTATTTGAACTATAAGAAGCTGTAGTTTGCTTTGTCCAGCTATTACCCGCATCAGTTGTTTTCCAAACACCATTTTGTGCAACGGTACCATTAGAAGGAGGACAACTAATTATCCAGGCAGTAGTAGCCGAGACAGGATGTATATCTCCAATTGTTGCTGATCCAGCAGTAGGCCCACTAATTAGCTTATTAGCCCATGTATTCCCCCCATCTGTTGATAAACCCATATAGGCTCCTGTATCAGTTGCTGAAGTTGATTTCGTATCTGCAAACCATAATGTACTAGCATCTACTGCTTTCAAAACATTCACAAAATGTAAAGCAGGAGCACCCGTTGTCTTTGTAACCCAAGCAGGAGTTTGAGCTTTTGAAAGGCCTGATAAAGATACCAAGGCCAAAGAAAATAATAATTTTTTCATAATAATACAATTTTAAATATATATGTAAATTTAACTAAATTAAAAATTAAATATCCCATTAGATGGAATATTTAACTTTTTTTAATATCCCGGAGCTTGTTTAATGTTTGGGTTAAGTTGCATCTCAGAATATGGAATAGGCCAAATAAAACGTCTATCTCCCACAGGAATTGTAGTTAAAGGCTGCCCGTTCACATCTGGCTGATATTTTACGATAGGCTTGTTATTTCTTTTAAGATCTGAAAATCTTAGTCCTTCCATAAAAAACTCAAAGCCTTTCTGGTTTAAAATTTCATCTAATACTGCTGGACCGGTAATCGTTACATTATTGTATGCTGCAGGAGCTCTATAACCTCTCACCCAAGTTCTGAGAGTAGTAAAGGCTGTTGCGGGATTAGAATGGTATTCGCATTCAGCTTTTATAAATAAGGCTTCAGTTCTTCTAAGTAAAACAACATCCCGAGACGGATTTATAAATTTTCTGACATCTATAGGTTTATTTGGAACCAATTCCGGATAGGCCAGAACAGCGGGTGTATCACCATACCAAGAGCTGGCCCTGATATCACCTGTAAAATTATTCCAAAATTTTCTTGCCATAAAGTTTTGTTTATAGGCAGTGCTTTCACCACCTGTACCCCAATATTGCCCAAAATCCTGTGCCGAAGGATCTGATTTATCATACTCTAATTGAAAAAGTATTTCAGATGAATTTTCCACTGTATCAGTACTTTGACTAAAGAAAGTAGCTACTTCTGTTCTTTTTAATAGCTTACTGTTATCTCCTAAGACTTCTACTGCGTATTGTTGAGCTTTATTATAATCTTTTTTATATAAATATGCTCGTGCCAATAAAAGCTTTACTGCATCTGAATTAAAAGAGTTATTTCTTCCTAGGTAAGAGCCACCAATATTGAGACAGCTTTCTAAATCATTAATAACATTTGTTATTACTTTATCTACAGTTTCTCTTGGCAATTTAGCATCTTTATCATAAGTTACGGGGTAAGGTAAACCTAAAGATTGATCTCCTTCACCATAATTTGGAGAAAAAAGACTCAGAAGAGATAAATAATTGTAAGCTCTGATGACTTTTGCATGAGCAAATAAGACATTCAATTCAGGTAAATCAGGATTGCTTACATCTGCAATTTTACCTTCGTAGCCTAGAATAAAATTAGCATTAGCAATTGTGTTATAAAGAGTATTCCAAATAGGACCTCCCGCCCCACCATCTACTGTAATATGAGTTCCTCCATTAGTCCCAACAAAATATCCAGAATTTTTTTGACTTACAAAAGCAATATCAGCAGTTAATTCCTGATAATTAAGATAATCCCCGCCAAACCCGGAAGTGCTTTCAAGAGAACTATATAAACCTCGGATACTTTTAGCTAAATCTTGTTTACTTTTGATTGCGTTTTGATCTATAATAATATATCCCGCTTCGGTATAATTCTCTTCTAAGAAACTATCAGAACAAGAGGAAAATAAACTCAGAGTAATTACGCCTAATATAAAAATATTTGTTTTTTTCATTTTTTTCATTTTTTAAAATTAAAAATCCAAGACAGCACCGAACATTATCTGTCTAAGCAATGGCTGAGTTTGGTCATATATTCCCAAACCTCCTACATAAGAACCAACATTATTACTATTTGTTTCTGGATCAAACTTAAGATTTTTATCAAATGTAACTGTTAATAGATTAATACCACGTACATACAAATATAAACTGTTGACTTGTTTGATTCCCAAATCGTTTTTATTCAAACGAAAACCTAGCTCTGCACTTTTCAATTTTATATAATCTCCTTTATACAAATATCTTGTAGAATGAGTTTTTGGCACCGTGTTACCAGCACTGTATTGTGGTCTATCCGCCGTTGGATTATCAGGTGTCCAAGCATTCAATACGCCTGTAACTTGATTGATTAACAAATCTTGTCCATCAGCATCATAGTATCTACCCCACAGGTCATATACATAGAAATCTCCAGCATATGTTGCTAAGAAATTAAAAGTCCATTTCTTATATGTGAATGAATTAGTAAGTCCTGCTGTATGAGTTGGAAGTGCTTTTTTACCCGTAAAATCTCTCACAATACTTGCAGAAGAACCCGTACCATTACTAGTTTGAGAATGAGAGGCATTAGTATACCACAAAGCATCACCGTTAGAATGATCCACCCCTGCATAATGTGCTAAGAACCATTCTGATGGATCATGTCCTTCCTGAAATCTTTTAAAGTAAGCCATATCCAGATATGGACCTAAAATCGATATAACTTTAGATCTGGTGTAAGAATAGTTACCATTAATCGTCCAATTGAAGTTATCTCCTTTTACAGCATCAAATGATAATGAAGATTCAAATCCTTTACTTTCTGACTGTAAAGCGTTACCAGTTAATTCTGCAAAACCGGTAGAAGGCACATTGGGCAATTTATCTGTTAACTGTTCCGTAATTTTATTTCTGTAAACATCAAAGGAAGCATTAAGTCTTCTATCAAGAATTCCTACATCAATCCCAATATTAGTTTTAGCCGATTTTTCCCATCCTAAAAGCCGGTTTCCTGGACTACCAATAACAAAACCAAATTCTCCATCTTGCGCAATATAACTAGCTCTTGCAAGAGTAGGTTTATACAAATAATTAATATCACCAATATTACCCACTTCTCCATAACTTGCTCTTAATTGCAAATTATCAAAAGTAGAACCTAGATTTCCAATATTATGTAAGTTGAGATTGGCACCATAAGCAAAGAAATCACCATATTTAGATCCGTCACCAAAATGAGAATAACCATCTTTTCTGTATGAACCCATTACATTAAATAAATCTTTATATCCATAAGAAATTCTCCCAATATAACCAATTAAATGAGAAGATGTATCATATGATTGTGTTGCAAAAGGTGTCGTTCCCCAAGAAACATTGTTTTGATCATAATGACCTGTGGCAAATCCAGTAGAAGCCTGATATGGAAACTTGCTCCACTTGATTGTAGCTTCTGTTCCAGCAGAAAGATTGAAAATATGATCATCGCCTAATTTCAAATCATAATGTAGAAAGTTAGCCCAATTAAGAGTTGTATAGGTAAAATTACTTTGAATAGCAAGACCAATAATATTTTGCGTAAAATTATTACCATCTCCAAAATCCGGATTTCTATATTCCGTCTCATCGTAATTGTTATAATCAATACCTAGATTAGAGGTAAATCTTAATTTTTTTGCAATATTATATTCTATTGCAGCAGAGGACAAAATTTTAGTAAATACTGATTTTCTCTGATTTACATTCTGAATAGCTACAGGATTGAAATTTGTTCCTGTAGAAGTATACATTGCCAAATTATAACTACCATCAGGATTGTAAACGGGGTTTGTTGGAGGCGTAAATCTTGCGCTTAAAACTGGATTAGCAAAATAACCATAATCTAAAGGTCCGAATTGAGTAGCTCTAGAAATCATATTGGAGAACGATAAATTGACCCTGTCATTAACTTTTGCATTTAATTTTACCAAAGCATTGACACGTCTGTATAAAGCATCTCTAATAATACCTTCTTGTTCAGTATTTCCGACAGAAGCATATCCTTTAATCTTCTCATTACCAAAAGTATAATTTAGATTATATTTTGACACTCCCGCCATAGATCTTCTGGTTGCTCTTTGCCAATCTGTGTCAGTAACACCATCCCAATTCAACAACCCTTTCACATTGCTTGCGGCTATTTCAGGAGTAGCCCCTTTTGCAATGTATCCTTTGGTAAGTACATCAACTTGCTGCGATGCATTTAAAAAATCGAACTTTTCATAAGCCGGTGAACCTAATCCAAATTCTGCACTTACTGTTAGCTTACCTTTTCCTCCGCGTCCACTTTTCGTATTTATGATGATTACACCAGCAGCACCTCTGGACCCATAAATTGATGTTGTTGCACCGTCTTTCAGTACACGAACCTCTTCTATATCTGATGGATCAATCATAGATAGCGCATTAGCAGTGGTGGCAACACCCGCTTGATCTCCTACTAAAACAGGAACACCATCAACAATATATAACGGCTGATTATCACCCGTTAAACTACTTATACCTCGGATAAGTACCTTTGCATTAGAACCAGGCTGTCCACTATTTGCATTGATTACTGTACCTGACACTTGTCCCGCAAGAGCCATATCTATAGATAAAGCATTAGGCTTTTCTAATACCTTAGACGAAACTACAGAATAAGAACCTACTTTTTGCTCTTGCGATTCTTTTATACCATAAGTACCTAATACAACTACCTCTTCAATCGTATTAACTTTACTAACAGTATCACTGGTTTTTTGTGCAATCAATGCCTGTCCTGTGAAGAATACAACTCCAACGGATAACAATCGTAATTTTACATTCATATTAACACTATTTAATTATAATCTGCAAATATGTTAAAAAAAATTAACAACACAAAAAATTAGGATAAGTATTAATTATCAAATTAATTATATATTTTTAAAATCAATTACAATTTGTTAATTTTTTTTAAAATTAATTGTATTCTTTATTAATTAATACAAATATTACAACAACTATGCATGTAATACTAGGTGAAATATTTAATAATTATTTGATTATTTAGAATTAAAACAAATAGCGTTTATATTAATAAAAAAACCGCCAAATAGGCGGTTTTCAATATATTCTTCTTACTTAAGTTTCTTTTTAACAGCTACTTCTTCATAGACCTCCAGAATATCTCTTTCTTCTATATCATTATATCCTTTGATATTAAGTCCACATTCGTACCCTTTGGTTACTTCTTTCACATCGTCTTTGAAACGTTTAAGACTTTCAAGCTCTCCATCAAATTTAACGATACCGTCTCTAAGGAGTCTTATTTTAGAATTTCTGGTTACTTTACCCGTAAGAACCATACAGCCTGCAATAGATCCAACCTTAGAAATCCTAAATACTTCCCTGATTTCTACATTACCAATAACTTGTTCCTGAATCTCTGGAGAAAGCATTCCTTCCATTGCTTCTTTAACCTCATCAATAGCTCTATAGATAATAGAATAAGTTCTGATTTCAACTTCTTCCTTATCGGCAATATCTTTTGCATTTACACTTGCTCTTACGTTAAAGCCTATCATAATTGCATCCGAAGCTGCAGCTAGCAATACATCGGACTCTGTGATCTGTCCAACGCCTTTATGAAGAATGTTAACCTGAATCTCTTCTGTTGACAATCTCTGTAACTGATCTGACAATGCTTCAACTGATCCATCCACGTCACCTTTTAAGATAATATTCAATTCTTTGAAATCACCTAAAGCAATACGACGTCCGATTTCATCAAGAGTAAGATGTTTCTTAGTTCTGATAGACTGCTCTCTTTGAAGCTGTTCTCTTTTATTTGCAATAGTTTTCGCTTCTTTTTCGTCAGCAAAAACTCTGAATTTATCTCCAGCTGTTGGTGCACCGTCTAATCCTAGAATTGTAACCGGGATAGATGGTCCTGCACTTTCCATTGCTTTTCCACGTTCGTCAAGCATCGCTTTTACTTTACCGTGGTTTTTACCTGCAAGTACATAATCTCCAACTTTTAAAGTTCCGTTTTGAACCAACATTGTTGCAACATATCCACGACCTTTGTCCAAGGCAGCTTCTATAACAACTCCGCTTGCTTGTTTGTTTGGATTTGACTTTAATTCCAACATTTCTGCCTGAAGTAAAACTTTTTCTAACAACAATTCTACATTGTTACCAAATTTAGCAGAGATTTCTTGCGCTTGCACATTTCCACCCCATTCTTCTACCAAGACATTCATTGCAGAAAGTTGCTCTCTGATTTTATCTGGATTTGCTCCTGCTTTATCAACTTTATTGATTGCAATAATCATAGGAACCCCAGCAGCTTGTGCGTGAGCAATAGCTTCTTTTGTTTGTGGCATTACGTCATCATCCGCAGCTACCACAATAATTGCGATATCAGTAATCTGTGCTCCTCTGGCTCTCATCGCTGTAAACGCCTCGTGACCCGGTGTATCCAAGAATGTAATTCTCTGTCCACTTTCCAATTTCACGTTGTAAGCTCCGATGTGCTGAGTAATTCCTCCGGATTCACCAGCAATTACATTTGTTTTTCTAATATAATCTAGTAAGGATGTTTTACCGTGATCTACGTGTCCCATTACTGTTACAACAGCAGCTCTTGGTAATAAATCTTCTGCTAAATCTTCTACATCATCTGCCGCAGCTTCTTCAACATCAGCATCTGAAAATTCGATTTTGAAACCAAACTCGTCCGCAACTAATAATAATGTATCAGCTTCCAAACGTTGGTTCATTGTAACCATTACACCTAATGAGAAACAAGCAGAAATTACCTCTGTTGCACTTACATTCATCAAACTAGCCAGGTCGCTAACTGTAATGAACTCAGTTACTTTAAGAGTTCTGTCTTGTGCATCGATTTCCTGTTGGATTTCATCCTGCTCTCTTCTCCAAGATCTCTTATCTTTTCTATGTTTAGATCCTTTAGATTTACCTCCTTTGTTGGTTAGTTTTTCTAAAGTTTCTTTAATTTGATTTTTAACTTGCTCATCTGTCAGTTCAACTGGCATTGTACGAGCTTGTCCTTGTCCGCCACGGTTATTATTTCCACCTGGACGGTTGTTGTTTCCCCCAGGACGATTGTTGTTATTTCCTCCCGGACGATTTTGTCCTCCGCCTTGTCCTGGTGGACGGTTTCCTGTATTATTGCCTTGTCCAGCAGGTCTGTTAGCACCACCTTGTGTGTTTCCACCTTGGTTGGTATTGGTTTGTCCGGGAACATCTTTGGTAATACGCTTTCTTTTCTTCTTGGCAGCGTTGTTATTAGAGTTGGAAGATGGTTTTCTATTGAACTGAGTAAGGTCAATTTTTTCCCCAACTATTTTAGGACCGTCTAATTTTTGGTAAACGGTTTCGATTTTTTGAGACTCTTCAGAATCAGGACCTTGAACCATTTCAACTGGTTTTGCCGGCTGTTCTTCAACTTTAGGTTCTGGTTTTGTTTCCGTTTTTGGTTCTTCCTTCACAACAGGTTTTGCTTCTTCCTTAGGTTTCTCAGAAACTTTCGGTCTTCCGGTGTCTATTGTAGAAAGATCAATTTTATCTAAAACTTTGAACTCTTGTTTTTCCTCTTTTTTCACAACCTCTGGCTGTACTACTTTTTTCTCTTCTACCACCGGTTCTGGTGTAGGAGCAACTTCTTCCACAGGCTTAGCTGTAGGATTTAGGTCTATTTTTCCCAAGATTCTGGTTTCAGGTCTTGCGTTTGATTTGGCTCTTATAACCTCAGGTGCTTTTTCTTCGATCGCTAATTTTTCGTCAGGAACTTTAGAAATAACCACCTCATGAGAAGCTTTTCTCTGTTCTCCATCTTTTCGGAACTCAGCTTCCAATGCAGAAAATGCCTGTTCTTCTAATAGAGCGTTAGGATTACTATCCACTTCAATTCCTTTGCCTTGGAGATATTCCACAGCTCTTGGGATAGAAATGTTAAGTTCTTTAACGGCTTTATTTAATCTTATTTTTGGCATAAATATAAATTTGCTTTTGGCTTTAGCGTTTTAAGCTTTTGCTTTAATTTTTCTTTTTATTAAATTTAAGTTATTCGAGAAATCTTTCCGAAAACTACATTTCATTTCTTATCCTTCTAATTCTTCTCTTAGAATATTCTTCACGTCGTCAATTGTTTCTTCTTCAAGATCTACAATTTTCAACAATGCATCAGTTTCTTTGTCCAAGACGCTTCTTGCAGTAGTAAGTCCAACTTTTTTGAACTCATCAATAATCCAAGCTTCGATCTCATCGGAGAATTCTCTCAATTCAACATCATCGTCATCAGAAGTTTCTCTGTAAACATCAATCTCATAACCTGTCAACCATGATGCCAACTTGATATTTTGTCCTTGTTTACCAATCACTTTAGAAATCTCTTCTACTGGTGTGTAAACCAATGCGTAATTAGATTCCTCGTTGATTTCAATTTTATTGATGATGATATTTCCTAAAGCTCTCTTCACAAAGATCTCAGGATTTTTTGACCATTGGATCACATCAATATTTTCGTTCTTAAGCTCTCTTACAACACCGTGGATTCTTGATCCTTTCACACCGACACAAGCTCCAACAGGATCGATTCTGTCATCATAAGCATCAACTGCGATTTTCGCTTTTTCACCAGGAATTCTTACCACTTTTTTAAGGATAATAGTTCCGTCCTGGATCTCAGGAATTTCAAGCTCCAACAATTCTTCTAAGAATTTAGGTGCTGTTCTTGAAACGATAATCTGAGGTTTTGAACCTCGGAAGTCAACGCTTTCTACAATACCTTTCACTGTTTCTCCTTTTTTGAAGAAATCGGAAGGAATCTGATTTTCTTTAGGCAAGATAAATTCATTATCCTCATCATCCAAAAGAATCACATGTTTGTGACGGATGTGGTGAACTTCACCTATGATAATCTCTCCGATTCTGTCTTTGAACTGTTCATATAAAGAAGCGTTGAAATGCTCCTGAATTTTCGTAGCCAAAATCTGCTTCAAAGTCAAGATACTTCTTCTTCCTAATTTAGCAACCTCGATTTCCTGAGTGTATTCTTCTCCAACTTCAAAAGTTGAATCAATTTTTCTAACTTCAGAGATCTCAATTTCCAAATCATCATCTTCAGACATTTCGTCTTCAACAATTACTTTGTTCAAGAAAATCTGAAAATCCCCTTTGTCTGGATTTACGATCACATCAAAATGGTCATCAGAGTCATATCTTTTTCTAAGAAGAGTCTTAAGAGAATCTTCGATAATAGCCATTAAGTCTATTTTGCTGATATTCTTTATTTCTTTAAAATCACCAAAGGCTTCTATTAAAGCTAAATTATCCATATCCTAATATATATTGTAAATGATGATTGACATAATATCAATTCATCTAATTGTTAAAATTTAATTACTACTAATGCTTTTTTGATGTCAGAGTAAGGAATTTCTCTTTCTTCTACCACATCTTCTTTTCCTTTTCCAACAAGTTTTGGCTGTCTGTATTCTAGTCTCAAAACGATTTTTTCATCATCAACTGATAAAAGTTCACCTTTAACTTTGGTAGAATCTGCAAACATCACCTCAATTTCTCTTCCTATGTTTTTTCTGAATTGCCTAGGAGACTCCAAGGGTTCACTCAATCCCGCAGACATTACCTGTAAACTGAAATCGTGAATCTCACGATCCATATTGAACTCTATTGCTCTGCTGGCATCCAGACAATCCTGAAGCGTAACGCCATTGTCACCATCCAATATCACTGTAACATCAGACGTTGCAGAGATTTTCAGCTCTACTAAAAAAAGATCTGCCCTAGTTTCTAGAAACTCATTAAGTAATCGACTTAATTCTGTTTTAAATTCCATAATATTACCTCCTAATTACATCTACGAAAAAAGGCATTCTTGCGAAAGCCTTCCCATTTTCCCGTAAATCTTTGGCAAAGATAATCAAATTTATTAAAACAAACAAAAAGCTAATATTTCATTTACATATACTTCAAGTTAATTTTCTTATTTTTGCGGAAATTAAAACTTATTCTTTGTGAATATAACAATTGTTGGTACCGGGTATGTTGGACTTTCTAATGCAGTGTTGTTAGCGCAACATCATAACGTAATTGCTTTGGACATTATTCCGGAAAAAGTGGAAATGCTCAACAAAAGGCAATCTCCAATTGATGATACCGAGATTACAGAATTTCTGGAAACAAAAAACCTCAATCTAAAAGCAAGCCTTGATAAACAAGAAGCTTATAAAAATGCGGATTTTATTATAGTAGCCACACCAACAGATTACGATGCTTCAACAAATTACTTCGATACCCGTAGTGTTGAAGATGTGATTAAAGAAGTTAAAGAAAGCAATCCAAAAGCTGTCGTTATTGTAAAATCTACAGTTCCTGTCGGTTTTACAGAAAGTCTAAAAAAAGATTTAGATTTTGATAACATTATATTTTCTCCGGAATTTTTAAGAGAAGGAAAGGCACTTTACGATAATCTCTATCCTTCAAGAATTATTATTGGTGAGCAAAGTGAGCGCGCCACTGTTTTTGCAAATCTTCTCAAAGAAGGTGCCATAAAAAAAGACATTCCCACGCTCTTCACCAACGCAACAGAAGCAGAAGCCATTAAATTATTCTCGAATACTTATTTGGCAATGCGTGTAGCCTACTTCAATGAATTGGATAGTTATTCCCAAATCCATGGATTAGACAGCCGTCAAATTATAGAAGGCGTAGGATTGGATCCGAGAATTGGTTCTCATTACAATAATCCGTCTTTTGGATATGGAGGATATTGTCTTCCGAAAGACACCAAGCAATTGCTTGCCAATTACAATTCGGTTCCTAATAACCTCATCCAAGCTATTGTGGATGCCAATCGTACGAGAAAAGATTTTATTTCCGATTCTATTTTGGCAAAAAACCCTAAGAAAGTTGGTGTTTACAGGCTAATAATGAAATCAGGGTCAGACAATTTTCGGGCTTCTGCAATCCAAGGTATAATGAAAAGAATTAAGGCAAAAGGAGTGGAAGTTATTGTTTACGAGCCCGTTATGAAAGAAGACTCTTTTTTCGGGTCAAAAGTTTACAGAGATTTAGATGCTTTTAAACAAGAATGTGACGTCATTATATCCAACAGAAAAACACCGGATTTGGATGATGTGAAAGAAAAAGTTTATACCCGGGATTTATTCGGGAACGATTAAAATTAAAAAAACTAAAAACAATACAATAGTATTTATGAAAAATGTTATCATTACAGGAGGTGCCGGTTTCATTGGATCTCACGTTGTAAGAGAATTCGTAAAAAATAATCCGGATTCTAAAATCATCAACCTTGATGCTTTGACTTACGCTGGAAATCTTGAAAATCTTAAAGACATCGAAAATGAACCTAATTACGTTTTCGAAAAAGCAGACATCACAAAACCTGAAGAATTAAGAAAAGTTTTTGAAAAATATAATCCAGACGCTGTTGTACATTTGGCAGCCGAAAGCCACGTTGACAGAAGTATTACAGATCCAAATGCTTTCATCAACACCAATGTCAACGGAACTGCAAATCTTCTTAATCTTTGTATAGAATTCTGGACTTTGAACCCAGATCATACACACGGAAGATTCCCGAACGAACCTAGAAAAAATCTTTTCTATCACGTTTCCACTGACGAAGTTTACGGAAGTCTTGGCGAAACAGGTTTCTTTTTGGAAACTACGCCTTACGATCCGCAATCTCCATATTCTGCTTCTAAGGCAGCTTCTGACCATTTGGTAAGAGCTTATGGAAATACTTACGGAATGCCATTTATCCTTTCAAATTGTTCTAATAATTACGGACCAAATCATTTTCCTGAGAAATTGATTCCACTTTGTATTTCTAATATCATTAATGAAAAACCATTGCCAATCTATGGTGACGGAAAATATACAAGAGACTGGTTATTCGTAATCGATCACGCTAAAGCAATTCATCAGATTTTTAACGAATCTAAAACTGGTGAAACATATAATATCGGAGGTTTCAACGAATGGCAGAATATTGACTTAGTTAAGGAATTAATCAAACAGATGGATGAAAAGTTAGGAAAACCTACTGGCCACTCAGAAAAATTGATTACTTATGTAAAAGACAGGCCTGGTCACGACAAACGTTATGCAATTGATGCTACAAAACTAAACAAAGATCTTGGCTGGAAACCATCCGTAACTTTCGAACAAGGTTTAGGTAAAACCATCGACTGGTTCCTTGAAAACAAAGAATGGCTGGAAAATGTAACTTCTGGTGATTATCAGAAATATTACGACGGACAATATTCATAAAATTAAAAAACACAAACTAATACCAAATGAAAGGAATTATATTAGCCGGAGGTTCCGGAACAAGACTTTTCCCATTGACGATTGCTGTCAGCAAACAGTTGATGCCGGTTTACGACAAACCAATGATCTATTATCCGCTTTCGACATTATTGTTAGCAGGGATAAAAGACATTTTAATTATCACAACTCCTCACGATCAGGCAGGATTCATCAAACTTTTGGGCGATGGATCTCAATTGGGCTGTAATATAGAATATGTGGTTCAGCCAAGTCCTGATGGATTAGCTCAGGCTTTCATTCTAGGAGACGATTTTATTGGGTCTGATTCTGCAGCTTTGGTATTGGGTGATAATATTTTTTACGGTTCCGAAATGGGAACTTTATTGAAGAATAAAACCAACCCAGACGGCGGTGTTGTTTTTGCTTATCACGTTGCAGACCCGGAAAGATATGGTGTAGTGGAATTTGATCAAGATTTCAAAGCACTTTCTATTGAGGAAAAACCGACTGAACCAAAATCTAATTATGCAGTTCCCGGACTTTATTTCTATGATAATGAAGTAGTTGAAATTGCAAAAAATATACAACCTTCTCCAAGAGGTGAACTCGAAATTACAGATATCAACAATGTTTACTTAAGCAAAGGTAAGTTAGAAGTTGGTGTTCTTGACAGAGGAACCGCTTGGCTAGATACTGGAACTTTTGATTCTCTTCAAGACGCTTCAGAATTTGTTAGTGTAATTGAAAAAAGACAGGGTTTCAAAATCGGATGTATCGAGGAAATTGCTTTCAGGAATGGTTTCATTAATGAAGAAAAACTACTTCAAACTGCTTCAAAATATGGCAAAAGCGGATATGGTGAATATCTGAAAGGTCTTATTAAATAATTCAAAAACACAAACACAAATGAGTGATTCTCAAAATAATCAATGGACCGAAACGATAGAATCCAAACATTCTCTTTTTGATCTTAATCTGAAAGAAGTCTGGCGCTATCGGGATTTGGCCTATATGTTTGTAAAACGGGATTTTGTTTCCAGTTTTAAGCAAACAATCTTAGGTCCGGTTTGGTTTTTTATCAATCCAATTTTTACAACAATTGTTTACATTGTCGTTTTTGGAAACATTGCTAACTTATCGACTGATGGTGCTCCAAAAATTTTATTTTATCTTGCTGGAATTACGCTATGGAATTATTTTTCTTCCTGCCTTACCGCAACATCTAATGTTTTTACAGCCAATGCATCGATATTCGGAAAAGTATATTTCCCGAGATTGATCATGCCAATATCCATCGTTCTTTCCAATCTGATGAGATTTGGCGTGCAAATGATTCTTTTTTTGATTGTATTTTTCTATTACCTGTTCAAAGGAGAAGTTCAACCTAATTGGTGGATTCTTGCTACGCCTTTTTTAATTATTCTGATGGCGATATTTGCTTTAGGAATGGGTATGATATTTTCATCGCTTACCACAAAATACCGTGACCTACAAATGCTTCTCACATTCGGGATCAGTTTGTATATGTATGCTACACCGGTTATCTATCCTGCTTCCAGCCTAAAAGGAATTTTCAGAACTATTGCTTTCTATAATCCATTAACCGGAATTTTTGAATGCTTCAAATATGCATGGTTAGGAGTTGGAGATTTTAATTCTACGATGCTGATGATAAGTACCTTTCTTATTTTCGCAATTCTTGCGATAGGTACTATTATCTTCAACAAAGTAGAAAAAGGCTTTATGGATACGGTTTAATTTTAAAATTAAAGAAATGGCATTAGCATTAAAAGCTGAAAATATATCTAAACAATACCGTCTGGGGCAAGTTGGTACAGGCTCTCTTACGCATGATCTTAATCGGTTTTGGCATCAGATCCGCGGGAAAAAAGATCCTTATCTTAAAATTGGAGAATCTAATGACAGAACTCAAAAAGGAGAAAGCGAATATGTATGGTCTCTTCGGGATATTAATTTTGAAATAGAACAAGGCGATGCAGTCGGTATTATCGGAAGAAATGGAGCTGGAAAATCGACTTTATTAAAATTATTAAGTAAAGTTACAAAACCAACGACCGGAAGAATATTGACGAATGGAAGAATTGCTTCATTACTAGAAGTAGGAACTGGTTTTCATCCGGAAATGACAGGAAGGGAAAACGTTTTCCTAAATGGAGCCATTCTTGGAATGACAAGAAAAGAAATAACCAGAAAATTTGACGAGATTGTTGATTTTTCTGGTGTAGAAAGATATATAGATACGCCGGTAAAGAGATATTCTTCCGGGATGTACGTGAGGTTAGCATTTGCTGTTGCCGCAAATCTGGAGTCAGAAATTTTGATTGTAGATGAAGTATTGGCTGTTGGTGATGCCGAGTTTCAGAAGAAATGCCTCGGCAAGATGGGAGATGTATCCAAAGGCGAAGGAAGGACAGTG
>Ga0116227_10009417_pt1 | contig 17742 bp, 8 predicted proteins | sample S1TSphgellanicum_FD_89693 | JGI IMG/M metagenome (GOLD analysis project Ga0116227, IMG submission 89693) | Host-associated microbial communities from peat moss isolated from Minnesota, USA - S1T2_Fb - Sphagnum magellanicum MG | ecosystem: Host-associated > Plants > Peat moss > Unclassified... | reverse complement strand
GTTTTGTTGTTTGTTGGTATTTGTTTTTTTTGGTTTGTTTTTTTTGTTGGGGGGGGGGGGGGGGGTGTGGGGTGGGGGGGTGCGGGTAGATTTTTGGGCTGAAGGATTTTCCAACAACTCTTCAAGATTTAAGATTTTTTTTAAAATTATTATTTTAAGACATTGATCTTGTTTAGTGTTTTAAAAACTCACATTTTTTATTTGATGATTTAATTGAAAATGTACTAATCTATGAATCAAAATTTGCATGATTTTTATAATTAATTCATTGCATGTTAAATTTGTGATGTATATTTATATTATAAAAAATTGATAGAATGAGTGTTGCACAATTATCATTGTATCAAGGATTTTATAAATATATATCTATTTATTAAGAAAGATAATTTGTTTGTCATGTTGAGATCTTTCAAACTTTAGGGTTCCATATTGTGCATGTGATATCTTTGGAAAGCCCTTGATGACTAAGGGTGTACCAAGGTGGTTTCCTAAGGTTTAAACCTATGGTGCAAGAGTCTTGTGAGCAATTTTGTCAAAAAAATTCAACAAAATCCAAACTAATTTTTTTGGAGTAAATTGGAGCACACTCTTGGTACTATTGAAAAGCCTTTTATGAGAGGGATTCTTGGGCATGATTTTATAAAATTTTGACCTATGATGTGTGATATATTGAATTTTTTAAAAAATTTTGGAAGGAGAGATTAAGTTGAGCCATGAGTTCACACTTGGGGCCAAATGCCATAGGCCACACAACATACATGATTTGTTAGGTAATTAAATAACTTGTTCATAAAATAAATAACATTGCAACTTGAACATTAACATGCAACTTATGAAATAGGTAGGTGATCGAATGAGCTCATGATAAAATTGTGATGAAAACAAATTGAAAAGAATGTGGCACACATGTTTGCATATGCAAGCCTTTACATTGATGACAAAGGGATCATACATTGTGGTGGTGGGGGAAGAGAGCTTGTACAACAAACCATTCCCTCATCAATTAAACGTGTTACATATGTTAGCAACATGTGATAAAAATGAGTTTCCAAGGATTTCACAAAGCCATACCGGGGTATTATTTACCATTCTAGCAGTAATTAAATTATTTTCAATAAATTTTGATTTTTCTCTAGATCAAATGCTTGCAATCCCAAAAGTTCTAAAAATTTGTTTGATATTACTATTGACTACCTGATTTAGAGCTTGGCAGTGTGGTGTGCTTAAGTAGTGCAAAGTTAACATTTTTTTTTCCCCATCTCAACCGTAGGAATTTTAGGAAATTTTTGTTTTTATTGCCAAAGTGAAAAAATGAAAAAAATAAAAAATCATTGAGAAGATGCCAAAATGATAAAAATAATATGATATCAATCAATAAATAATTTACGGAGATTAAGATTAGATAAGTAGGCAATCACCCTTGGGCCAAATTGTCTCTCCAAATATTCCAACACATGATTACAATCTTGGCCTTCTAAGTTTAAACTTTCAAACCGATGGTGGCCAAGTTGGCAAAAAGAATAGGTATGTTTTCACAAGAACACATTCTTTTCTCTATTTAAAAAAAAAGTTGGACCTTGCACACAATGTTTATTTACCAATTATTTGATTTCACAAAAGGCGATGAATTTTTGCTGGAAAAAAACACACATTTCACACGTGAAGAATTATGGTTTTCTATTTTGATTTTAGAAATTAAAAAAATAGCGAAAATTCATTTTTAAAAAAATCACTAGTTGCATGCATGCCCACTTAAAAGATGATGAGGTATACATTAAAAAATGCATAACACTATTCATCTTGTAGAGGTCTTATAGCCATTGAAAAGTCCATCATTAAACCGGGCGCAAGGTCACGTGCACCATAAATATTTCAACTTTGACAAGAACTAGTGCAAAGCATGTATCATGTGTAAAATTTTTTGAGACAAATCCAACCCATTAGCTTAAATTGAAAATTTCAGCATTTCTAAAAATAATATAATTTGTGTATAATGTATTTTGTGCCACCAAGGTTCTTGAGTATAATTTTGTGGCACTCGAATGAAATCACACCCATGGAGTATGAAATTGAGGTATTTGCATGTTTACATAAATAAGTTGATGTGTTTTTACACAATTGTATCAATATCATTTGACCTTTGAAAGGATTAAAGGGTCCTCATCTTTATGTTTTGATTATTATTTTTCATTAAAAAACTTTAATCACATTGCAAAGGATGCAAGCATCTTAAGTTGGACGCTAGCTCTAGGCCTAGCTACTTTCGAACTTCAAACCTTTCAAAACACACTTCCCATCTTCACAATCAACTTATTGCAAGCGATCATTTTTTGACATGGAGAAAGTCCACCTATTGCAAGCGATCAATTTTTGACATGGAGAAATACGATTGATCATATTACTTGGCTTGTATATAATTGAGGTTTACCATACAATGCGTTAGTTTGAATTAAGATGACTAACCATTGAATATATTTGTTGTTGGTATTTTCTTTTTCTTAATTCATTACATGAACTCCATTGAAAAATGTCTTAACCTTTTTATTTTTCACATTTAGATGAAATTATTTTTTTATTAAAAGAAAGTTGGTTAGTACTTATTTCTTAATTAGGCCAAACCCAACAAGGGCTTGTTCCCAAACCACCAAAAGGACAAATTTTGGACTATGAATCTTTGAGGAACAAAATTTAGGAAAAATATATGGATGATGAAAAGCTCATATATATTTAGGTTGAACACTTGCAACATGTTTTCAAATAGAAATAAACAAACATATACGAAAGGGGAAACATGAAGTTTTCAAACTAATGGTAGCCGAATTGACCTAAAGTTATTTAGGGAAGGAGTAAAGGAAAAAAAAAAAACATTAGCAAGTGATTGAAACAATGCTCAAATAAGTAACTTATAAATTAATTAATTAATTTTTTAAAAACGCACACACACACACACACATATCCCTTTTAAATAATGCACAATAAATTAATTAAAATAGGGGAAAAAATTCCAATGATATTTTGGGACAGCCGGGCAGTCCACAGGTACTGACCGCCTCTGTCGTTGCCCAATGGGTGGCTGTGGTCGCTACACGCGTATTCTACCGCCTCTCTTTCCCCACCGTCTGTTTTACCCAGATTAATTCTCCAGTTAAAACTTGTATTTCTAATGGCCGTCCGATCTTTCTTTCCGGATTGGGGACGGCGAAACTAGACGGTCGGTCGGTGATTTCCGGGGCAAGTGGACACAAATCTCACACGTGGCAAAAAAAAACCCCAAAAAAAGAGAAAATCGCTGCCGGAAAGAACACCAGCGCGGTCGAGTTAAAAGTGACGGCACTAAATTTACGCACTTAAGTTACTATTCACTTTTTCCTTTACTGCGTTTTTTTCTTGAATTCAGAGCAAGGTGACGTAATCCTGTTTTTTACACTTTACTTTACTTTACTTTTTTGAGTAACTTTTTTTGGACAGTAAAAGTTAGTAAGTCAGCAAATATCATCCAACTGCATTTATTTGTTCAGTATATTTTTCTCATCCAACATGTTAACGGTCATGCCCTTAGAGGTCACACACCTCATCCTTAGGGATCACAACGCCTCATCCTTAAGGGTCACACCTCTTATTAGGGCCCCCTTCTAGGGGCATGACTCTTTCACCTCAAAAGGTACCAAGTTAAAGTTACAACCTCTTGATTTAGTGTATAATGACACTTACTTCGAATATAATAAATAATTTAATTATATGATTCTTTTTTCACCTTCTCTCATTTTTCAATGCATGTTTTTATTTACATTAATTCTCATTTTTTCACTTTATGTTTGTTTGTTTGTATCTTGTTGGTTATCATACATCTTTTCAATATATATTATTAAATGTATTTGTATTTTATTGTGAATTTCTTTAATGAATCAAACTTTCGTTGGCATTTTGCTTATCAAAGCAAGAATGTAAAAAAATATTAATGAAACAAAATGACATTTAATGAAATTTATTAAATTTTCATTTAAATTTTTTTTTGATTCTACTATATCTACACAAAATAATTTAATCATTGTCACTAATAATGTGAAACAATGCAAAGCCCAAGTAAATAATTTCATAATATGTCTCTTCTTTCACATTCTCTCATCTCTCAATGCATGTTTTTATTGTACATTAATTTTCATTGTTTGACTTTATTTCAAAAAAAATTCATAGACCACCACAATCAAGTCTTGGGTTTGGAGTTTAGGTCCTCACTTCCTAAGCTCGAAAGCTTCATCAATTTAGGCAAATTGTTAGCACCTTGTTACACCTTCAAACAATTGAAAGATAATAATGAGTCAAAATCATATATGATTTTTTAAAAATATTTTTAAAAACTGCGTATCTTTGTGTATATGCCATTAAATTTTGATCATCTTCTACTTCTTGATAACCACAATAAGATAACATATTTTCTTCTCTTTCAGTGTGTGCATCAATTGATGAATCACACCTAAACATCAAGGGAAAGATGGCTAAATTGACAATTTACCAATTAAACATGACCAATAAGGCTTCAGCTTTTTAGCTAGTAATTCTTTTTGAGAGATTTTTAACCCCCTTAAGACTATTGCCGAAGCTTCCCTTGAGGTGGTTAGAAATCTTCCCTAACCTAAACCCTAACTTAAGATGCAAAAAAATCTTTGTGCCAATATTCTGAAGTGAACTATTAAATTTGCTTAGGAAAGACCAACATAGAACTTGTAAATTGACATTTAAAATCATATTTTCAATTCAACAATACAAGTCGTTCATCATTGTATTTTATGGACCTATTCTTACATGATTGTTACATTGAAAAAAACCAAATGCTTTCAAAATCAAATATAGATTTGGACCTATAAAGTATGTCCCAAACTAATGTTGTTTTAAAGCATTTTGAACACCCTTGGTGTAAGGAATTTTTAGTTTTTGCCTAAGAAACCAAGTGCATAAGAATTTTTTAACCAAGTAGCACCAAATAAAAGGAGAATTTGGATTATAAATAGTGAACCATACTCATTCATATTGTCAAATGAATTGGACCATTTCAAACCATTGTTACCTTGTGAGAGCTTGTAGTAGTGTTGTCCTTTGACATCACCCATCCCAATACCATTTTTCCTATGCAAATAATTTTCATGTTCTAAATAACGGTTTTAGTAAACTAGGGGAAATTAATGAGAATTAACAAAATAAGGATTAAAAGATTACTCATGTATTAGATAAGAAACATTGCTTACAATAAGTTTAGATTTGCCATTTGCCATGCGATATTTTTCAACCTTGATAAAAAAATTTCTATCATTTGAATGTCTATAATTATAATTGATTAATAAAGTGTTGTTGAAACAATTTCCAACCTTGTGGACATTGATGTGATTCCAAAAGGGCACAACAATTAGATATCCATTCATTTATTTCAAGGAAGAAAAATGTGACAAGGTTTTGGTTTGTGTGTGTTTTTTTGGATATGCGTGTGACTTTGTTGGCCTTGCCTTACAAGGCAAGGATATCATGTTTAGGTTCACTATAAAGTATAATAGCTTAATGGATTTTGGTCCCTAGGTAATAATAGGTCTATTTTTACATGAGCATTTTTGAAAGATGATATTTTGGCTTGTGTTGAGCTTGAGATTAGTTATAGAGTTATAATATCTTGAAATATTTTGATTTCTTTTAGAGGATTTTTTGAAGATTATATTTTTGCATGGTAAAATATTTGAGTTTCCATAATTCTTTTTTCGCCTTAAGATACATTTTTTTATGTAAATGGTGAGGCCACAATGTGAAACACCACTTGTTAGTTTTGATGGTGTTGGGTGTCTCTATGGTAACCATGATCTTGAACTACTCAAACTTTTCAATTCAAAAGGTCATGGAAATGGAAAATCCAAGAGTCTAAAAATCTCCTTGTTGCCAAAACGAAGTTGATTCAGGGAGGGATGGGTAAAGTATGAAATGTTTTTCTTCTTCACAAACATGTATGTGCCCAACATAAGACTGTAAAGACTTCCAATGTTGTTTTATACAATGTCATCATCAATGCTCCCTCAATCGGATGGTTGAACCTTATGTGAAGTCCCTTGGAACTGGGCCTACCCTCAACTGTTGCCCTCATTTGGGGAAGGACCAACTTGCGAAACAAATCACACCAAAGTTTGATTTGAGGCTCATCTCCACAGAGAACATAAGAATTTTTTGCCTTTCAAAATTGTTTTTTGTTCAGGTTAATGTAATAAGGTAAACCACAAAGGCAAGGCCATTAACAAACTAAGGGCTTGCACCCATTTCAATAATGCACTTGCCCAAGTGCTTTGCCCAGTGTAAAAGATCACCATAGAAACTTTCCAAAATCAGAAAACCTTCCCGCAAAATTAAATCCCAAACCCTTTGTAAAGCTCTAATACAATGGGTTGTACTTCATTGTATTGGGCCAGAGTGAACCAGCACCCACCAATGCACCAACATGGATGGATGGTGCACTAATACCTACCAAACCCCACCTACATGGTTACACCTATCTACCTAGTTGCCACTCCAATAATCCCCCATGATCAACAACGATGAAGAAAGAATATAATGAAAGCATTGCATGGAGCTTGGTCTTGTTTACTCAAACAAATAAATAAAGGCACGATTAAAATATTTGACAACTCTATATAAGGATATTGCAAGTTTTGCATAGATACTGTTTTCCACGATGGGGCTATTGCAAACCAAGTGGATAATCAAAGCAATACAAAACTCCAATTCAATTTAAACGCACTTAATGCATGTTGTATGCATGTTCATAAAGCAAAATACTCAATGAATGTGTAATACCACTTTCCGAATATCCCAAAAATAATTTCTATTCCATATCATATCTTTTGAAACTTGGAGAGGTATTGGGTAACCCTAACAAAACTTAAAAGGAACAGAAAACCTTCATTGGGGTACTCCATAAACATTATGGGCTGAATTATTTTGGTCTAGGCTATCAAAGGGGTATTATTCATGCCTTGAAGGACTCAATGAACGTGCAATACCCCTTTTGAGGTATCCTAAAAATACATTGGGTTTCATAACATATATTTGAAACTCGAAGGGGTATTGCATAGTCTTATCAAAATTTACAAAGAAAACAATACCTTTCTTGGGGTATTCAGTAAACACCATGGACTAAATTATTTTGGTCTAAACTATCAAAGGGGTATTGCTCATGCTTAGGAATACTCAATGCACATGCAATATCCCTTGTAGGGTATCCTAGAAATCATTTTGGTTCTGCAACATATCTTTTCAAACTTGCAACAGTATTACATGGTCATACCTAAACTTAGAAGGAAAATAATATTTACATCATATTGCGATAATATCCTAAATCATGAAACAAAATAATAATTTAAAAATATTTATTCCATGCTCAATGTATCATGCCTTACATATTGATTCAAGTAAATGAAGGTATTGCAAAATTCATCATATTGATGGTAGAAAGGGTTTAACTGAACAAAGTTAAATAGTTTAAATGCAATACCCCCATTGTATTATGATAATTCATTAACCATGAAACATAAGAATATTTTTAAATACTTGATCCCTCTCTAATGTGTCATGAAATTCATGTTTTCAAAATGATTTATTCACCTTACAAAATGATTTAACATATATAAAATGAACGTAATGCAAAATTGGTCACATTGATGGTACATGGGTTTAGGGTTTAATGTAAAATTTACTACTTAATGTTAGAAATTAGAATTTGTAAAAGTCAAAAAATTAAATGTTCATTCTTAACATTTTTTCAATGATGTTTTTCCTTCTTAAAGTTGTAAATTCTTTTTTTAAATTAAAAAACATAAAACCTCTAATTTAATAAGATTTTAATGCATTAAAAAAACTAAAGCACATGATTTTTTACTTTTTTTATGGTTCACATAACAATAATAAAGGATTTATCCCATATATCAATCCTATGTATGATTGAAAGTTTATTAAATTTTTTGTTGACATATAATAAATAATTTCTTGCTTAAAATAATTATATAGTAGACCGTTAATACTTTATATTTTATAAATATATAACACAAGTCCTTATGTAAATTTTATTTTTTATGATGGATTTTCTAATATTTTTTAAAATATTGGTCTAAATGTATTATTGTTTATAACATATTGAATAATACATTATGTAATATTATGTAATTATATTTTCGATTCATTTTAATACAGATAATATCTTCATATTTATTTAAAATACAACAAGAATTGATTAAAAATATATATTAAATTTAAATTATATATATATACCCAGTGTTATGTATAGTGCAATTTTTTCTCGTGAATTATATTTTTGATGAAAATTTAAACATTCCAAAAAACAAGTTATTAACATTGTATATTTTATTAATGCATGTAATTGAATATTATTTCTATGTAAATTGAAATTTAGTTTATAACATATCAAATAATGCCATATATGATCAATAATTTTGTGACACTTTGAACAAAGTTTTGAAGGATAATTATAATACCCTCATCTCATTGTGATAATTTCATTACCCATCAAATTTTTATTTTTTATTTACATATTTAATCCATGTTCAATATATCATGCAATGTATGTATTATATCAAGTAAATGAGGGTATTGCAAAATTGGTCACATTGATGGCAAAAGGTTACTTGAACTTCATAATAATAATTTCTTAAAATATCTGATTGATTGGAAATATATAATGAAATACATATTTTAAAATTGATATATTCACCTTACAATATAACTTCCTATATATAAATGAAAGGAGTTCAAAAATGGTCACATTGAATGTAGAACGGTTTAAGGACAAATACATCAAATTGGGCACAAATTAGTCACAAATATTTTCTTACCCATCATGGGTTTGGAATTAAATTTGCACAAAACTGAAATTTGGTCACAATCCCAAAATAAATAGATATGTAAATATATCATTAATGCTTTTGATAAATATCTTGCTACTTACAACTTCTACAAATGTGAATATATGCTAGACCTAAAGAGAAGTTTTCACAACAACAACAACATTTTGATGAACTTCAACTTTCTACTTTTATGTTGAAACCTATGTTTATACCTTCATGAGAAATGAGCTAATAGTTTAGTTAATGGCATGTATGGCTCTCACTAATTCTACAAAACCCCCAAAGTCTCATTTCAAGTCTTAGTTTTAAACATGGAGAAAATTCCTCCTCCAACATTTGGTTTATTGGAGTGGTCGCATCCTCTAATTTCAATTGTGAGAAAAATTTGGGTTGATTAGTTGTGTAAACATTTGTGTAATGCATATGGGTGCTTGCAAGGATTATATGAAACTATATATAATGTTGTCACCAAATCATGCATTTGATTACAACATCGTTGCACTTCATCGTCAGCTTCATGTAATGTTTTTTACAACTTGACAATCTTTCAAGAATTTTTTTTCTTTAAGTCTTGAAAAAAACCTTGCAACAACTCTCCTTTATTCATTTTGTTGAATTATTGATTGCTTAAATCACAAGTTATAATAATGAGAATGGGAACACTAGTATTAAAGTGATGAATGTCAACATGTACATGATATCAATTAGCTTTCAGGATGATGCATTTTAAAATGTGGAACATTAGCTACACACATGGAGGTATGAAATTTTGGTGGCCAACATTTCTTCCATATTTCTTCCTTAATATGTTTTTAGAATCATCACAATAATAGCCTTGGCTCAAATGCTCTTCAACCATAATGGTGGAAATTAATGATGTGCCACTTGAATTGACAACAAATAATTTCCTTATTAAAACTACATTTTCCTTAAAGAATGCAACAACTTAAATCTCCATAAATGAATGTGAAACATCAATTACACATATGAAATATCAATATTTTAATGTTTAACATTTTTCTTCCATATTTCTTCCTTAGTTTGTTCCCATGGGCATTGCAACCATAGCCCTGTATTCATTTCAATTTTTTTATTAAATAACATATCAATTATCATTAGTTGGGAAAAAAAATTCAAACATGTGATTTGTAAATGGAAAAACCTTTATGGGAAATACAAGAATAAATAAATAAATAATTTTCATATCTTAAACCTCATTTGATTTAGGAATTTATTTTATATAATACATATTTCTCCTAATGTATCATAATCTTATTAACAAATTTTAATTTAGATGTATGAATCAATATAATTTTTTATGATGTATAATATTGATCTAAATATATTGTTGTTTATAACAAGTTGAGTAATACAATATATTTAACTAATAATATTATGAACTTATAATTATAATTCATTTTAATACATATAATATCTTTTATTTATTTTAAATAAGTTCATTAAAAAATATTAAATGTAATATATATACCCATGTTATGTATAATGCAATTTGTGTATGATTTTTTAAATTTTAAACGAGAATTCAAAAATTCAAAAAGATAAGTTATTAACATTGTATATTTTATCAATGCATGTAATTGAATAATATTTCGAAGTAAAATGAAACATAATTAATAACATATCAAATAATGCCAATATTGATAAATAATTTTATGACATTTTAACATGTATTCCATTTTGTATTATAATATATTCAAATATTTATTTTCTTTGTCTTTTATTAAAAATAAAACACATGTAAAGTTTATTTGAATAAATGAATGGTTGCTTATGATTCAAAAAATATGAAAGGTGCATAAACTATCAAATTTTAATTTTGAAAATATTTTAATTTAATATTGAAGTATAAGTTACTAATATTATGTAAGTTTAATCTCTATAAATTAATAGATGTCAAATTTAGTTTTAAATTTATTAATTAATGATATACTTAGTTATTTAATGTGTGAAGTGATTTTTTTACATTTCTAGAAATATAATAGTTGCATAATTATTGTTAACTTGGTAGAAAATTTAAGTAAACATTAGATATAGTTGATTTAAACATTTTCAAACTCATAAACAACAAGAATTGTTTAATGGGCCAATGCAAAATGAAGGTATTGCAAAATTAAACAAATTGTGCATGAACAAAGTTTAGAAGTGTAACTACAATCAACACATTGTGTTATGCTAATGTCATTAACCATGAAATAAATGAATTTTAAAAATATATTTCTTCCATGTTCAATATATCATGCCATGTCCATATTAAAACAAGTAAATAAATGTATTGCAAAATTGGTTAGATTGATAATATTGAACAAAGTTTTGAAATGTAATTGCAATACCTTCACCATATTGTGATAATTCCACTAACCATGAGACATAAGAATAATATAAAATTAAAAAAAATTCAACTCACTTTTTAAAAAAATTCAATTAAAATTTGATATTTGTACACCATTTCTATTTTTTGAATCACAAGTAACCATCCATTTATTCAAAGAAACTTTACATAATATTTTATTTCAATAAAAGATTTAATCTTAAAAATTTGAGTATATTTTAATACAAAAGGGTATACACATTAAACAATCAGAAAAATATTAATCATATATGGCATTATTTGATATGTTATAAACTAAAATTCAATTTACATTGAAATAATATTCAAGTACATGCATTAATAAAACATACAATGTTAATAACTTATTTTTAGAATTTTTAAAATTCTTTTTAAAAATTAAAAACATCAAAATAAATTGCACTATACATAACAATGGGTTTATATATATTAAAATTTCATTTAATATATTTTTTATTCAACTATTATGGTATTTTCATTAAATATTAATAAATTATATAGATTAAAAATTAAAAATTTTAATTTAAAACTATTTTTTAAACTCGATATAAACAACAATATATTTAAAGACCGATATTTAAACCAATATTATACATCATAAAAAATTACATAAATACTTGTGTTAAAAATTTATAAAATATATTATATTAACAATCTATTATATAATTAGTTTAGATGAAAAATTAGTTTTTTTATATGTAATATATATATATAAATTTCAATCATACATAAGATTAATATATGGGAAAGGTATCAATTTTTGTTTGTATGTGAACCATTAAAATTTCGTTAAATAATAAACTTAAAATTTTTGTTTCATGAAATGAGTTTGCAACTTTAAGAGGGGAAAAACATAAATATGTACATCATTGAGAAATGTTCAAAATGAACTTGTGATTTTTTTATTTCAAAAAAATCTGAATTCTAACATAATATCACAATATAATCACACAACAATTTGAAAGTGTTGTTATTTATTTTAACACATGTGTGAACACAAGCCAAGAATGTTTTTTTCAATTCAACATTTAATCCATCGAACATTGTGTTGAATTGCAAAATTATATATATTTAGTTCTAACATAATTTGATATGAGTTGTTGTCCAAATTTCCTTCACTTTTCAAACCTCGCATGCCATCCACATCATCAGTTATAACTTGATAATTGGAGGCATTAGTCCTTATTTTTTTACATGTTTGCATTTATAAAAATAAAAGCCAAAAAAAAAGGGGACCGTCACCAACACCAATTAGTTCATTTTCTAGCTTTGGAAACCAATAAAAAATGATCACCAACTACACTACTACAATACTAGTTATTGCGTCTTTGCAACCAAGAACAAATAAAAGTCAAAAAACAAAATGCCTGCCTTTTCATACGTAGCAACATACAAACAATGGCCAACAACTTGCAACTTTGAAAAAAAATGTCGATGAGTGAAAACTTGTTGGCGAGTTCCTTGGACAAAAGAACAAATTCAAAAGAAAACATGGCCGACGAGCCAAGCGTTGCATAGACTAACAAATTCAAAAACAAATTTGCCGACAAGTTTATGTTTATTGGCATCCCCTTAAACAAACCAAAAAACTCCAATGAACTTCATCTCATTATCATTGCCCTTTGACATAGGAGCACACACAAAAAAATTAGAAGCTCATTGGCGTCCCCCTAGATAGAGGAGTACATTAAAAAAAAATGGCCAAGAAGTTGAAGTTTGTCAACATCCACCATGGACAAATGAGCAATCTCAAAAAAAAAAGTCACATTCATCGGCATCCCCCTTGGACAAAAGAACACACTAAAAGAAATGCTTGACAAGTTCATCAACATCCCCCTTTCAACAAAAGAACACACTTTAAAAAAAAGGACGAATGACAAACTTTTGCTCATTAGTGTCCCCTTGGGTAAAGGAATACACTAAAAAAAAGGTTGATGAACTTCATCTTGTCAACATCCCCCTTGGATAGAGGAGCACATTAAAAAAATGGCCAACAAGTTTCAACTCATTGCTATCCCCCTTGGACAAAGGAGCACACTCACAAAAAAAAGCCGACAAGCTAAAGTTGGTTGCTATCCCCTTAGAGATAAGAAAAAACTCAAAAAAAAAGAAAAAAGGAGAAGGAAATTTACTTCTAAGATCCTAGGCTCTTCATGTTTTGTAAGCTCCTACCTCTTCTTGCACTTAAAGTTGTCCTTTGTTTGAACTCTTGAAGTTGGTCCCTTCTTCATGCTCTTCAAGCTCCTCAAGCCCTAAACCCAAATGCCCATGTTGTCCATGGTTGATGGAGGGGAATGCAAAGGAGGGATGGGCAAAATGATGGAGGTTGATGGGTTGGTAGGAGGAAGGGCTTCATGTAGGTTGGAGGGGTAAGTAGGAGTTCCCAAAAATACAAATTGGTGTCAAGGGTGGTGAGAAAAAAAATTTCAAAAGGAGGCCCAAAAGAAAAAACAATGATTTGGGGAAAAAAAGGTATGAGGAAAATGAAACTTGAGATTAAGGGGAAAGAAAGGCCTAGAAGAAAAATAATTTATTGACCAAGTAAACTGACCCTTGGGGGGACAGTTTCATCCCATCCATGAAATCCTAGAATGGGATATTTTGGATGGTGCACTAGTGGGTGCTAGGTCACTCAAGCCATTGTATTGTAGGACTCATACCTATAACTAAAAGGTAGGAGGTGATGGTACTACAATTCAAACTCACATATGCACAAAGGGCTATGGATGAAATTACATGAAAGGTGTGAATACAATATTGACCTAGCCTTTTAAGACTTAGTCTTATTAAAATCTTCATAAAAGTTTTGATCAATATTTGATATTTAGATCAAGAATCAATTGGGATGGATGTTTAAGATGGATGTGTCTTAGACAAATCAAATAAATTACACAAAATATTTAATCAAGCTAGTTAGGATGCTCATAATCCTCATGGGTTGGCATGGTAGAAAGACAATCTAAAATTTGGTAATGTGTCAATTATAATTTATTAATTTGATTAAAGAATGAGAGATGAATTTGAGATTTTAATTTAATTCAATATCACAATATAATCACATAACAATTTGAAAGTGTTGTTATTTATTTTAACACATGTGTGAACATAAGCCAAGAATGTTTTTTTCAATTCAACATTTAATCCATCAAACATTGTGTTGAATTGCAAAATTATATATATTTAGTTCTAACATAATTTGATATGAGTTGTTGAAATAAATTTATTCAAAAAATGCCCACACTTCAACTAAGCTTCATGTATTTTATTAGTCATATGGTCAACTTTATATACTATACATATGTTTTACAATTTATTCATTTATCTTACATCAGGGAAAAAAATTTAATGTTTCAATAGATGATAAAAGATTATATAACATTTTATTCATTGTTATTTTCATTTATTGTGTTTGCACATGTTCATTATAAGGATAGTTGTATTCCAATGACATTGCATACAACCCATAGGAGATCCATTGTGAATAAACACAATTTAAATGAAACTATCACCCATTGTAGATGATTCCATATTTTTGCATGTAGTTATATCACAAATACAAATGTTTTTGGACTAAATTTGAACATGCACATTCTTAGATCATATACACATTAATGATTGAAAACATCATATCCAAGATGTATGTAATATCAATTTGCAAAGTAATAAAATATTTAATTATTTATTTATGAAATTCAAAATACCTTGTAACAACAATTTCACAAAAATCTGGATTTCATTGTTCTACTTCAATCAAAATTGGCCATTAATTGCATACAATTATGACAATATCATGACGAAATGTTACATGTGTGAAATGTTATGGTATCTCATTGTATAGTTGATTGTTTCCATTAAATTCATAGATTCTTGCGCACATTTTATAACTTCCAATTCTCCTTTCATTTTACTTCCACCTCCTTATGCAACCTTGTTGTAGTGATAAATTTCATCATCTATATAATCTTCTTCACAATTTCATAAAAAATAATCTTGGTTGTTTGATCATCTTTTGTTCATAATTCTTTGGAAGGTCTTGCAACCATTGGTTGCTTGTTTTTAGGTATGTTTTCCTTAACATTGCAATATTAACCATAAAATATTTTGCAAATATTTTATTTTCTTCTCATCATATTTGTCCAATTCAAGTTTTCAATTAATTTTCATGTGAAATTATTCAGATAATTTTTAATGTAATTGGTATTTTATTAAAATCATCAATTTAAATGAGATGTAAATTTCAATGATTAAAAAAAAAGATGGTCTTCGAATTTGAGTTATATTTCTTAAATTAAAAAAAAAAATCTTCTTTTGCATGAGAAAAAAGAAAATGAGTAAATTTGAATTGAATTTGTTTTCCACAAAAAGGCACATATGTGTGTGCATTTCCATATACATGTATTTCCAAACACAAATAGACAAACAATAATATTTTTATTATATAAATGTAGATGAAATTAATTTGAAATCATATCAAAATCAATTAAAATATGTATCAATTATATAAACCAAGATCACACCAAGATGGTGATAACTTAGACATATGAAATAGGTCATTTGAAAACTTCAATTATATATTCAGTTGCACCCCTTTGGGGGCCCTTGTGATGCCCTTTTGAAACACCCCCCTTTTAATTAAGGTGTTTCCATATCATGCATTCTATGGATTTCATACATAGAAATTTTCTTTTGTTTTTTGTGTGCAAATAAAGGGTTTTAAGTAGGGTTTTTTATTTTTTTTATTTTAAAATTTTTTGATATGTTGAAAATTTGAAATTAAAAAAAAAATTAGATGCATTTAATTATAAATAAATAAAATACACCTAAAATTTCCTAATTTTGGGGGGTTTTAAACAACAAAATTTTGTCCAAACAAAACACTAGCTCTAAGATTTTTTCTCAATAAAATGTTACATTTTTATTTTCAAAAACTCTGAATAATTAAACCCAATTACAAGGAATTAAAAAACTATCCTCAACTCATGAAAGTTTCATTATATAAAAAATAAAGAGCTTATCACAAATACCATTTGGCAAGCCATAAAGGAACCATGCTTAAAAACTGATAATGCCATTTAAAATTTATATAAAATGTTCAAATTGAATTCTCATAATTTTAGATGCCATTTTGAATTGGGAAAACAAAAAACTCCATTTTTAAGCCTTTTCATGAATTTGTATTGGCATCAATTTGATTGTCCCAAGCAATTGGTTTCATGGTAAAGTTTTGAGTGGTTATGGGTGTAATTTAAGCATTTAATCATGTTAAATGTCATTCACAATAACCAACTTAAGAAAATTGAATCATTGGGTATGGAATATGGATCAATCATCAAGAATAAATATGGATATAAAATGGAGAATTGACAACCACATTGATCTTGTGAAGGAAATCACAAGTGTTGATTCATGAAAGGAAACAATAACCTTAAAGTTGAAAATTCATGCTTAATTTGGGAATTTTTCAATATTCTAAATGAAGTTGATCAATTTTTGGTTGAAAATAAATGTCAAAACTTTGATATAATTATTTTTGATATGTGAAAATTGATTGTATTTTGATTTATGTTATGATTACATCATTAAATCAATTTCAAAAAGTATGATATGTGAAAAAATTGTTGAATTTTTTTTGGCTACAAGTGCGATGAAAGGCCTCATACATAAGAGCAAACATTAGTAGAAAAATCTTGTTCTGCAACTTTAATTTTTGACTAGAAATTAGTTACATATCATTTCAATAACCAAATATTCCATCAGTTGTATAAGACCCAATAGAATATGCAACAAACATTTTTAAAAACACACATAATTTGCAAATAAAATCTCTCACCCAAATCCCAAAGAAAAAAACCTATAACAAAAGAAATCAATTTACAAGAAAAGTGAAATAAATAAATAAATAAATAACAAATGAACAAGTGCACACCTTAAATACTTTTGAACTTTAAAAAATGCATTGTCATGACATGAAGCACCTATGCTGCATGATTTCACCATAGCTACTTAGATAATAATAAAATTCTATTGTGATCATATTATGAAACTTAGACATTTGATGTACTATAGGATGCATAGTTACCCTATGGACTCCTCAACAAGGAAAGTTGTTTATACCTTTTCCCTCTTCATTTTCATCCTTCTTGAAATTTTCGATACTAACACAAACCCCATGTTGTAAGCACTTACCATCAAAACTTGGCAATCATTCTATGGTTGGGCTACTTAATATATTTTAATATTTTAAAAATAATATTTCCAACCAAAACAATATACCTAGTTGCCCAAATCCTTCAAATTTATAAAAAAATTAAATTTAAAAAAAATCAAAATATTCTAACCAATGACAAATAGTCATGCACTACTTTCACTTTTAGTACAATTAAGGTGCATTCACACCTAATGTTAAGTCAGTGTTAAGTGAAAATCTAGGTGGCATCTTAGGTGGCACCCAATGTTAAATGGGTGATTGTTTAATATTAAGTGAAT
>Ga0116227_10009416_pt1 | contig 17742 bp, 8 predicted proteins | sample S1TSphgellanicum_FD_89693 | JGI IMG/M metagenome (GOLD analysis project Ga0116227, IMG submission 89693) | Host-associated microbial communities from peat moss isolated from Minnesota, USA - S1T2_Fb - Sphagnum magellanicum MG | ecosystem: Host-associated > Plants > Peat moss > Unclassified... | reverse complement strand
GAATAAATATTTTTTTATTTTATTTTTATTTTATTGTTTGTGGTTTTTATAGTTTGTTTTGTTTTTTTTTTTTTAAATTTAACCACTTTTTTTTTTTTTTTTTTAGGTGATGGGTTTCAGTTACATTACAAAAGATTCAAGCCACTTGCATCCTAAATCATGCCATGGCAATGAGGTTGGCCACCTCTCAACTTTCACCTGTTGTTACCCCGCCTCCCCCCCCCACCACCAAGCCCGTGCACCCCTCCTCATGGAAAGCTTTCCAAAGACATGATCTAAAGCATCCTGGTTCTGTGGATTTCATAATTATAAAACAAAACAAACTACCTTCCTTCATAAATAGATGAGTTCCCTTCTTGTTTAATCTTGGCTCTTGGCTCTTTTTAATTTTTTTATTATTTATTATTTTTTTAATAAATAATTTTTAATTTTTAATAATAATTTTTAGTTTTTTAATTTTTTGGTTTTGGTCATTCCTTCCATTATCTTCTTGTTTCATTGGAATAAAGTGGATTAGGTCCAGACCCACATCAAAACATCAAAAGTGTAAGTTAGAGCCCAAGGCTATGGGCTTTATTGAGCATAAAGACTTGGTACATTTTTATTCCCAAAAAATCCTCATTATATCTCAAACATATGGGTATCACAAGGGAAAACTAAAAAAGGAGGGTGGGTGTTTCATTTTTTTTTTAAACACACACCCTTTGTGGAGGAAAAAATATAGGAGTAATAACATGTTGTCCAACAAAAATTTGCCCGAGTCATTTTACAAATAATGTGTTAGAACCCTATCTACTAATATGAATATTATTTCTTGAGTAAACTCTTTGAGTAAAATTAGAGAATGATGTGAAAAAACTCCAAATTCTTATCAACATTTTTCAAATCTTGTTCGTCAATTCTAATTTATAGTAGAACCTTCCATTTTAACTCTAAAGTAGAATTTTGGATTTGACATTATTTATTGTATGACATAACCTTCAAATACCATGTTGCGTGTTTTTCATAAACAAAAAAACAGAAACCTTTGATTTTAGTCTTTGTTATATTTTAAAGGGACTAGATTTTTCAATTTAATAGTTCCATAACTTTTTTGAACCTTTAGTTACAGGGCTAGATATAAAGGTCAAATTTAATAGTTCAACCCAAAAAGGTGATTGAATAGTTTTGAAATGAACTTTTACTTGTAGTCTACCAAAATTTTAAAAAATTGAGCTAGTAGAATTTTTTCGTCGGGTTGAAGGTAAGCATTGAATGGAGCAAAAAAAAAAAGGCAATTTTAAACATTTTTTCTTATTCAACTTGGCCCAAAAATGTGAAAAAATCAACCTCACTTAAAATGGATGCCATCAAAATTCTCCAAGACTTGATGTTCCATGCAAAATTACAACATGTTGATATATTATTGATAGAAACAAGAAAATGAATTATTTTTGTCACCGACACATATTTAAAATTAAAATTATGCTTTTGTAGGAGAGCCACCATTTGTGGACCTTCACTAACCTTTGTGTGTCACAATGGACTAGCTTGGTCCCTTTCTTGACCCAATACTACTCCTCCTACCAAGACTTCTATCAGCCAAATTCAAACATGTCTGTGTTGTAGAAAAACATGTCATTCCCAGTCTCCCACTTTTTTGATGTCCCATTTCTATATATTTCAAGCTCACTTTGAGTTCTTTCTGAGCTTGGGTAGTGTGAGACAAATGCCTAATAACTCCAATGACAATTTTTGCTATCTACTTATATGTTACATGCAATGGAATGTGGGGGAGGGGCTTGGAATAGTCAAGGTGTTCAAAAATTGTCACAAGAAATTGCCTTCCTTTGATTTTGTGTAGATGCTCATTGGATGTGTAGCTTCTACCATTTGTTTTTCTCTCATCCTAAGTCCACCAAATGGAATAATTTATCTTCACCAACCTCATATGATTTTTTCTATCTATGCTAGAATTGTTAGCATCAACAAAGCAAGCAAGGTACACAAGTCAAATTCTCAAAAAATGTCAAAATTTGAAGGTTGCCCATAACTAACAATTTGCACTTTCAATGGGGATTTTCCATTCATCAACCATGTCCCTTTTTCAGAAAATCAATATATTCATGCTTGAAGTCCCTTTCAACTCTACTTAATTGGGTTTTTTTTTTAATTTCAAGATTTTACATGATTATTGGGTAGTTATGTGGTCGTAGTTCCTTGTAGCTTTTAACAAAATAAAAGACCCCTTGTTATGCAAACTAAAACTTGCAAATGATGAAAACCAAATTGGTCTATTATGAAAAAAAAGAAACCAATAAAATATGCAGAAGAGGGGGAAATGGGAACCTTTTAAGATTGACTATGGGGGACTTTGCCTAGAAAATGTAATGCACAACAACATATAAAGGGAAGTTACTTCTCTTTTAACAACATGCAAAATAATGTAAGATGCAACCAATTATTTAGAAATATATATATAATCTATTTAAGTGTAAATATTTTTAGAATTTGATTGTAAATATATACTTTAAATATTTTCAATTTTAATGAAATATCTTTTTATTTCATAGCATACCAAAAATCACATGGTTGATAGAATATACAAAAAGTGATTTCCCCAAAATAATAACATATAATTTGTAAATGAAGGCCTCCAGTCCTGAGGAAAATTTAATATTGTAGAATATAGATAAATGTGGCAAAACATGATATTCTAGCATTACATAATAAACATGGCCATAGGTTGATAATTATCATTTTTTTCAAAGTTCTCAAAAATAACAAACTTCACATTTCTATGTGCAAGCCCTTTCACACCGGGTTTACAATTTTTGGAAAACAAGAAATTTTAAAGAATATTAATTCATTTTAGAGGAGATTTAGGAGTTGTTTAATGCCAAAGAAATAAAACCTAACAAACATTTTCCGAAAAAAGAAATAACATACCTTCCTACAACTTTGAAATTTTAAAATTTGCATGGGATAAGCAAAGGCATGTAACACATGGTTATAGCTCAAGATAGATCCTAAGACTTACATCCATGATTAGTATGCACTTATGCTTAGTATTAAAAATATTTATAAAGGTTGAATAAAGAAATGATTCTTCTTTTTAATTTTAAGTTTATTGGTTTCTTGTGAAACAATTAAAAAACATGCTACATAACTTTATTTTACATTTTTTATTTTTAGTTCAAAGAATTAAACATTCAAGCTAAACATGATTTTCATTTGATAGCATAGAGTGAAAGCATTTGATTTTTTTGTTGTTCATATTTTTTTGTTTGAACAAAATTTTGATTTTTTTTTTTGGTTGATTGAAACCATCAAAGTTTTATTCTTAATGATTATTTGAAATTATAAAAGATTTTTTTGGGCGTAATGGGTAAAAACCATGTTGTTTTGTACATGAACCTAGGTTATATTTTAGGTGAGCCTACGCTAGCCTAAGTAAGCTTTGGTTTGCATAGATTTCGTAATTAAGTAATGTAAGGGTTATGGTGTAGGCTATGTAGGGCCAATTTATGTAAGGTTATATATAATTAGGGCTTATCTAGGCCTACATAGCCTAAACATAGGCCTACATAATTCATATTTAAGCCCAAAATATAACCCCTACATAGTCCTTACATATATAGGCCCACATAGCTTTTACAATATATAACCCCAATAATATTGGCCCCTAGATGTATGCCTAGGTACCCCCTATGTACCCCCTAGCAACATATATAGCTCTTACATGGGCCTATATAACCTTGCATAGCCTAAATATCCATGCCTTACTCAGCCTTTATAAAGGCCCCTATGTAAGCCTAGTTAGGTAGTTATTACATATATTTTATAACCTAGGCTTAAATAGTGTGCATATAAACCTTTATATAGCTTACATAGTTCTTACCTATGCTTAAACACAACCTTACATAGTCTTACATGGCCCTTACTTAAACCCTACCTAGGTTTACATATAGCCTACATAAGCCCTAAATAACCCTACATATCTTACTAATTATGCCTAAACATCACCCCTACATATCCTTGCCTAACCCCTAAGTAGCTTAGGTAGCCCAAAAACATAAATACCTCCTACCTAAGTCAACATATATAGCCCTTACTTATACCATACCTAGGCCTACATAGCTTACATAACCTTTACATAGCCTTACATGGCCCCTAAGTAAGCCTAAGTAGCCCATACATACCTTTTTCCTAAGCCTACATAGCCTACATAACCCTTACATTGCCCCTAGTAGTAGGTATAGGATGCCCATACATACTTCCTACCTAGGTTTACATAGGTAGCTTAACCTAGGTATCCTAGTTAGTATGTTTGACCTTCCTATGTCCCAATCTACCCACCTATCTACCTTTTTAAATAGTGTAAAAAAAACTGAACATGTTTATTAGAATATGTTCACAAATACTTTCACCTTATGAAGATGGTGGTGCAATGGTAAGGACTTGACTCATCTAAATGGAGGTGAAGAGTTTAAATCCCCACACTTGCAATCTAGGCCACTACCTTAGTTAGGTGGCTTAGGTAATTATTCAAGTGGGTAGCCTAACTACCTAGCTTACTTAACTTAGGTAGCTAGGTTGATAACTAAGTGGGTTTTGTTTTAAAATAAAATTATTTTAAATTAAAATTATTCATTAATTATCAAGGTAGGTAGGTAGGTAGGTTAGTAAGTATGGTAGCTAATTAGCTAAGACGTAGGTAGGTGAATAGGTGGATAGGTAGGTAAATAATAATAAATTAATTACCAAAAAAATTGTTGCCCAAATTTTGAATGGTCAATCAAAATGACCCGGTCAAAATGGACGTGTTCAATACAACTTGTCTAAGATAATTGCTAGTCAAGTTGAACATTTGTCATTTTGGGGTTGTTTTTGACTAGTTTTTCAAGTCAAAAAAACCATGATTCTTGTAGTGTGGGGAGAAAGGGTCTATGTTCCCTTAGGATGCAAGTTCTTTGAATGTTTGACAGAAAATTATAGGGTGAAAATTTTGTCCAAATCAAATGTTCTTTATACCATTGGAAAGCCTTCAAAGCATGGATATTTAAAATGATTTTGCATTTTCAATTTAAGGGTACAAGCTAAAAGTTATGATGGAAAGAAAAGCCGGGGTCAAATTTCCCCTAGGGAACAATAATTTCCGCCGGGGAGAAGGGAAAATTTGACCTTCAGCTTTTCTTTTCATCATATCTTTTAGCTTGTACCCTTAAATTGAAAATGCAAAATCATTTTAGATATTTACGTTTTGAGGGCTTTCCAATGGTACAAAGAACATTTGATTTGATCAAATTTCAACCCTTGTAATTTCTTGTCAAACATTTGAGGAACTTGCTCCTTGGAGAACATAATCCCTTTCTCCTTACGAGAATTTAATCTTTTTCTCCCTCGGGGAAATTGCTCTTTGGGGCAAATTAATCCTTTTTTCTTCATAGGAGAAGAGAACTTGAAAATTTTGACCGTTAATTTTTTTTTCCTCAAAACTTTTAGCTCATAATTTCAAATAAAAAATGCAATATCATTTTAGATATTTATGTTTTCATAGCTTTCCAATGACATAAATAAAGTTTTAGTTGGACAAATTTTCCCCCTATATTTTCTTATCAAACATTTGGGAATTGCTCTTTCAGGCAACTTAATATATTAAAACATGAATTAATATTTTAATTTGTTGTAATACAATCATAGAATTACAATAATTACATTAATTATTAAGGTCCCATTAAAACTATTATAAAAGTTTTAAATAAATTATAAATTATGCCACTTTTTAATTAAATTATTAATAAAATAATTACAATGGCTTTAGTGTAATTAATTTCGACTAGTCAAAAAATTATAAATTGGTGTAAGAATTTAGGTTATAATAGTAATCTTATTCTAAATAAATGATGATATTTAATAAATTCAATAACTTAGTGTAATTTAATTATTATAATTACATCAAATGATATTTTTACAATAAATTTATTCTGAATATTTTAAATCATAATTTAGATTAAAAATGAGAAATTACAAATATTAATTTGAATTATAGATTATATAATTACTATACTCAATTTATAACTACCATAATTATAGTGTTTTTACAATAATGTTACATTAATTGTAATAATTAATCTTATCATAATCATTGGAATTTTTTTATGATTAAAAAAATTGTAAAAAATATATGTATTATACACCACCCTTCATAAACACATGTTTATTTTAGTTTCCACCCATATATTACTAAATTGAATACATATTATACACCATTATAATTCCATACACCTTGGAATATTCAAAATACACTTTGAATATGCATAGGTTTGCAACTCATTTGACCAAATTTGCAACTAATGGAATGTAAATGGGTCTTCTTAAATGAAAACCGTGTTAAAAATTGTTCCAACAAGAGAATGAAAAAAATATTAATCACAAGGTAGTTGAAAGCACAACTAAATGCAAAAAGTGGTTGAAGAAATAACCAATGATAGTCACAAATGACAAATAGTTACAAATTGATTGATTACAAAAACCGAATTTTCTTCTAATAATTTGATTTTTGAATATGGTACCTTATTCACAAAAAATGAAATAATTTGGGATGAAAAAATACCTTGCCTTACATTTTTGTTGATCTTTAGCTTCAAAATGATTTTCTTGTTGCTCCACATAGGCCTCCCAATTCTTAACTCCTTTCAAACGATGAAATGCAAAATGTTTATTTAATGCAAAAACATCATTTTCCTTGTAAAGAATGATGTTTTTCAAGCTTTTGCTTACATTTAGTGCATCACCATTGGTTTGTTGAAGGTGACATACAATGCAAAAGAAGTATGTGGGTTGCATGAAGTTGTAACCCCATCATTGTGTGACACAAAAAATGTCTAAGAAGTTGAAGTCTAATTATGAAGATGTAAATTTGCTAGATTAGTTTTCAATAATGAAAAAAACACCCCCCACATCGCATCCCCCTCAATGTTTGAGGTGGCTTGTGAAATGTCATTACTGAACAAACACAAGGACATCTTCCTTAGTATCTATGTCAATCTTTTCAATGTTTATGTTGTCCAATATTGAAATTAGATGGGTTTGATTTGTTGAAACCATTTCACATATAAGCCAAAAATAAAAGTATCCTTTACCATCAATTTTAGAATTCCTTGCGTTTGCTTAGTTTGGTATATGGTGGAGGCATAGAATGTTGAAACTTCATATTCCTTACAACTTGTTACTCACAAAAGTTAAATGTCTAAAATGAGGCTTGTCATGCACCAAAACAACTAGGAATCTTTGGGCATGATTTCAATTTCCCAATGTCATGAAGTATGTTGTCACACATCTTATGACTAACATTAGATGCACAATAAGTTAGTTATGTCAAAGTTGATCATCAAAGATCTTGGATTCAAAAAGAAAATATACTTACAAAGAACTAATGATGTTTAAATAAATTTCTTGGAACCTAAATTACTCTTGGTACACAATTTCATTCATTCATTGTGTATCAAACATTATACATTAAATAAGATTGTTGCAACCATTGAGGTTAAAAAACACTTTTAAAACAACCTTCATCTCCTTTTCCATGCATAAGGTGGTAGGTAAACACTTGCATTATTGTAAGCTTGTGAACAACGAATTAAGCTTTCCATTTGCATGTTAATGACGTTCAAAAAAGCACAGGAAAAGTATAGTCAAGCATTAACCCCTAACCATATTATGCAAGACAATAGGCTTGCAAAAATTATGAACACTCAATCAACTTGAATATGTAAGAAATTTGTTAAAATCTAAACATATTGGATTGAAAGGGATGTTATTTTCCATCAATCATAAAGAAACAAGAAATGTGTTAAATTGCTTATCCTTTTTATATTCTTCAACTTTCGATGGCAATGACATTTTGATTTTTTGGAAGTTTGGACTTGAAAATGGGTAATGATAATGTTCAACATTCCAACATATAGGGCGTAAATGCACTCAAAAAAACCAATGGGAGTACTTTATTTAAGGATTGTGAACCCTTTTGTTCAAAAATATGTTTTTCACCAAATGAAAATTTTGAATGAAAATTTTACAAGGATCCAAGCTCATTATAATGAGCCAAAGGCATCCCTTTAGTGATTGATTAATCAATTCTTAATCTTGAAATGTTTTGGAAATTTTAATTTAAAATTTTTAATTCTTTAATTTTTAAAATATTGATTATAGTTATTATTATTATTTGTGTTTTAATTCATTAAATTAACTAAAAATTTCATCACATGTTCTTATGATATATTCAATGAATGATTATTATAAAAGTAAGTTCAAAAATTTCAAAATTAACTTAAATTATCACTTTAAATATGATATATTACAAACTGGTTTAAATTATTTTGGTACATAATAATAAGATTACATCCACAACTTGTTACTAAATATGCTTATATATTTTTCAATGTATCACATGTGTTATATGTGTTAATAATTGTTGAATAAGTATGAATTTTAAAAAATGCACAAGTTTTTTAGAAATTTGCATTATATTTTGAAAAATGATTTAAATTTCAAATGATATCAAAATATATTCATTATTGGAATATTCATTTTTTTAATTATAAGGTACAACTTTGCTTTATACATCATGTACATTATATCCCCATTTATGTGTGGTTTCAAGGACTTTTGAAATTGGGATAAAATTTCAAAAATATTTCAAATTTTGAAATAAAAAATTACAATGTCAAGTTTCAACATCATTTAACATGATAGTAAGGTTGTTACATGTGTTAGTGAAAAGAAAATTAAAAACTTGTTGTCAAGTTTAAAAATTGGCCCCAACCTTGGGTCAAAAAAGAACTCCAAGAAAAGAATTGTGCAAGATGTCAAGATGGAGATTTCAAGTTAAATCTAAATTGAAAGATCAAATTGACCTTTGAGGGAGAGGGAGAAATAGCCAATGAAGTTCTTGTTGGTTTTTTAAAATTCCTTTGATACTATGAAATATGTTCAAAGATGCATAAACAACATATTTGATTTGCAAATAAAACACAAACAAATGAACCATTCACATTTTTCAACATGTTTTCACTCAATTTGCATCATCCATAAAAAAAAAAAATCCTAATTTTTTAGATTTTTGTTGTGTCTTGCTTTGCGCTTTTGCACAATAGACCAAAAGAAACCACAATGATATCTAAGTGCAAGGCCCATTCAAAATAGTTAATGAAATTGGAAAAAAAAAAAAAAAAAAGGTTATTGCGAAGGTGGTATGGTTAGGCCAAATATATGTATTTCCGCTTTTTGTATCTCCTTCACCCAAATTTTATTGGATTGAAAATACATGGCGTGGTGATAAATACCACTTTAACTTTTAAGATATAAAGAGAACACTTGGGGTCTTGGGACTTTGGCATGCGCTTTCAAGCCACTAAAATTGACCATTGTCAAAATACAAAATCAACGATTACCTCAAAGACAAACTACCCATGTGGATGATCAAGTTTATTCAGTTTCCTTGCCTTAAAACTAATTTGATGAAATTTCAAAGAGTAAAAGCTTTACTTTATGACTCAATTCCACATGATCACATGCTATTCCATAAACAAAATTCAATATTTTATGATATTTGAAGAGAAATATTAGTCAAATATGGACACAACCTTTTTCACATGAGTGGTAGAAAAATCAATAAAACTTGAGAAGAAATTGTTGGTGAGGATTATTGTGTTAGAGCAATCCTCCATCAAGAAAAATAGTAGGAAAACAAACCTCAGAGCAACACTCAAACGTTTGCGACAATGATTTTTTACACAATGCGTTAGCAACACAATACAACTTCAACGCACAATCATGGGTAGAAAGATACATTTCCTAGCAAAGAGATGCCTCTAAATAAACATGTGCAAACTAATGAGTCATTAATGTACTAACAATTGTTTATCAACGTTCCATTTTCCAAAACCATGTTTTTGGCTAGCACCAATGTATCCTATCAATCAATCCCATGCAAGATAGCATTTTCTTGTTTTCTACATCCAACATGTGCATCCTTATCTCCATGCATATAACACTACCTTGCTTAATACATCCATGTTTCTTGCCAACCTACATTTATTTCTACACTCCCAAGTCCAAAGCTTAGGTTTATAGATGAGACTTTGCACTTTTGGTTGATTGTCCACATTGTAGTTTCCATGTGTACCATTGATTCCTAAGCTACGATCGAAGAGTGAAACCCAACAAATAAGGTACATTACACTTCCACAACATTCCTTAAAACACAAAACAATTGTGAATGAGAATAACATAAAACATAAATTGTAGTACAAATAGGGTCCTCTACTTCTTCAAAAACCCCACATTTTGTGATGCATCAAGTGTTCCTCTCTCTCTCTCTCTCTCTCTTTAAGAATGTACAAATCTTTGCAAAAATTATCCAGGTTATCCAAATTTGTCAGATTTTGAAAAATAAAATAAAAATCCAAGAGTTTGGTAGATGTTTGTGGTAAGTTCCAGTAGGAGGCAGCCTTCAATATAAAAGTAACCTTGTTTGTTTTCACCTCCTTTCATCTATGGTCTGCAGCCAAATTTGGCTAAACTGATTTATGGTGATATCCACTTCAGCAACATCACAAAATTGGTGGGGAAAAAAAGAAGAAGAAAATATAGACCTGAACTTAAGATGAAACATGGTTTGCATATTTTGAAGTTTAATGAGAACTCGTTGATGAAGGAAAGTGATCAGAATGACAAGTGAAAATTTGGTGATTACAAAAATTAGATGGTTTCAAGCTTTCAAAATCGATCCTGTACTGCAAATATTATATAATGCGCAAAGGGGACGCTACCGGATTCTAGGAAGGGAAGAAGAAGGTCCAGGTACCGGGGTAAGGTTTGGAACGCTTTACGTGAGTTTATCCGGGTCCTCCGTTGTGGATTTTGTGTCTAGCGTAGGCCCAGGTCCTTGTTTCTTCAACTGGAACCTCACAGCCCAAATGGGAACTGCGGCTCCAAAGAACAGCGAGCCAAAAACGGCTATGAACATCTTCAGCTTGCGCTGCTTCATGCTAGGTAGGTTGTACATGTGCTCGGCGTGGATGTAATCCTCGGCATAATGCCTTGCTGTTGTTGCATGAATCTTGCGTGTAGTAGTAGTATTAATAATATTGCCTGCATCAACGTTAATGACAACTGTAAGAGATCATCGAATTAATTAAACCCTGTTACTATTTTGAATTAGATCATTGGTAACCGCAATAATATTACACGGACTTGAATCTATGACTCCCTGACTCTATTTATGATGCTAGTAACTGAAATTCTCAGATTCTGGTCTTTGCAGAAACGCTTGAACACCTCGTATACCTTCATACCCAATTGCCGGAAAAAGAATGTGGTTTGGACAATGGAATCCCACGTCTCAAACCCTGAAATAAAATAATGACCCGACCTCTCTCCTCATGGCAGTAATTTGATAAACTTAAACTCTAATGATTACACGGCAAAGCTGCTTATGGCAAGGCAAATCATACTGCTGCATGTCTGTAGTGATTTCCCAAACCTTTCAAATTATATCACCAGTACGGCATGCACGCGATCATCAATAAGCTTCTCATATAGTACTCCAGATCAACAGTTAATAAGTATTTTTGAGAGGAAAATTAGGGGGGAAAAAAATTCCAGCACAAAAATTAGGAGGAAGATTCAGAACCTAACAGTACGTTTATAGTTGCCACATCGGTCGAGGAAAGCTTCGATGCAGCTACTGCAACACGGCACCGCGCCGCTAGAAACTCCATTGCGTGAGAGCTCGCCATGGCGACTGCAAAAGGTTGGACGTTCTTACCAGCAACAATCCGCGACTTCAATAGAACGACTCCTCTTCCATTCAGGAAACATTCCCTTTAGAGGACACGTTGCCCATAAATAGAGAGCGTATGGACCACAGTGAGGGCGGGTATTAGAAATGGCACCAAACCCGCCGGGTATTATTCCAGTTACCCAACTTCATCCCTGTCTTACACAAGTCAAGTACCCGGATTTTATATAACCGTGATCATGACAAAATCAGATACCTGGTTATTCCATGTAACCTGCGGTTCTTAGTTCTTGAGAATAACCATGGATGTCAATTAATCGCCTTAAAAACTGCCGGGTCTTTGCTGGTTCTTTTGTGAAGCTGCCCAACAGTGCTTTGAACTTTTTGAAATACCCAAAACTGATTATTCTTTGAATCTGAATTTTTTCAAATACCCAGACATGGCACTTGTTGTTGATTCTGAAGATTTTCAAATACCCATAACTGGTGGTTCTTTGATTTTGGATTTTGTTCAAATACCTGAAATTGGTGGGTATTACAAAAATCAAATACCCACCACCTCACATAGCAAGCACTAAATTGGAATAACAAATTAATTGTGGCACTAGGCTCAACACAATTATAGTTCAATACAATAAAATGCTCGACAAGAAAAAATATTCAGACTTTTTTTTATTATACAATGGGGAATTGTTTAAATACATTTTTAATAAAGATAAAAATTAATGCAGGTTAGAATCCCCTTGGAAGCCCAAAGGTCCTGGGTTCAAACCTTTTTTTGAAGTATCTTTTTTATCCACAAACGAAATGGATGAAAACAAATTCTTAAAATAAAAAAAGGTTTAAGTTGCTCCCCAGGAACAACCATGTTCCCAAAGGAGCAAAGCTTAAGTTGCCCTAAAGAGCAACCATGTTCTCAAGGAACTCTTTCTATACGAGGACACGATTGTTCCCTTGGGAAAAAAAGGTTTAAATTGATCCCTAAAACAACTTAAGCTCATTTTCTTCAGGAACATGTTTGTTCCCCAAGGAAACATATGTTCCAAATCTTTTAACATTCATAGTCATCTCATAGTTGTGTTTATATAAACTTGTGAATTGCTCCCCAAAAAGCAACCATGTTTCCTTAGGGAGCAATTATGTTTGAAACTTTGTGTGAACATAATTTTTTCATGTGAGTTCTGATTGAAGTACTTCCAACTACAAAGTTGTAGCTCTTTTCTAAACCTTTTCAATGATAGGTCACAAGCCTATTTAAAAACAACTATGAGATGACTGTGATTACTAAAAAATCCAAAACATATGTATATGTTTCCTTAGGGAACTTAGACCTTTCCATGGGGGAAGTTCATTGTTCCTCGAGGAACAATCATGTCTTCAAGGAGAAGGAATTTAAGTAACTAAAAGGAGTAGCTTAAACTTTTTTTTCCCCTTGGAAACAATCATGTTCCCCAAGGAAAAGGAACTTAAGTTTCTTCTAAGAACAAATGTGTTCAAAATTTTTGTTTGATCGTAACTTTTGCATATGAATTCTTATTGAAATATTTTTCCATTTATAAAGTTATAGTTATTTTCAAAACCTTTCCAATGATAGGTCACAATAACATATAAAAACACAAATGAAATGATTGTGATTGCAAAAAGATTTGAAACATATGTTTCCCCAGGGAACATAGGCCTTTCCTTGGGGAAAGTACATTATTCCCAAAGGAAGGTGCCTTTTTCCTTGGGTAACTTGGGTCCTTCTTCAAGCAAAATTCATTGTTCCCCAAGGAAGTTGTATTTTTCATCAGCGAACTTTTTTTATTCCATTGGGAACTTGTTTGGGATTGGCTTTTAGTTTTCTTTTGCTTGAGGAAATTATTTCCTAAGGGCAACTAACTCTAAAAGATATTTAAATGTTGTATGGATTTTTTCATCCATTTCATTTGTTGGAAAAAATAATTGGGAAAAGGATTGAACCTTGAACCTTTAGGTTGAAGGGAGGATTCTAACCAATACATCATGGGTGAAAGCATGCTAAAGTATACCAAAAAAGTAGTCATGCCAAGAGAAAAACACAAATTGTAACAAGTAGATTAAAAAGTAGGTGATGCCTTAGTAAATTGTCATTTTGAACTATATGAGGGCATCAAATGTGATATGTTAAAATTTATGAAAGTTTCAAAAGTTGTATCAACCTTTTTAAAAACCTATTTTCAATCTACTTTACAAAATTTGCTAGTTTGTCATGTTGTGAAAAAATAGATTGAAAGTAGGTCCAAAAAAATTAATTTGTAAATTTCATTCATATGTTGCATTTTGAAAGGGTTTGGGCCATGATTTAATGAATCAAGAACATGCCATGCACTTTAGGATCATATCAAAAAACATGTTTTGGATGCCAAATTTGAGTTTATGGAAAATTTATTTTTGAAAGACTTCACATTGTCATAATCTAAAATTTCAAATTCCAAAAAATGTGTATCAAGGTGCATAATGGTTCAAACATTAATAACACATCATTTGATTTGGAAAATGTGTAATATTAGCCAAAGTAACAAACTTTCAATAAATTAATTAATGAAAAAAATAATATATGTTAATAATGATCATATATGGTTTATTTAATATGATAAGTACACCCCAAAATTTATGGCATGACTAAAATTCCTAAAATGAAAAACATTCCAAATTTATTTTTACTTGTCGGTAGGGATCACCAATTCGTATATTTTACCATGCTTTCACCTTCACATGTTTTTTTTTTGAAACTATTATGTAAGAAAGATACAACATTAATCATTATGTGGGTATAATTAAAAAAAAATCAAAATATTTTTTCCTATTGGGCATTGTACTACAAATGTGTCGAACCGGGTGCCACCTATAAGTTGTTGCACATATTTAATGTTTACCACCACCCCCACACTAATACAAACTATTTAAAACCCTATTAATTTCCAGATTCATCTAGTCCTTTCATTCATTTTACTATTATTGTTTTCTAAGCTTTCCCAACTTATGCCCCAAGTGCTCAATGTGTTCCCCAAGATATAGCAATGGCATAACACTATATTGGCCTCGCCTACCAAAGTAAGGATATTGTGTTTAGATTCATTTTAGAATATAATAACTTAAGGGATTTTGGTCCCCCATGTCAAAAACACGAAAAACCATGAAAACAAAGGTTAAAGAAAAGGTCTAAATCTAACTACCAAAAAAAAAAAAAAAAGGATTATGTGGTTTAAAAATAAGAACATAAGAACTAAGAATAAGAACATGAGATATGTAAATCAAACTTGAAAATTGATCGTTATTATGTTAACATATGCAAACATGAACATGAAAAGAACATGATAAGGCTATGGTGCAAGATCATGCTTAAGACTAATATTGAATAAATTGAAGGAAATGAGGGGACCTATTCTTATTTATACCCGTTTGGGGACTTAATTCAAGGAAGTTTCCAAGGAAATTTCTATGTGTGCATCAAATAAGGAATTTTCTTAGGAACCTTCCTAACTAGGAATTAATTATGAGTTAATTGAAATTTAATTAAAAGTTGATTTGGACTTAATTAAAAGTCAACTAAGAGTTAATTAAATTTAACTAGACTTAACTAAAAATTAACTAAAATTTAACTAAGACTGAACTAAAAGTTAAATAAGATTTAGCTAAGAATTATGGATGAACATTATGGATGAATTCCATTTATTGGAAGATGATGTTTAATGTTTGCATCTATCACATCTAATTAATAATTCTATTTTTATATGAGGATTTTTTTAAAATGATATTTTGGCTTGTGTTGAAACTTGAATTTAAACATATAATATCTTGAGAGATTTTGGTTTATTATGGAGGATATTTTAAGATTATATTTTTGCATGGTGGAATATTTGAATTTTATTTTATTTTGTTTTAAAATATTTTTTAATGCAAATGGTAAGGCCACAATGTGACATGCCCCTTGTTCCAATATACACCCATAATTCCTATCCCCACTAATAGCCTTGGCAAAAAATGGCAAAGAACACATGTAAGTAAACAAAATTTCTTGTAACCAATGAGGTGAGGTAACATGCAAGTAGGGGCTCACGTTTTTTTCTTTTGGGGGAGGTTGGGGTTGTTGGATTTTTTTGGTTCCCAATGTGTTATCACCAAGTTCTCACTTTATTTCCATCAAGCTAATAACAATGTTTTGTGATGACAAACAATTTTTGGAGATAAAAATGTCATGTAGCCAATGAAAGCTTGGCATGCATTCATGGGGTTCAATTTTATTTTTTTAGGCTTTGGGGTTGAGGGGTTAAATGCATTTTTGGTTTTTTGCATGTTTGCTATGTGTTTCCAAGGGGTTCCCATATTGTTTAACCATAATTCAACCTCCCTGTTTATAAAGTGTGCCATTAAATATTTATGCATTAATAATAAAGCCAATTTATTTTTTGTCATTTTGAAATTTTCAAACCATTAAAGATGAAAGATAAGTTATTGAATTTAAAGTGATTTATGCCTTCGAGAAATCATTTTACACAAAGAACTTTTAAAGGGCAGCATATCTAGGCTTCTAATACGTTAAGGAGTCCTCCCATGTTTTAGAAAAATTAGTGTGGGTTCTTTTATTATTTAAAAAAAAATTGTGGGTGCACCCCCCATTTAATTAATACAAAGATGAATAAATACCCAAGATAACAAGGGGTTTATCCCATAACCTTTGCCCAAACTTGACCTTTCATAACCTATATTCAGGGAATTTCTTTTTGGGAGTGCAAACTTCTTTTGGGGGAAGGTCTAATTATTTTATTAAAAAAATAATTTGCACCCATCAAAGTGACTTGTTGTAAAAGCAAATGTGAACCAGCCAGTATTATTTTCTTGATAACGGTAGATAGGCCCGTCCTTGCAATTCAGCCCATGGTTCAAAAGCTAATTCATGCATTGTGCACCCCTTGAGTTCAACATGCATGGAATGACACTTGTGGTTTCACCTTATGGTGCCAAGCTTAATTGTATTCCCTAATGTGTATGTGAAAGATATGACAAAGTTCTAGTCAACTATGTTAACATCCAACAATTTTCCCTTCCCATATATCATATCACAAGGATATTTGAAGAAAAAAGAATACATACATGTGGATCTGAGCATCCGATAGATAACTCCAAATATAGATATTCTCTCAACATTCTTCAATGACTATTCTTAGAGTTCTTTTTGCAAGGCAATTAAGCAACAAACATAGTTTGGGTGATAACTATTACACACGCTAACTACCATAGCCATGGCAGCTGCTGTCCCTCCCTCAGTAGCCAGGGAACCCTTCCACAACACCCATGGGACCTTTTTTTTTTAATTGAAAAAAAAATCACCACATGAGAGGATAAATGAAGGGCAGTGGGTTTCATCACTATGGTCCTGGGACTAACAAAATTAAAATTAAAATTAAAACGTCCCATGGGCATGGTGCCCTGGCTAGTGGTTCAGGGACAGCAGCTGCCATGGCTATTGCGGCCAGTGTATTTAATAGTGATCTCCCAAACTACATTCTTTTGGTTGAGCCTTGGAATTTCATAGCTCTCTTATGTGTATATTTCTAGAATAGCTAGAAAAAGGAATCAAGAAGCATAAACAAAATCAATGGATAAATTTCATGCCTAATGTCCGATGCAGGATTGCACGTTGAAACAATTCTGCAAGTCTCTTAATGTCTTCAAGGATCATCCAATTTGGTGAAGGACAAGATATTATGGAATGGGTTCATGAAAGTCGAAGTTCCTGGGACCCTACAGACCTTTCAACAAACCACAGCCCCCAATATGTCCAGTTGACATATTTCACACACTCCCACTGATCAAACAACAGACTTGCCTTGGGCCCTAATGTAAACATGGCAGAACCATGCAGCAGCTTTCTGCAGGGTGCCGCACTCTCAGCCAGACCGTGTTCAGTAAGGGCATTTCGGGTCTTGGGCCCT
>Ga0116227_10009415_pt1 | contig 17743 bp, 20 predicted proteins | sample S1TSphgellanicum_FD_89693 | JGI IMG/M metagenome (GOLD analysis project Ga0116227, IMG submission 89693) | Host-associated microbial communities from peat moss isolated from Minnesota, USA - S1T2_Fb - Sphagnum magellanicum MG | ecosystem: Host-associated > Plants > Peat moss > Unclassified... | reverse complement strand
GGATTCGAACCCGCGATACGGTTTCCCGTATACACACTTTCCAGGCGTGCGCCTTCAACCGCTCGGCCACCCCTCCGCAATCACGCATCCCAGCCGCTCTTCGAGAAAGGGCGCGGCGCGAGGCGCCGCACTATAGTCGGCGCGAAGGCGAGCGCAAGGATCGCCGCCGCGCATCTGGCGTGGCGCGCATGGACAGACGCGGACGATGCGCTTATGCATGGACAGACCCGCCGTTTCGACGAGTTCGCTGCCGATGCTTCGCTTGGGCTTCCGCTTCCTCGGCTTGCTGCTTCTCGCCGCTGCCTTCGCGTCGATCGTGATCGACGGCACACGGTCGATCGCCGGCAATACGCTCGCCTTGACGCCGCTCAGCCAGACGATCGCGCTGGCCTTTCCGGACAAGTTCCAGAGTCTGCAGACGACGGTCGAGAAACATGTCGCGAGCTTCCTGTGGGATCCCGTTCTCGTCAGCCTTCTGCTTTTGCCGGCCTGGCTCGTCTTCGCCGGACTCGGCCTGCTGTTGCTGGTTCTGACGCAACGGCGGGCGCCGAAAATCGGCTATGCGAGCCGCGGCGCTTGAGCCGCCGCAAACAAAAGCCCCGCACGCCATTGCAGGCCCCGTTGCAAGCCCCATTTGCAAGCCCCATTGCAGATCGGCCTGCTTCGTCCCATTCTCAAGTCCGACCTATCCCGAACAGGAGCATCCGATGTTCTTCAGCCGCAAGCGCCTGACCTTGCCGAGCGCCGCCGAAGCGCTGCCCGGCCGCGCCGCGCCGATCCCGACGGCCGCGCGTCATTTCGTCAACGGCAATCCGCTGCAGCCGCCATTTCCGGTCGGTCTCGAGACGGCGATTTTCGGGCTCGGCTGCTTCTGGGGCGCGGAGCGCAAGTTTTGGCAGCTCGGCGCCGGCGTCCACACCACGGCTGTCGGCTATGCCGGCGGCGTGACGCCGAACCCGACCTATGAAGAAGTCTGTTCGGGCCAGACCGGCCATAACGAGGTGGTGCTCGTCGCCTACGATCCGAAGGTGCTGCCTTACGAGACGCTGTTGAAGACATTCTGGGAAAGTCATGATCCGACCCAGGGCATGCGCCAGGGCAATGATGTCGGCACGCAATATCGCTCCGGCATCTATGTCGCCGACGCCGCCCAACGCGCCGCTGCGGAGCAATCGAAGACGGCGTTCGACGCCGCCTTGTCGGCGAAAGGCTTTGGCCCGATCACGACGGAAATTGTCGATGCGCCGCCCTTCTATTATGCCGAAGATTACCATCAGCAATATCTCGCCAAGAACCCGGACGGCTATTGCGGGCTCGGCGGCACCGGCGTCTCCTGCCCGATCGGCACCGGCGTCGCAGCCGAATAGAACAGCCGTCCCATGATCATCGAGCGGCTGCTGGCAAAATTCTTTCTCGCAAGCCGCTGGCTGCTCGCGCCCTTCTATATCGGGCTCGTGCTCGGCCTCGTCGCTCTTCTGGTGAAGATGGGGCAGCATGTCTGGCACGCCGTGCCGCAAATTCTCGAAAGCCGCGAGGCCGATGTCATCCTCACGGTGCTGGGCCTCATCGACTTGACGCTCACCGCCTCGCTCGTCGTGATCGTGATACTCGCCGGCTACGAGAATTTCGTCGCCCGCATCGAGCCGAGCGAGAACTGGCCGGAATGGATGGGCAAGATCGACTTCACCGGCCTGAAGCTGAAGCTTTTGTCTTCGATCGTCGCGATCTCGGCGATCCAGCTTTTGCGCGCCTTCATGGATATCGGCAATGTCTCAGACCGGGATCTCGCCTGGTATGGCGGCCTGCTTCTGGTCTTCGTCGTTAGTGGCCTGCTCCTCGCGGTCACCGACCGCCTGAGCGGCGAGAAGCACTGAAAACCCTATCTTGCGCTCAACACGTGGCGGCATTCGCTCGGCAACTGCGCCAGCGTGAGCCCCGGCTTCGGCTTTTTCGGCTCGGGAGCCGGGCGCGGATGCAGCACGGAGGGGCGAAACCACCAAGCGAGCGAGGCGTCGCAGCCCTCGCCGGCCGCGACGGGCGCCTGACCCTCGCAGGCGCCCTCGCCGCGGGGGCAGAAGAGACGAATATGGAAATGATAATCATGGCCCCAGAAGGGGCGCACCTTGGCGAGCCATGAACGGTCCCCCGTCGCTTCGCGGCAGATCGCCTTCTTGATCGCCGGATTGACGAAGATGCGCTCGACTTCCGGGTCCTGCGCCGCCGCCTTGATGACGGCGAGATGGTCGGGCGTCCATTTCTGCGGGTCGACGTCGCGGCGGTCTTCGGCAACGACGTCGAGCGACATCATTTCCTCCCGCTCGCGCGGCGTCAGCGTGCGCGGCGGCATGGGCGCGAGCCAGACATCGGCATCGAGGCCGATTTGATGCGAGGAATGTCCGTTCAGCATCGGCCCGCCGCGCGGCTGCGACATGTCGCCGACGAGGATACCCGGCCAATGGCTGACCGTCGGCACCTTCTTCGCAAAGCGCTCCATGAACGCGATGAGCGCCGGCGTGCCCCAATTTCGATTGCGTGACAAACGCATGACTTGCCACGCGGGTCCGTCGATCGGCAGCGGCTCGCCGCCGGAGAGACAGCCGCGCGCGTAAAATCCGATCGGATGCGCGGCGAGCGGCGCCGGCTCGTTCTGACGGCCGAACAAGGCTTTCGCCGGCGTCGTGGGATCCTCGGGATGCGCCAGCGGCGGCAAGGGATGCGGCGTCAACGTGCCGAGATCCTGGGCGCAGGCCGGCAAGGCGAGCATCAGCGCCAGTAAAATCGCCGCGAGTTCGACGCGCTTTCTCATCAACCTTACCTTAACTTTGAGATTTACCGCGACAGCCCAAAATGGGATGATCTCTTTAGTTTCATGCGACGGAGATCGGGCGGATCGTCGATGCGTGCCTTGTGGTCGTTGCGCGACCAAAAGTTTGGGGGAAGCGTATGCGTAAAATTCTGAGCCTCTTGGTTGCTCTCGGCGGCCTCTTCTTCGTCACCAGCGCCCATGCGACAGTGCAGATCGCCATCAATCTTTCCAGCCAAAGCATGCATGTCACGTCGTCGTCCGGCAGCTACAATTGGCCGGTCTCGACGGCGCGTTCCGGCTATGCCACGCCGCGGGGCAGCTACGCGCCCTACAGCCTGCAACGCATGCACTATTCGAAGAAATATCACATGTCGCCGATGCCCTATTCCATTTTTTTCCTCGGCGGCTACGCGATCCACGGCACGTATTCCACAGGGCAGCTCGGCCGGCCGGCCTCGCACGGCTGCATCCGGCTGGCGCCGGGCAATGCCGCGAAGCTGTTCGGCATGGTGAAGGCGGAAGGCGCGGCGATTTCGATCACCGGCACACCGCCCGGCCACACGATGTATGCGAAGGCCCATCACAAGCATCCGACCGCGTTGGCCGAGGCGCACCATCACCGCGCCAATCCGCTGGCCTATGCGCCGTCACATGCGGCCCCGTGGACAGTCAAAGCCTGGCAATACGACCCGACTTGGCGCTGAGGGGCTGCTTGCCGAAATGGGTTGACGCACCAGAATGATGGGACTGGCGCACCAGCGCCTGCACGCAGACGGGAATCAGCCATGAGGATCAGCCATGAGGCTTCGTTTACCTGAGGCTCGTCGGTCCGCCGGAGATCGCCGCTGGCGGCGGCGCGCCGCTTCTCTCGTCCTTCTGTCGACGCTCGTCCTGTCGAGCGCCGTGCGAGCCGATGTCCACGTCGTCGGGCCGCCGGCTTTCGACGCGAACCAGGGGATCGGCTGCGCCGCAACCTACCCCTTGTGGCACTCGGTTTGGCTCGGGCATTTCTCCGGCGGCGCACCGATCCCGGTTTCTACGGAGCCCCAATTCATCGCTTGGGTCGACGCGAAGCTCTGCTTTCCGTCCCGCCATAGCTGTCAGGCCTGGATCGGTGATTTCCGCCGGCACTTGCATCGGCCGGAGGGGTTCTGGACCTGCCTGCCTTTGCGCTGAACGGTCTCACGCTTTGTGTCGCGCTGCCCTATATGAGGATGGGGAACGCGGCGGCGCGGGGTTCGTGATGTTCGACAGTCTCAAAAGCTTCCTGACCGATCTCGGCCGGCCGACCGAACGCGATTTCGAGCCGGAGGATTTTCGCCTCGCGGCGGTCGCGCTCCTCGTCCACGTCGCCAATGCGGACGGCGTGATCGATCTTCCGGAACGCCGCAAGCTCGGCGATTTGATCGCCGAGCGGTTTGGATTGGACGAGGCGGCGACGCGCCGTCTCATCGCCACGGCCGAGCAGAGCGATCGCGAAGCCGTCGATTTCTATCACTTCACCAGCGTCCTGATGCGCCGCCTCGACACCGAGGGGCGGCACAAGATCATCGAGATGATGTGGGACATGGCCTATGCCGACGGCAATGTCGACGAGATCGAGGAAAACGTCATCTGGCGTGTCGCCGAGCTCCTCGGCATCTCGACGCGCGACCGGGTGATGTTGCGTCAACGCGCGTCGCATGAGGCGGACGCAGCCACCGATCAGCCTGTGGCCGGCCCTTGGACACGCACCGCCGATGGCGAGGCCTGATGGCAAGAGCTAGACGGGGGGCCAGTTTCGGACAGGCTTCGATGCGGATCTTGGCAAAGTCGAGCTCGGGTCGCGTGCCTTGATCCTGCCAGTTATTGCGTGCATGCAGCAAAAGCGTCGCATTCGTCTTGACGCGACGCAGCATTTTTACAAAAAATAGAAAATGCCAATGAGAATCAGTACTCCAGACAAAGCTCCGACCAAGGTGCTGATCCTCCTCCATCAGGAGCGATCGACGCCCGGCCGTATCGGCCGGCTCTTGCAGGCCCAGGGGTTTGAGCTCGACATTCGGCGACCGCGTTTCGGCGATCCGCTGCCGGAGACGCTCGACGATCATGTCGGTGCCATGGTGTTCGGCGGCCCGATGAGCGCCAATGACGAGGAAGACTGGCTGCGCCGCGAGATCGACTGGATCAAGGTTCCCCTCAAGGAGGAGAAGCCGTTTCTCGGGATCTGCCTCGGCGCGCAAATGCTCGCCCGCCATCTCGGTCATCGCGTCTGCCCGCACCCCGAAGGTCGGGTCGAGATCGGCTATTATCCGATCGATCCGACCGAGGATGGGCATGATGTCTGCGCCTGCCCTTTCCCCGAAAAAGTGTATCAGTGGCATCGCGAAGGCTTCGACCTGCCCGCAGGCGCGACGCTTCTCGCCAAGGGCCAGGATTTCGAGGCGCAGGCTTTCCGCTACGGCCGGTCCGCCTATGGCGTTCAGTTTCATCCGGAAGTGACCTACGCGATGATGTGCCGCTGGACCGTGCACGGCGCCGCGCGTATGCAGCTCCCCGGCGCGCATCCCCGGCATCGGCATTTCGAAGGCTGGTATCTGCACGACGCGGCGATCGCACGCTGGTCGGATTGCTTCCTCAAGGCCTGGGCGGCGAACAAGCCGGCGCCGCAGGCCTAACTAAGCCTTTTCATCCGCCAGCGGATGCAGGTCGCGCACCATCGCCTTCATGCGCTCGTCGAGAACATGCGTGTAGATCTGCGTCGTCGAGATGTCGGCATGGCCAAGCAGCTCCTGGACGACGCGCAGATCCGCGCCATTCTGCAGGAGATGGCTGGCAAAGGCATGGCGCAACACATGCGGGCTGACGGACGCGGCGCGCAGCCCTGCGGCGGCGGCCATCGCCTTGAGGTCGCGCGCAAAAGCCTGTCGGGTCAAATGCCCGCTCGCGCTGTCGGCCGGAAAGAGCCAAGCCGACTCGGCAGCGCCCGGAGCAATCTCCGACAGCAAGCCGCGATAGAGCGCCACGGCCGCACGCGCGGGCGGCGGCAGCGGCACCAAGCGTTCGCGACCGCCTTTCCCTTTGATGCCGATCAGCGGCTCGCGGCTCCGCGCCGCCGATTTCGGCAGGCCGACGAGCTCCGACACGCGCAGGCCCGTCGCGTAAAGCAGCTCGAGCAAGGCGGCGAGGCGCGCTGCGCGCAGCCTCTCCCCTGGCGGGCGGGCCGCATCGGCGACGCCTTCCTTGGCGACGGCCAAGAGACGGTGGACCTCAGTGATCGTCAAGGTTTTCGGCAGGCCCCGGCCACGCCGCGGCCCGTCGAGAATTTTCGTCGGATCGTCGGCGCGGCGTCCGTCGCTCACCAGAAAACGATGGAATTGGCGGATCGAGGAAAGCCGGCGCGCCGCAGAGGAGGCTTTGAGCCCGCGCGACTCGAGCGCCCCGAGATAGGCGCGCACGTCCTCGGCGCTCGCTGCGAGCGGCGTCTTGCCGGCGCGGTCGAGCGCCGCGCCATAATCGAGAAGGTCGCGCCGATAGGCCTCGAGCGTATTTGCCGCGGCGCCCCGCTCGGCCGCGATCATGTCGAGAAAGCCCTCCAGCAGGCGGGACGCGGCCAAAATCTGCTCCTACTTGTTGAGGCGTGAGGCCGGAATAGTCTGGATCATCTCGCGCGGCTGCGGCTCGACGAAGCCGACGAGGAGAAGCACCCCGGCATAGGCGAGGCCGACAAGAATGCCGACGATGATGATGAACCGAAAAAGACTCGGCACCTGCTTCTCCGCGCGCGTTCGCGGCGCCTTCTAGCATGAAGGCGCAACCGAACCGTAAAGAAGAAAGCCGCGAAGACCCCGCGTGCGCGGGTCGCAACATGCGGCGAAAGCCTGCTTAAACCGCGGCATTGGGCGTGTTACACCTTGTCGATGACCGGCGGAATACGAGCTTTTTCTGACACAGGCGAAGCGCGCAACTTGGGCGAGCAGCGCAGCCGCGACCGGCGGGCGAATATCATCGTCACCGCGCTGGCGCGGCGCTCGATCGTGCTCGTCGGCTTGATGGGATCGGGCAAGACATCGACCGGCCGGCGCCTCGCCCAACGTCTCGGCCTCGACTTCGTCGACGCGGATGCCGAGATCGAATGCGCCGCGGGAATGACGATTCCGGAAATCTTCGTGCGCCACGGCGAGGCCTATTTCCGCGACGGGGAGCGCCGCGTGATGACGCGGCTTCTCACCGAGGGGCCGCGTATCATCGCGACCGGCGGCGGTGCCTTCATGAACGAAGAGACGCGCGCCCGCATCGCCGAACATGGGCTGTCGATCTGGCTGAAAGCCGATCTCGACGTGCTCTGGCGGCGCGTCCGCAAGCGCGCGCATCGTCCTTTGCTCCAGACGCCCGATCCCGAAGCCACACTCAAAAGCCTCATGGACCTGCGCTATCCGGTCTATGCGCGCGCCGATGTCACGGTAATGTCCCGCGATGGGCCACATGAGGCGGTCGTCGAGCAAGTGCTTGAAGGACTCGAGTTCTTTTTGCGCTTCGCGCCGGAACCGAGCTTCGGCCCCGACCGTCCCTGCGACAAGGAGACAGCCCCCATGCAAACGGTGCCGCGTCTCGCCAAGGTCGGCGTCAATCTCGGCGCGCGCGCCTACGACATCCTGATCGGCGAGGGCCTCATCGGCGAGGCGGGCCAATATATCGCGCGGCTCGCGCCGGGCGCCGCCTGCGCGATCGTCACGGACGAGAACGTCGCCCCGCGCCACCTGCCGCAGCTCGAGCAATCGCTCGCCGCGGCCGGCATTCGCCATACGAAGATCGTCGTCGCCCCGGGTGAAGACTCGAAATCCTACCCGACCTTCGAGCGTGTCTGCGATGCGATCATCGCCGCGAAGATCGAACGCGGCGATCTCGTGGTCGCGCTCGGCGGCGGCGTCGTCGGCGATCTGGCGGGCTTTGCCGCCGCCACCGTGCGGCGCGGCATGCGCTTCGTGCAAATTCCCACCTCGCTTCTGGCGCAGGTCGATTCCTCCGTCGGCGGCAAGACCGGAATCAACTCGCCGCACGGCAAGAATCTGATCGGCGCGTTTCATCAGCCGATTCTCGTGCTGGCCGATACCGCTGCCTTGGCGAGCCTGCCGCCGCGCGAGTTTCGCGCCGGTTACGCCGAAGTGGTCAAATACGGGCTTATCGGAGATGCGGCTCTGTTCGGCTGGCTCGAGGCCAATTGGGCGAAAGTCTTCGCCGGCGGCGCCGAGCGCATCCATGCCATCGCCAAAAGCTGCGCCGCCAAAGCCGCTGTCGTGGCCCGCGACGAACGCGAGGAAGCCGACCGCGCGCTGCTCAATTTCGGCCATACGTTCGGCCATGCGCTGGAGCGGCTCGTCGGCTATGACGGCAAGCGTCTCGTGCATGGCGAGGCAGTGGGCATCGGCATGGCCTGCGCCTTTCGCTTTTCGGCGCGGCGCGGCCTCTGCCATTCCAAGGAGGCCGAGCGCGTCGAAACGCATCTCATGGAGGCCGGGTTGCCGATCCGCATCCAGTCGATCGCCGGCTGGGACGCCGATGCCGACCAGATCCTGGACGCCATGTACCAGGACAAGAAAGTGCAGCACGGCGCCCTGACCTTCATTCTCGCGCGCGGGATCGGCCGCTGCTTCATCGCCAAAAATGTCGAGGCCGCGGAGGTGCGTGCCTTCCTCGCTGAGGAATTGGACCAGCGCGTCGAGGCTTGAAGTCTATGAGCGATTGACGAGCCAGAGGCCCGCGCCGATGAGGATCCCGCCGGCGGCTTGCGCGAGTGTCAGGCTCGTGCCGAGGAGCAGCATCGACATCAGGACGGTGAAGAGCGGCGCCAGGAAAAGATAGCCGCTTGTGCGCGTCGCGCCGCCTTTGCGCAGCGCCATGAACCACAGACCGAAGGAGCCGGTGGAGCCCGGAATCGCAAGCCAGACGAACCAGGCCCAGTCGCTCGCGGCGAGCTGCACCGGCCAGTGCTCGCCTTGCGCCAGAGCGAGAACGAGCAGCGCCAGGGCGCCGAACAGCATTTGCCAGAAGCTCAAGGTCCAAGCGCCAATCGGCAGCCGTGCCTGCTTATTGATGAGCGTCGCGAAAGCCCAGCTCAGCGCTGCGGCAAGGCCAAGCAATTTGCCGCCGAGCGGCTCCCCCGCGAAGGCCTGATCGCTCGCCCCGAGCGCCAGCACGACGCCGGCAAAGCCCGCCAGGAGGCCGGCCATGCGCGTCAAGCTCAGCCTTTCGCCGATGAACACCCGGCCGAACAACGCCACCCAGATCGGATTCGTGAAGAGCAGGATCGCCGCCGTGGTGGGCGAGATGCTGCGCAAACCGAGAAAGAGAAAGCCCATGACGCCGGCGGTCTGCAGCAGGCCGATCGCGACAATCGTCGCCCAGGCGCGAAGCACGCGGTCGGGAAAGCGCGGCAGCAACGGCTCCCCGGCGAGCCAGGCGAAAGGCAAGGTTGCCAAAGCCGCGAGAACGAAGCGCCAGCCGACGAGAAGCAGGGCCGGCACGTGAACGAGGAGGATTTTGCCGGCGATGAAACCCGAGGCCATCAGGAAGGTGGCCGCGACGAGGATCAGGAGGTAGAGCGCGCCGGCTTGCCCTGTCGCGGTACTGCCGGCCTGGGTTTGCGTCATGTCGGAAGCTGCAACGAGATCGCCGGCGTCGATGACGCCTCGGGGGCCACTTGGCGACCCGGCATCGCGAAGGTCAATGGCGTCCTTCGGCCTAGAGCATCCCGCCTATGCGTTTCCCAAAAACGGCCTTGTCCAGAGAACTAGATCTATGTATGTATGAAATACATATATTTGGATATATGCCATGCCAACATTAACCCGCGAGAGCTATCACCATGGCGATTTGCGCGCCTCACTCATCGCGCTTGCCCGCGCGGCTCTCGAAGCCGACGGCCCCGACGCGATCGCCTTGCGCGCGCTCGCCAAGCAGGCGGGGGTCTCGGGCATGGCCCCCTATCGGCATTTCGCGGACAAAGCGAGCCTGCTCGACGCCGTCGCTCAAGAGGCAGCCTCGGAGCTCTATCAAGATCTGCGCGCCGTCGACGATCCAGCCCATCCGAAGCGGAGCTTGAGCGCTTTCGCTGCCGTCTATGTCCGCTTTGCCGTCGCCCGGCCGGGGCTCTTTCGCCTCATCTTCCAAGGCCGCCCGCCGACGCCCGAGGCGCGCGCGCAAGATCCGCAAACCCTCGTCGGGCTGATGGCGGCGCGGATCGCCCAGCTCGTCGCGCCGGAGGATCGCGAGGCGGCGTTGCTCGCTTGCTGGTGCCTGATGCATGGGCTCGCGAGCCTGCTCGTCGCAGGCCGCATCGGCGAGGAGACGCCGCCGGACGCGCTGGCGAAGCAGCTCACCAAGATGCTGATCAAGAGCCTGACGGCCTAAAGCATCGGACCCAAAAGTGGCCCCCGGTTTTGGGACCATCCGATACGCAACCTGAAGGCGCGCGGCGCAGCCTCCCCTATTGGCTGACGGCCTGGCTATCGGCTTCGATCTTGAACGCGGCCGCAAAGAGCGCCTTGGTATAATCGTGCTGCGGATGGCAAAACACGTCGATAGCGGCTCCGGCTTCGACGACGCGGCCGTGGCGCATCACGACGATTTCCGTCGCCAGAGCCCGCACCACGCGCAGATCGTGGCTGATGAAAAGATAAGCGAGCCCATGCCGTTTCTGCAGATCGCGCAGCAGATCGACGATTTGCGCCTGCACCGACATGTCGAGCGCGGAGGTGGGTTCATCGAGCACGACGAATTTCGGCTCGAGCACCATGGCACGCGCGATCGCGATGCGTTGCCTCTGGCCGCCCGAAAATTCATGCGGATAGCGGTCCATGTCGGCCGGGTCGAGCCCAGTATCGGCGAGCGCCCGCGCGACGGCCTCGCGCCGCGCACCGTAGGAGAGACCCCTGTCCAGCACGGTCAGGCCTTCCGCCACGATATCGGCGACCGAAAGGCGCGGCGACAACGAGCCATAGGGATCTTGAAAGACAACCTGCATGTCCCGCCGAAGCGGCCGCATCGCCTTGAATTGCAACGTGTCGATCGGCTTGCCGAGATAGGCGATGCGGCCTTGCGATTGGATGAGCCGGAGGAGCGCCAGGCCGAGCGTCGTCTTGCCCGAGCCCGATTCACCGACGACCCCTACGGTCTGACCTTCGCGGACGGTGAGGGAGATGCCGTCGACCGCCTTCACCACTCCGACGGTGCGGCGCAAGAACCCCTTCTTGATCGGGAACCAGACACGCACATTCTCCGCCTCGAGCACGACCGGAGACGTCGTGTCGCTGGCCGGCGGCAGGCCTTTCGGCTCCGCCGCGATCAAGGCTTTCGTGTAAGGATGCTGTGGGTTCGAGAAAAGCTTGTCGACGCAGTTCGCTTCAACGATGCGGCCCTTCTTCATCACGACGACATCATCGGCGATCTTGCGGACGATCTTCAGATCATGCGTGATGAAGAGCATCGTCATGCCGCGGCGGGCTTGCAGATCCTTCAGGAGCTCGATGATTTGCGCCTGCACGGTCACGTCGAGGGCCGTCGTCGGTTCGTCGGCGATGAAAAGATCCGGGCAGTTGGCCAGCGCCATGGCGATCATGACGCGCTGGCGCTGTCCGCCGGAGAGCTGATGCGGATAGGCGCCGAGCCGATGAACCGGGTCGGGAATCCCAACCTCTTCCAGGCAATCGATAATGCGGGCGCGGATCTTGGCCGCGCCGCGGGCGCCATGGAGGACGAGAATCTCGCCGATCTGCTGCTCGATCGTGTGCAGCGGATTGAGCGAGGTCATCGGCTCCTGGAAAACCATGGTGATCGCGGCGCCGCGCAAGCTCCTGAGTTGCGCGTCGTCGCAGGTCAAAGTGTTCGTGCCCTTGAACAGAACCACGCCTTTCGGCTTCACCTCCGGCGGCAGGAGCCGCACGAGCGACAAAGCCGTCACCGATTTGCCGGAGCCCGATTCGCCGACGAGCGCGAGCGTGCGGCCGCGCTCGAGGGTGAAAGACACGTCATCGACCGCCTGCATGGTCTTGCCGCCCTGGCAAAAGGCGACCGACAAGCCGCGGACCTCGAGGAGGGGCGCCTCAGCCACGCAGGGCCTCCAGAACGGTTTCCAGCCCCGCCTCGCTCGGTAAAAGATGTTGGAGGCCGATCGGCAGTCTCGTTCCATCTCGGTCATGCGTCATGAAATAGCGACAGTTCGCTTCAAACGCGGGCACGATATGAATGGCATCGGCGATCTTTTGAGGATGCGTCAATCTGAGATGTGCCGTGGAAATCGATATGTCCCGAGTGACCGGAGAGAGGGAGATGAAATCTCCGGCGACAATCAAATCCAGATAAAGCGGTTCCTTCTCGTTAAGATGCAAAGCTCCGGGCCGCGTCGTCGGAGCCAGAAGCTCGGCAAGCGTCAATTCGCTTGCGGCCGAGGCATATGGAAACTGCTGAAGCTGACGAAACAGCTTTAGCACCGGTGCAGCTTCGATGCCGGTGCCCTCGATCCCACGAACGAACACGTTCGTATCCAAATAAATAAGGGGACTTTTAACCACATCAATAATCCCAATCATCCCTTTGTCGTTGAACGCTTTCGTCTATCTCCTCACCAGAACGGAACGGCGGTTTGCGCAGTGCGAATATTTCTTCGAGCGACAAGACTCTGCGAGATGGCTGTTCGCTCTCGACCGAGACGGTAATCGTCACCAATTGGGCCAGATCCAAGCCCTGGCGCAAATCTTCCGGCAGGTTCGCCACTGGGCAGTGCTCCTTGACGATCCTGTTCATCGTCGACCTCCGATTTTATCGATACTTACCACGTCTTCACCCGATCGTCTTACGCGGATCGAAAGCGTCGCGCACGGCTTCGCCGATGAAGACGAGGAGGGACAGCATGCAAGCGATGACGATGAAGCCGGCGAGGCCGAGCCAGGGCGCCTGAAGATTCGACTTGCCTTGCAGCAACAGCTCGCCCAGCGAGGGCGAGCCGGGCGGCAGCCCGAAGCCGAGAAAATCGAGCGCCGTCAGCGTCGTCACCGAGCCGTTCAGGATGAAGGGCAGGAAGGTCAAGGTCGCGACCATGGCATTCGGCAGAATATGCTTCACCATGATCTTCCCGTTGGAGAGGCCGAGCGCGCGGGCAGCCTTCACATATTCGAAATTGCGCGTGCGCAGGAATTCGGCGCGCACGACATGCACGAGCGATACCCAGGAGAAAAGCAGCATGATGCCGAGCAGCACGAAGAAGCTCGGCGTGATGATCGAGGAAATGATGATGAGAAGATAGAGATGCGGCAGCGACGACCAGATCTCGATGAAACGCTGAAATATGAGGTCCGTCCAACCGCCGAAATAGCCTTGCACGGCGCCCGCCGCAATGCCGATCACGGAGGAGATCGCCGCGAGCGCGAGGCCGAAGAGGATCGAGATGCGGAAGCCGTAGATGAGGCGCGCCACGACATCGCGGCCCTGGTCGTCGGTGCCGAGCCAATTCCATTCGATATCATGGCAGCCGCGATTTATCTGTCCGGGCGCGATGACCTTGACAGCCGCCGCTTCGCACTGCGCCTCGCTCAGCATCCAGGTCGGCGGCGAAGGCGCCGGCGTCGGCAGGACGCGGTTGATCGTGTTGTAGGAATAGCGGATGATCGGCCATATCATCCAGCCATGCGCCTCGATCTCGCCGGCGATGACGGCGTCGCGATAATCCGTCTCCGCAAGGAAGCCTCCGAATTTCTCTTCCGGGTAATGGTGGAAGATCGGAGTCAGCAGCTCACCTTTATACATGATGAGGACCGGCCGATCATTGGCGATGAATTCGGCGAAGAGCGAGGCGATGAAGCAGACCGTGAATATCCAGAACGACCAATAACCGCGTTTATTGCGCTGGAAGTTGGTAAGCCGCCGGCGATTGATCGGCGACAGTTGCAGCAGACCGTGGCGATGCAACGGCGGCGCGAGCTGCGCGCGCAAGTCGATCTCGTTGCGCAGAACCGGCGCGCTCACGCCTAGACCTCCCGCGTCTCGAAATCGATGCGTGGATCGATCCAGGTATAGGTGAGATCGGCCAAGAGGTTCACGAAGAGCCCGAGAAGCGAGAAGATATAGAGGTTGGCGAAGACGACCGGATAGTCGCGATTGACGATCGACTCGAAGGAAAGAAGACCCATGCCGTCGAGCGAGAAGATCGTTTCGATGAGCAGCGAGCCGCCGAAGAAGGCGGTGATGAAAGCGCCCGGAAAGCCTGCGACCACGATCATCATCGCGTTACGGAAGACGTGCCCGTAGAGCACGCGGCGCTCGGTCAGGCCCTTCATCCGCGCCGTCAGAACATATTGCTTGCGGATCTCGTCGAGAAACGAGTTCTTGGTCAGGAAAGCTGCCGTGGCGAAAGCGCCCAGCGTCATGGCCGTGACCGGCAACGTGATATGCCACAGATAATCCATGACCTTGCCGAAAAGCGACAGCGAATCCCAATCCTCGGATGTCAGACCGCGCAACGGAAAGACCTGCCAAAAAGATCCGCCGCAGAAAAGCACGATCAGCAAAATGGCGAAGAGGAAGCTCGGAATTGCATAGCCGATAATGACAACGGCCGAGGTCCACATGTCGAAGCGCGAGCCATCATGCACCGCTTTCTGGATGCCGAGCGGAATGGAGATCGCGTAGGAAAGCAGCGTCATCCAAAGCCCGAGCGAAATCGAGACCGGCAGGCGCTCCTTGATGAGCTGCAACACCGGCACATCGCGAAAATAAGATTTGCCGAAATTGAAGGTCGCGTAATTCTTCAGCATCAGGAGGAAGCGCTCGGGTGCCGGCTTGTCGAAGCCGAACTGCTTCTCGAGCTCGGCGATGAATTTCGGATCGAGCCCCTGCGCGCCGCGATATTTCGACGAATAGTCGCCATGCGACAGGTTGGAGGAATCCCCGCCGCCGCCGGAAAACCGCCCCGTCGCGCCGGCATCGAGGCCCTGGAGCTGCGCCATGATGCGCTCGACGGGCCCCCCCGGCGCGAATTGCACGATGACGAAAGAGATGAGCAAAATCCCGAAGATCGTCGGAATCATCAACAGGACGCGTCGCGCAATATAGACGAGCATTGCGCCTCACCGGCCGGCGAAATTGATTCGTTTCGCCTTTTCGGGATCATACCACCAGGTCGAGAGCACGCCCGTATCATATTTCGCATGCTGGGCAGGCCGCTCGAAAATATCCCAATAGGCGACGAGATGATTGGGCTTGTTCCACATCGGCACCCAATAATGACCGGCGCGCAGGACGCGATCGATCGCGCGGCAAATGAAGGTGAGCTGCTCGCGCGTCTCGACGACGAGCGCCTTTTCGATCAGCGCGTCGACGACGGGATCGGCGATACCGGAGACGTTGCGCGAGCCCTGCATGGCGGCGGCTTCAGAGCCGAAATAAGCGCGCATGCCTTCGCCCGGCGTAAGGCCGAAACCGAAACGCGACGTGACGATGTCATAGTCGAAATCGTCGGTGCGACGCTTATATTGCGCGGCATCGACGATGCGATACCGTGCCTCGATGCCCAAAAGCTTAAGGTTGTTGATGAAGGGCGCCGTGTGCGGTGCGAGCGAGCCTTCGAAATCGAGGAACTCGATGTCGAAAGGCCTGCCGTCCGGCAGCATCAGGGAGGTGCCCTGCCGTTTGCACCCGGCGGCCGTCAGAAGATCGCTGGCTTGGCGCAACAGCTTGCGGTCCTGCCCCGATCCGTCCGAAACCGGTGGCACATAGACCGCGCCGAACACGCTCGGCGGCAGCTTGCTGCGGAAGGGCTCGAGCAGAGCAAGCTCCTCCGGCGCCGGCGTGCCGCTCGCTTCCATCGGCGAATTTTGAAAATAGGAGACCGTGCGCGAATAGACGCCGTACATGATGTTCTTGTTCGTCCACTCGAAGTCGAAGGCGAGGCCGAGCGCCTCGCGGATGCGGACGTCCTTGAACTTGTCGCGCCGCAAGTTGAGGAACCAGCCTTGCGTGCCCATCGGCGATTCGTCGGGCAGCGTGTCGCGCTTGACGCGGCCCTCCTTCACTGCCGGAAAGTCGTAGCCCGTCGCCCAGACGGCCGAGGTGAATTCCTCCCGGAAGGTGAAGATGCCAGCCTTGAAGGCTTCGAACGCCACCTTGCGGTCGCCGAAATATTCGTAGCGAACCGTGTCGAAATTGGCTTGGCCGCGATTGATCGGCAGGTCGCGGCCCCAGTAATCGGCAACACGCGTGAAGGAAATATAGTGGCCCTGATCGAACGTGCCGACCTTATAGGGGCCGGAGCCGAGCGGCGGCTCGAGCGTCGTCTCGTCGAAGGCATGTTTGGCGTAATAATCGGCGCTGAAGATCGGTTGGCCGGCGATCATGAGCGCCGCCTCGCGGCTATGATGCGGGTTCAGCCGAACCATCACGACATCCGGCGCCTCGGCCTCGGCGGCATCCATATCGCGCAAGGGCTGGCGGATCGAGGGATGGCCCTTGGTCTTCAGGATATTCAAGGAATAGGCGACATCGCGGGCGGTCAGCGGCGAACCGTCGTGGAAGCGCGCCTCCTTGCGCAGCAGAAAGCGATAGGTGTTGCGATCGGCCGAGACGCGCACCGTGTGCGCGACGAGACCGTAGAGCGAATCCGGCTCGTCGCTATTGCCGCTCATCAGCGTATCGAAGATGAGGCCCATGCCGGCGGCGCCATCGCCTTTCAGGATGAAGACGTTGAGCGTGTTGAAGGTCGAAAAATTCTGGTTGCCGGAAATGCCGCTGACTTGGAGCGCGATCGTCCCGCCTTTCGGCGCGGTCGGATTGACGTAAGGCAGATGCGTGAAACCGGGCGGCAGCGCGAGGTCGCCGAACACCGAGAGACCATGAACTTCGGTCTCCCCGGCCGCTGACGCGGGAGAGGCCGCCGCCCAACCCTTGCCGGGCAGCGAAAGACCGGCCCCCGCGAGCATGGTAGAGCCAAGATGCAAGGCGGATCGGCGGGTGAGGAGAAGCGGGGACGAGAAACGCAAGATCTGCCTCCGAGCCGATCGAACTGCCGCGCCGGCGCGCTCACCACTCTGCTTGCAAAGCAACTCGCTTTGCAAGGGGGACGGCGACCGGCAAAAAGCGAGCAGATCATGGCGTTTTTTCAACGGCTGAGAGGCCAAGCCGTTGCGTGCCACGACGGGAGCCGCGCGCCCGCGCCAAAAAAAAGCCGGGACACGCCCGGCCATCGTGACGGCAAGCGGTGGAACCCGCTCTACTTCGTCGGCAAAGGAATGGGCTTATCCGCCAACGTGTGCAGATAATCGATGATATCGGCGCGTTTCATCGGGTCCTTTTCCCCGGCATAGGCCATTTTCGTGCCGTTCACATAAGTCTTCGGATTAGCGATGAACTCGTCCAAATCCTGATCGGTCCAGTCGCCTCCCTTGGCTTTCATGGCGTCGGAATAGCCGAAGCCGGCGATGGAGCCTTTGGGGCGCTCGACCACGCCGTAGAGCGGCGGACCTACCTTCGCGCCGGCGCCCTTTTCAAAATTATGACAAGCTTGGCACGGCTTGGTGTCGGCCTCACCCTTTTTCACGTCGGCCTTGGCGAGGCGCTCCGGCAAGGGGGCGACCGCTGCCGCCACGGATGCGGCCGGCGCTGCCGTCGCAGCAACCTCACCCGGCAAAGCGTAGCCGGGCTTTGACGGCTTCGCCTCGGAGAATACGGCTTCGGAAACGATCCCGAGCGCCATCACGAAGAGGAGAGTGCCGAGAAGGCCCCCGGCCATCTTGTTGAACTCGAAGGAATCCATCCTTTGGGCTCCGCCTCCCAAATGCGTCGGCTGGGCCGAGCTGTCCGGGGCTGGTGCATCTGCGCGATGCTGAAAGGAGCGCTGCGCAAATAGGCAGAACACCACTTCCAGCGGGCTGATAACTGCTTTGCCTGCGGCTTGGCAACACGTATAAGCAG
>Ga0116227_10009414_pt1 | contig 17744 bp, 17 predicted proteins | sample S1TSphgellanicum_FD_89693 | JGI IMG/M metagenome (GOLD analysis project Ga0116227, IMG submission 89693) | Host-associated microbial communities from peat moss isolated from Minnesota, USA - S1T2_Fb - Sphagnum magellanicum MG | ecosystem: Host-associated > Plants > Peat moss > Unclassified... | reverse complement strand
CAAAGTTATGGGGCTCCAAAGTCTCGGGAGTCCCATTTGGCGCGATTTCGGGACTCCCACTCGGGAGTCCCGGGAAAAATAGCCATTTGGATGTGGGTTCCGTGGAGAGTCATGGAGTATACTATAAGGGGGAAGGTGGTGGCTTCCCCCAAGTCTGGGCCGTGGTGAATCTTGTGTGTCCGTGTTACCCGTGGTTCGTCCTAGCACCAAGGGTGCTCTAACTTTGCACTAACCACTTTTTGTGGGTTGTGTGCAGGCCCGTGTGAGTGACTAAAGTTTGTCAACTCTTCCTAGTCCCATCCCGGAGCTCCAACACGCCCCTCTACCCCTCAAAGTGTTGTGAGCTAGGGAGCGTGCTCCGACTCCTCCTTTTCCGTTGCTTTCTACTTGGGCTCACATTTGAGCCCTTTGAGGAGTTGGGAGTGCGACACCTTATGACAACTCTTAACATCTTTTTATTGATATAAAACAATTATTAATTCAAGTTCTTTTGATCAACATGTTGCTACAGAAATAAAAAATCATCAAGGCACAAAACACTTTTAGAAAACAATTAAAACTATTAGAAATCCAAACTTAAAATTATAAAACAAAACAATTGCTGAAAACCAAAGTGTGTAAATATGATTGCTTACAATTCCATTCCACTATGTGGTCAATGTTTTCCACCAAAAAATGTGCACATTCATCTCATTTAACCATTAGATTATACTTGCTTTGAAATGGTTTCAAACTAATAAATCACAAAAGAAAATACATGAATAGAAATGATAAAAATGAGAAATGTTACCCCATTACAACCTAATAATCTCAAAAGAATGTCACTACACATTCCAAAAGAAAAAAAACAATGAGCAAACAAATGCAATGAAATAACCTCACATAAAGGTTGATATGACAATGAACACTTGAAAATGGAAAAAGAATAAAATGGCACACACAAGGGGAAAGGACACATGTAAACACATCCTGAAGTGTAATTAATTTTGATGGTTTGAAATTATAGTTATGGTTGGCTTTTGGTATATATTAAATGTCCTCACATAACTGTAAAGGTTTGAACCCCTCACAACTTCACCATTTTTATTAAGGATCATGTGCTAAACCATATAACCTTTTGAAAGTTCCAATCCATAAAACGCATGCATTAGTATGTAATAAGATCCAAGCCTAGTTTATTAAGTTCCAATGAGATTTCACATATATTAAAAAATTCTCTTCAAAGCGCAAGATGTTGGATAATCATGTCTTGATAAGGTTTCATAAGTGAGCCTTTGGATAACACTACACAAGTTAAAGGTATCCATATAGTCACCCTGTTTTCACCCTGTCTTTGAGACTCCTTTCACCCCCTAACCCCTCTTTTAGTGGTATCCGCGAAGTAAGGAAATTTCATTAAATCTCAGTATGAAATGCTGAAACACAGTACGAAATGCTGAATCTCAGCATTTTATGCACAAGGTTCGAGAGGAATTATAGTAGCCGTACAGGTAGGAGCAGTGAAAATCTATGTAACAGCAGTGGAGGCGCTTTGGAAAAAAAGAGAAAGACACAGTGAAACCTCACTTCTATTTCCCTTGGGCCACCACAATCCACTTTACATTAGCAAAAATGACATGCTTTAAGTTCTAACACCATTATTTATTCTAAATAACAACAATTATTTACCTAGTATCATGAATAATGATATTAAAATCATTTAATAAAAACCAAACTTGACAGCTTATGCATATAAACATTCATAAATCATAAGTTGCACTTTCTTCAATGTTTAAAAGAACTTCTCTTAATTTGACCATCACCTTCACCCTTCAACCCCAACTTTGGGTGCCTAAAAACCTCTAAAGAAAATATAGTCCCCTTACACCCAAAATCTCAATCTTGGCATTCGATACTAATTAACAACTAGGCCAGCTAGTTGGCCTTCCTTAAATGCTCATAGGAAAGTGAGCAATGTGCAATGATATTTGGGATTGTTTTCTTGACTTTCACCTAAGTTACCAAACCTTAACTTTTATTGATGTGATGGGCTAATTCTAGGAGGAAAGAAAAATTGATCTCAAAAACATGTACAACAATAAACACATAAAAAAAAACCAACCCCATAAAACACAATAAATCTAAGAATTTATCCATTTTAGTTATCGTGATTCATGCCCTTGCCATTAGCCTAAGCTAAACATGGTAAGCAAACAAAATTATGAAGAGAAATCATATTTAGCCAATGAGATACTTATACATACACGAAAAAGACCCAATTATTTACCATTGTGAGGGGTGGCGTTTGATAGCAATAATAATAGGCAACCCACTTTGCTTATGGTGGGTGGTGGGGGAAGGAGATAGGGTGCATAACAAATTGAAATAGACATTTCCTATTTTCCCTTTAAGAGAAGTGGAGGAAGGGAGGAAAAGTAGAACAGAAGAAAGGGAGGTTGGGAGGGTAGGGGGACACCACCACCAACTATAGAACCATGGAAAATGTGAGGGTGAGGTGAGCTTTGCATTTATTGGATTTTGATGTTCATAATGTGCGAGCATGGAGGTTTCATTATGTTCAAATCAAGTTCACAATGTGTTCTCCCCATCTTCCTAATGCATTCCCAACATGTTTCCAAATACCCAATGTGTTCCCAAGATGGATATTACCACACTTTATTGGATCTTTGTTGAAAGTTAAATCCTTATAACCTATGTGCCAAGCCATGAAAGGGTAACATTTCTATAATTTGGAGTGTCCAAAATGCGAAGGAATCTCAAAAGTTTCACGACTTTTTATTTGTGATGGCCAAATCAAAGGGCCTCATTACAAATAATCAAAAATAAAAAACTTTTCAAGACATTTAGCAACTAATCAGTCTAATTATTAATGAAAGCTAATAGGTTTCAAAACTCTCTTTTTCTTGCATTTTTTGTTGAGCATCTTTCCATCTTTCAATAATAGATCATCTATAGTTAATTCATTAGCAAAAGATCAAGGTAAAAACCTAAAAAAAACAAGACAAGTTCCCAATTTTTTTATTGGCCAGTCACAATGATTGACCCATGTGGTAACTGTAAACTCACCCTGTCTTTGGGCCCTAGTTTGACCTTCTCAAACCCTGTGTCATCCCCAATTTGAAAGTATCCATAACATGAGTCCGCAAAATTGGGTACCCCTTCCATGAAATTGGATATCAGTTCAGAAGATTCACAGGATCTTATTCTGTAGAGGCTTTGATTTAATGAAGTGTGGGTAAGGCAAATTCAAAACTGGGGGGGGAGGGTTAGGTCAGAAAACTAATAAGTCTGTCCCCTGTTTGTTTCTTGACCTGCACACTGTTTTCATCCCGACTTCTCGTTTCCTCTCCAGTTTGAGCCAATCTGGGGCCCAGTAACCTACCCCTAGTTTGGGGTTCTTCTCGGATAGCTCGGGGCGGTGTGGAGTTTTAAGAGAGATTTGGTGCTCCGAAGCCATGGAGTTTTCATAGAGATTTGGTGCTCGCAAGTCATGGAGTTTTCAGAGAGATTTGGTGCTTCGAAGCCATGGAGTTTTCAGAGAGATTTGGTGCTTCGAAGCCATGCCTTCGATGTTTTGGAACCGTTTGGTTTTTTGTGCATTTCCAGAAGATGCAATTTGTAGTCGACCCATGTGAAGGAAGGACGGAATTGCAAAGGATGCAGAGAATCAATGAGCTTCTGCGGAACAGTCATAACTGAGAGAGGTGGTGGATTTGAAAAGTAAGCAATCGACAGTCGAGCTTCTGTCTCATTCACCACAGCTCGATGCCTCACACTTTTGAATCGCCCATTTGTCCATGCCTGTTGTTGGTATTGGAAGAAGAAAGATCACACACACACCACACCCACTCAAAGATTGCAGCACATGTTGATGTGTTGAATTAAATACTTGGATTCAGAAGTCAGTGTTGTTGCAAAGATTTTTTTATTAAGAAATCTACCGGATCGTGGGTACAATCAACACACTAGGCGATGCACCCAATTGCAAGCAAGTCGTAGAAGGTATTATCGGGAAAAAACAGTTGCAGCAGAGCTCTGATGGATTTCCAGAAATTAGGGTTCAAAGCTCTTCTTCAAACATATGGAATACGGAGAGAGAGAGAGAGAGAGAGAGAGAGAGATACCTCGAAGGAGTCGCCAATGTTGAGGATGAAAGAATTGGTTAATGGTTTGACGGACAACCAGGAGCCATCGTGGTAGATTTGCAATCCACCCACCTTGCACTGATGTAAGATGGTGAGGAGGTTTGGGTCGGTGTGAGCGCCAAGGCCCAGTGTGAGAGAAGGCAGTGGACATGGCGGATAGTAGTTGAACCGCGCTGTGCATTCTCCTGCGGTGCCTAAGTAAGGTTTTGTGAATGTGGAGCTTTCCAGTCCTAATCCTTCCGCACAAAGCTCCAGTACTTGCGCCGTAAGCATGTCCAAACTCCTATTGTACTCCTCTACGCTTTTACTGCAGGAAACGTCAAGCAATCGCACAAACAACCCGACACCCACATCAACAACACTTCTTAGTCGAAACATCACTGCGAGAGAGAGAGAGAGAGAGAGAGAATTTAACCTGAATTCTTCAGCCTCGTGAGCATCTTCCCAATAGACCTTGTCAGCCAGCTCTGTGATGCTCTCCGCGGGACTCCACCTGCACTGGAAGCGATCGATCCAGGGCTTTCTGTCATAGTAAAACCCACTCTCTACACCATAGCCAAAAGCTTCATGATTCTTGTTGTTGCTTGAGGAGGAGGAGGAGGAGGAGCCTGGCGAGACTTTTGCTTTCTCCTTCTGCTCCAGAGGCAGGTCGAAGAATTTCTTGGCCTGGGCTTGCATCTCCTGGATCACCTGGGTGTCAACCCCATGATTGACCAGCTGCACAAACCCCCAGTCGGACAGAATCTTGACCAAATCTCTGGCAATTTTGTCTCTGGCGCTGCTGCTGGGATGTTCATCAGATTGATGATGAAGATTACAGAGGTCAAGGATGGGAAGTTCTTCTGCTCCTTGGAAATCGTTATGGGGCACTGATGGACGCTCGTCTTGGGGCCATATGAACTCTGCAAGATGGTCACTGGCACTCCTCAAAAGCTTGGATTTGTGCACTTCTGCCTGCAGTAGCCTCCAATTCTCGGCGACACTAGTCCCTCCGCAAAGACCACTTGCTTTCGATAAACTGGAAGCTGCTGTTGCTGGGTAAGAAGCATCATCTGTCATACTGCTGCTGCTATGATCACGCATGAAGTCCGACGGCATCGTATGTCTGGTACACAACTCTTCTTCCAAAGAAACAATGCAGACTCGATCAGCTGCACCGATGAAATATGTTATGGAACGGCTTCGCAGGACGTTTCTAGAGGTAAATCTGCCTCTCAAAATTCTTGGCAACTAGAGGAAGAAGAGTAGACACTCTCAGCTATGGTGTATGAAGCATATGTACTCAAAGAGAGATACTTCCCGGGAGAGACTGATTGCTGTTCGAGAATCACTCCAGCTCCGAAGATTTGGTTTCGCTGCTTAACAATGGTTAGAGGCAAAGAATGTGAATGAAGAAGATGAGTTCACTTCGACTTCGATGGGGTTAACTTGACGGGAATCACTTGGAGCTAAACTTCTTCCAAGAATATAGCACCACACCGTGACTCGAGCACTCGAACACCCACAACAACCCAAACCCAAAAAGAGAGAGGAAAACAAAAAGGAAAAAGCCTGAAATCATCAGCAAGCACCGAGTTCTTACAAGCCAAGTGAAATGCAATCAAAACTCGAAAAACGCAAAACACTAAAATTTGCAAAGCGGAATGTACAACAAGCTAGGAGAGGAAGAAGAAGATGAGCAAAATCTTTCAAGAGCTCTGGGCTCTTATAGATACTGTGATTCTACCTCCATGCACATGAGCAAATCCTTTGGGGGAGCTCTAGTGGCTCTTCTGAAATTTCTTGCTGCCATTGATGATGATGGGTTGCTGATCATGATCATGATGATGGGCAACAAATCTGAATCCAATCTCCAATTCCAACAATAATCTCCAATTCTTTCAATCCACCATCATCATCAGCATTGGCAAAATCTGAATCTAATCTCCAGATTCTCAATTCTATGATTTTGGTGTTGGGAATCTAATCTCCAAATTCTCAACTAGATGATTTTGCCAATCGGAATCGAATCTCCAAATTCTCATCTCCAATATAAATGCTCTACAAGTTGAAATCTGTCTTTTTATGTGTCAGGAGACCTGCTAAACTAAAAATAATAGGTTGAGTTTTTGACATCTAGTTTCTGCTGACTTTGACATCCTTTAAATTCTCTCTTTTATTTCTTATAACATTTCCCCAATAATCAGCCATGTGATAATAAACAAGGGGTGTGTCACATTGTGGCCTTGCCATTTACATTAAAAAGAAGAAAATTATGGAAATTCAAATATTTCACCATGCACAAATAAAATCTTCAAAAAAATCCTCTGAAAGAAACCAAAATCCTTCAAGATTTCATAACTTTAACACTAATCTCAAGTTTCAACACAAGCCAAAATATCATCTTTCAAAAATCCTCATATAAAAATAGACCTATTATTATTATTATTATTATTATTACCTAGGGGCAAAAACCCCTTAAGCTACTAGACTCTATAATGAGAAGAAACTTTCTAACAAGAAGAAGAGGAAACTTTCTAAAAGTAGAGAGAGAGAACTCATCATGGGAACTTCAAAGTGTTTTCATGTCTTCCTTTCATCATGTGTTTGTTTTTGGCCAGAGGGAATCAAAGTCCACCAGCAACAAAAAGACAATTTGCTGCTGAAAGTGAAAATTTGTCTTCTTCTACTGGGGACCAAGGAGTACTATGGCTAGTGCAAGACATTAACCCTTAATCCCTAAACCCCCTACAATACTTTGCAGGTGTGGGTGCCAATGACCCAAGCAAAAAGGCTCCAAGAGCCAAACAGCCAGCAGACCTTTGAGGGCAGAGACACCATTACACCCTGTGCAGGATGGATGGTGTATGGACAGGAAGCACTTTTTCATTCTATCCATGTCCCATAACCAACCATGGTTGGTTAGCTATGTACTAACCATGGTTAGTTATGTACTAACCAACCAGTGTCAGGCGGGCATATTTGATCTTGTTAATAATAACAAGCACTTGTTCCAGTTATATATCACAATTTTTTTTATATATTTAAATTAGAGCTACAGTTATGAACCCTAAGAACCACTATGATTACCAATGGGGGCTTGGTGCAATTACTTTTGAAGGTCAATTTGTAGGTATGGAAGTAGTAGGTCTATAAAGAAGAGCTCGCTAAGTATGTTGGCTTGCCTAATAAGGACAAATAGAGGTATCTTGGGGGAAGAATCTAAATATGTTGTAAGCCTTGCATAGATAAATATATGATTTCATCTCTGAATGTACATTCATCCATGTTGTGAGACCTCAACATTTGGTAAACTTAATCTTTTGAATTTCATCCATGTGGGATGGTTCATTTTTGTTATGAATTTCATCCATATGTTAATTTTACCATGATGTTCAATTTCATTAGTATCATCAATTTAATGCATATACAAGTTAATTTAACCTTTGTGATCAATTTCACTTTTGAAGTTCTAATTCATCAATGTAATTCATTTCACCCATATGGCCAATTGCATGTGTGTGATCAATTTCATACATGAACATAATTTTTCCATCATCCAAAAACTAGATTCCCATTGCATTTCATTCATCAAACAATGATCAAACATTTTTTGTGACCAATTTCATTCATGAATAATCTTTCATCCATGTGGTGCATTTCTTTGTGGAAGTTTATTTGAGATATTGTTTTGCTCATCATAGGCCAAATTTTTTATTTCAACAATCTTTTCACTTCATCCAACCATCCTCTTTTTAAGAAATTGTTTTCTTTCCTAAAAGAGGCTAACTCTTATGCTTACTCAAGGGATAAATTGCCACACACCCACACTCACTTTCCAAACCTTCTTCACTTGCTTCCAAATAAGCCCTCTTATTCCCGTATCTTCTACCCCTACTAGAACAACACATGTTCCATATTTATGTTCTCTCTTGGACCTACTTGGTTCATCTTGGAATAAGGCTAAACCCCAAGGTCTACCCATTTAATTGAATCCTTGCTCTTGGAATACGGCTAAACCCCAAGGTCTACGCATTTAATTGAATCCTTGCTCTTGGAATACAGCTAAACCCAAAGGTCTACCCATTTGATTGAATCTTTCCTTTTGGAATAGGGTTAAACCCCAAGGTCTACCTATTTAATTCAATCCTTCCTCCAGGAAGAGGCCTAAACCTTGAGGGCTACTCACTTAATTGAATCCTTCCTCCTACTCAACTACTTTCTTCTGAGTTGGAATATGTTTTTCAATGAAGTGGTTCCCAAATACAACACAATTTATGATAATGCAACCATCACACCTACTCACACAAACTTCAAAACAAATTCTCACAATAATGTAAGGTATGTTTCCTGCATCATAAACTTCAATAGAATCTATGCAAAAATTGTAAAACAATATGCCTATGTAAAATTTGTGAGCTTTGGAAATATAAAAATGGCATGAAAAAGAAAAAAAAATTAATTTAAAAATAACTTTAAAATACAATTATCTATCTATATATAGATATATAAATAATATGTGTTTTTTTTACTTATGATGTGTTGATGTAAAATATGTATGATTGATATTTTAATTAAATCCATGTAATTATCATGATGTAATTTTGCATTAAATTATATAATTTTTTGTATAAAATATGAACATTTATGTATGTCATTCAAGAAAATATTTCATTTGTTTAAATATTTAAAATATTGAAAATTTTCAAATATCATTCATATCAAACATAGCATGAAATTCATATGATTTTTGTACGAACCTATCAAAATTATGTTTTGCACAAAATTTGTTCAAATCTATGAAGCCTAATAAATTTGTGATTTAAAATCAAGCCCCTAGTTTGAAAGTTGTAACCTTGAGAACAATAACCCAAAAGTGTAGGCTCAAAAATTAAGGAGGGTCCATGGCCCAATTCCACATGATACTTCAGGTGTAACACACAAAGGTTTTTTATTCAAATGACAAAAGGTTTACATGTGATATTGAAAGGGTCCTTCAACTTACTAAGAAATCTTGCATGCAAGGAAGTGCTTTCAAAATAGGATGCAAAAACCTTGCAATGATTTACTAGGGCATGAGAAGCAACTTTCAAGCATTCACATTGTTGAGTTTGGGGTCTACACACCTCCTCTAGGCTCATTTGATTTTGTTCAAGTTTGAGGAGTTGTGGTCACATGGCATTTTTTCTTGCAAAGATAGAATGTTTCAGGATTCATGCTGAAGGTATCAAAACCTCAAATTTTGTTTTGAAAAATTAGGCAATTTTCAAGAATAGCTTTTGAGAATTAAGCATAGTAGTAAGATAATTATTAGGCACTTTCCCCCTTGATTGTTGGTTTCAAGCCCTGAAATTGTTTCTTTGGAAGAGCACAAAACGATGCACCTGATAATGCTGATAATGTTGTTAAGGATGCTGAAATGATGCTGATAACGACGATGTGCTGTTAAGGATGGTAAGGATGATGATGATGTAGAGCTGGAATCCACTAGTCAATGTAAAGGAACTGCATTGCAGCTTTAAAAAACCATCAATCTCTTAGTCAAGGGTCTCCTATGGATGTTGAGAGTGTGGTGAAATGAATGAAGATGAATACAATGCAGTGGGTGTTGGGATTTTGTTTTGTTTTTTTTTTTTTTTTTGGGTGTCTGGAGGTTGGATGCTTTGGAACAGCACAAATGATGCTCATATAATGATGATGATGATGATGATGTTGTTAAGGATGTTGAGGATGATGATGATAAAGAGCTGTAAGTAACCCACTAGTCTCTGTAAAGGAATTGCATTGTAGCTTTCAAAAAGCCATCAATCTCGTAGTCAAACTCTTGTAGGAGTGTTGATGAGTAAGTCAGGGTGGGATGAAGATGACGACAATGCAGTATTGGGTGTTGGGATTTCGATGGGATTTTTCTTGTGTCTCGAGATTGGATGCTTTGGAACAGCACAAATGATGTTGATATACGGATGATGACGTTGTTAAGGATATTGAGAATGATGCTGATGATGATAAAGAGCTGTAAGTAATCCACAAGTCCGTGTAAAGGAATTGCATTGAAGCTTTTTAAAAGCCATCAATCTCTTAGTGAAGCTTTTGTATGAATGTTGATCAGTATGGTGCGATGAAGATGACGACAATGCAGTATTGGGTGTCGGGGGGTTTTGTTGTCTCTGCTTGGATGCTTTTCTTCTACTTGTTATGTCTTTCTCTCTCACTCTTCACCAAGGAATTTTGTTGGGGGTAGGTAATCACCACCGGCTCTTTTTGTTTGCTTCTTCTGGGTATGAAGAATTGGAGCGGTGGGTGTAAAATGCGGGAGTTCCCATGAGGAGGAACTGAAGAAGAAGGTGGTTGCGGTTGTGACATTCTTCTCACACTGTTTCGTCTGGAATTGGGTGTTTTGACTGGTACGTCTTTCTGTACATTTTCCGTGGGTTTTTGAGATACTATTGTTTTCTTTCAAATTCGGTGAACAGATTGGAATTTGGTTTTTTCTTCCCAGTTTTACGAAATTGTCTGGTGTCTTGGAAACTTGGGATGCGGAATTTTGATAGCATTTTTCCATTTTGAGCTTCAAGCATGTCGGTGTTTTGGATTAGGAAAACAATGGTGACTTTGGGAGCCATCTTGGGATTTTAGGGTTTTGGATCCTTGCAGTGTGAGGCAGGCAGCCACACATCTTCATCTTGAGCTTGAAGCATTTTGCACCGGAGAACTCATGGTGGGTCAGTGTTCTATACCACTGTAGAGTTTCTTGAATGAAAGAGTAAGTGCAGAGATTTTATGGGTGAGGCTATTCAGATCGAAGTGCATATTAAGTGAAGGGAATTCCAAGTGTGGCGAATTGAGTGGAGGATTTCGTGTTCAAAGTTGCAATTCTTTGTCTGAAATTTATTTGGGGTTTTTGGTTTGTCCTCTTGTCAGCAATGCACATATGCATAAAGAGTTGGAACAACAAGCAGATGTGTGTATGGCTGTGGAAGAGGAAAATGGGGTTGTTGCTGAAGAGAAGGAACAAAGTGATAAAGGGAACATAATGGGTCTGAACGAAGAAGAAGCCTTTCAGCTTAAGAATATTGGCGAAGGAGTCATAGAGAATGTTGATGAGATATTGAATTTTTCTCATGAAGCACAGGAAAAAAATCCAATGGACAAAGAAATGCAGTGGGTGCAAGATGAAGTAGGTCTTCTGCTGGAAGCAACTCCCAAGGAGCATGTGACTGAAGAAGTGGTCAAGAAGATAGGAACACCTGTGAAGGTTTATCAAGAAGCTCAACAGAAGTTTGGTCTCTTGCAGGAAACTCTAGACTCAGATATGAATTGTGGGGAAATGACAGAAACCAAAGGGGGAGTTGGTTTTGCACCAGAACCAGCTCCTGATAAGTGCATAGCTGAAGAAGTGGTAAAGAAGTTGAACCCTGTGAAGATTACTCAAGAAGCCTTCAAGAAAGATATGGAAGCACAAAAGAAAATGAATTTGCCTCACGACACTGCAGGAACATTCAGGTTCTCCCAACAAGCTCCAGGAGGGGTCATGACTGATGATGAAGGGAAACTGGCACAAGAAAACTGTGTTCTGGCAGCTCAAAAAAAGGATTCACTAGGAGATGTGGCAGAATGTGCTCAAGGACCATTGTACCCACATCTTGAATTTCATGAGAAGGCAGTGGAAAAAAAGGCAGATAATATGCAGGCAGCTGAAGACGACGTGAGTGAAAAAGAAATGAGTAGGGCTAAATCAAAACCTTGTACTCAACTGGCAGCTCAAGGCAAGGAAGCTGTAGGAATGGAGGATAAAGCAAAAGAGATGAAAGATCCAAATGAGCTTCTGGTGTGGCCACCAACAGTTGTTATTGAGAATACACGGACAGGAAAAACTGAAGATGGGCGTTGGACAGGGATTGGAAATGTTGAAATGGCCTGCTTCCTGAAAGGTATGATATACAAACCTTCAATGCTGTGTTTCTTCAGATTATCGGTTAGGCCTTCAAATCGTTTTCTGCTGATTCTTTCATTTCTTTGTGGATCAGGTCTGTCTCAATCTCCATTGTGTTTGTGTGACAACTCTCACAGATTCCAAAGCAGACCCGCCATTGAATAATTCTCAATGAAATTTGTATAAACCTAATGGAAATTTATTGCATCAAGGATTATAACCAGTGTTCATTCACAACTCTGGCTTGTGCAGTGGGGTTTCTGTAGGTTGTTTTTGTGTGCCTCAGATTGTGTACCAGTCCATCCTCCAAGTTTAAGTATTGAAGGACTGACCACCCAAAAGAGGGTTGTTTAGGGTTTTCATTGCATTCATTGCTCTCACACAGTTCTTCAAGTCCAGAGATCATTGAGACAAGACTCAGTGGTATGAAATGATTTTTCAGAGTTGTTTCTGGTCCAGTTACAGAGGGCACCTTATGCAATCTCCCTAACTAGATTGAGAAGAAATAACTCACACAAATTAAGGAAATGATTGCATCCTTCTTCTGGTGTTTGGATTTCAGAAGAGGGTTGTTTCAAAATTAAACAGAAGCAACCCACAGTGCAAGAAACGTTGCATTGTTTGTAACAGTTTCTCTCTAAAAGAAAAGCATGGGTTGAGCATTGTCCAGACCCTGAAACAATTGTAGCTCTCTGTGTGCAACCTTGCATGTCTTGTCCTCTTAATAGGTTTAGGAATTCTCATGTGTTTGACCAGAAGAGTAATGTCACAAATTTTTCTATGCTGGTACATGTTGCTGAAACTTGGTATGATTTTTCTTGGTGGTTCTGAAGATGGAACTCTTGGGAATAATGTGAGTGGGGCATGATGGTAGGTAGTCACTGCTGTTCATGAGGAAGGTGATGGTCTGATACTTTGTGAGTGACACTCACAAGGTTATCACAGCAGGCATTATTGTTGTGTTTGTTTTGGTTTGGCTGGAACCTGACACAAAATTTGTTTGGCATGATGGTAGGTAGTTGGTGCTGTTTACAATGAAGGTGATGCTCTGATACATTGTGAGTGAGACTCCCAAGGTTATCACAGCAGGCATTATTGCCGTGTTTGTTTCAGTTTGGCTGGAACCTGACACAAAATTTGTTTGGTTAGGTTGTATACTTTTGCAGAGTTTCTCTTTGCAGTAATGGTTCTCATTACGTGATCTCATGGTGTGGATTCAGATATTGAACATGCAGCAGGGAAGCCCAAATCAACATGGGGAAAAGAGGGCCACAAAGGGCAGGTACTTGTCCAGTACCCACCCAGTTTGCAAGGCTTAGAAGAAGCAGACCGCTTACATGAACACTTTGAGAAAAATGGGAGGAGCCGGAAAGATTGGTGCAGCATCCAACCTTTTTGGCATGGCCTTCCAGGCCATGATGACCTGGAGGAGGGCCCCGATTTCCTTCGCATTGACAAAGAGACACAGATAAAGCAGCGTGTCTTCTATGGCTATCTTGCAACAGCAGCTGACCTTGATAAGGTTCAGCAACCCATTAATCGTAAGCGGAAACGGAAGGTGAATGTTCTGACTCGAGCACAGATCCAAGCTCATTCAGTTCCTGGCAACAAGACAATTGTCATTTGATCTGAGTCAAGCACAGAGATTGAAGCTCATTCAGTTCCTGGCAACAAGATGGTTGTCTTGGGTCACAGGATGCCAATGGAAAGAAGCTTGAGATTGAAAGTCTTCAAAGGGAGCAATACTTTGTGAGCTTCCAAAGTTCAGAAGCTATCTAGGCTACGTGAAAGTGTTTTTGGTGGCTTCATATTGAACCCTGGTTTGAAAAAGAGACAATGGCAATGCCTCAACTTCAAAAGCAACCGTGGGTTGTTGGAGACCATTTTTTACAAGACAAATATGATGATCTCAATCGGAGAGCATGGAAGAGTCTCATTTGGAAGGAAAGCAGACATCCAATGAAAGCAAGAAACTTGCTTTCATTGCAACATGGACTTGAGTTTTGTAACTAGAGTTTTGCAGGCAAAATGACATGGGAGGGATTTACATACTACGACAATCCACACTCAGCTTTGTTCAGATGGTGTATGTAAAACCAGAGTGCCCCATGAGATATACATATATCCAAAGTTTCTTGTGGTAGGGTCTCCTGCAAGCTGATCACATCCTTCAAGCACACCACTGATGAGTTTGAGTTTCTCATTGTGGAAAACTAGACATTGAAAACTGCTGATATTTGGTTCTGCAACGCATTTTCAGAGTAGTAGTATAGAATGACAATCATGCTTGAACCACCACCAATCTTGTTCTTTGTTGGAGTTCCAAATTGACGGTCATACTGCAGCTGCAAATTGGCACCAGTTTCATAGGCAATACATTTCTCATTTTCAGGAACTTTCAAGACGGTCATGCTTGACAAAGGCAAGAAAGATGTTCAGATTGTTATACCATGCCATCTTGCAGCTCCTGCTTCTTGGGTGATTTTAATTCAGATTCCTACTGTGGAGAAACAGAAGCCTGATGGATGGATATGAACCATGAAAAGCATATCACCACTGAGATGTCAAGAACAGTGTACAGAAGTTTGCATATCAAAAGTTCTGAGAGTATCATCAAATCACCCTGAGATGATCCTGGGAGAGAGCACAGCCAACTAGGAACATACTACTGATAACCACATTCCTTTCATAGTGTTTTCCCCCAACAAAAAGACGAATTTGGCCAGTTTTCTAACAAGTTGCTGCTTGGTACAGGATTGCAGAAAGCACTGGGAATGTTAAAAGAAAGGTGTCAGCATTAAGACAATACTGCATCCATAACATTCAGCCATTAGTCAGGCTTTGATCTCTGAAAGCATCCCTTACAAACAGTTGCAAGAGTTTCTGGCTGAGAGTTTAAAAACCTGAAACATGCTGAATCCTTCGCATAATCCTTCGCATAATCCTTAAGCTCAGCCTTAAAAATAGAAAAACATCGGTGAAAGTAAGAAGGGTGCATTTTCAAATTTTAGGTCACAAGAGTTCCCCATGCACAGAAAAGCCATACACAAAAAGATAACTGAAAATAGACTACTGCACCACAAGAATGGAGAGCTCTTGGAGAGAAACTGTGCAATATGCACATTGTAGTGAAGACCATCAATGGCCTAGTCAAGGTCAGTGCAAGTTGGACAACCTGAATAGTGAGTTCTGGGATATCCACTAGGGAGTTCAGAATGATGATGCTAAGCAGACCAACATAACAAAAGGACAGGCAAAAAAGTTAATGAAGAGAAGGCATTAAATTGAATGAAAGTTCAAGAATACCAAGGAGGATGCAGGGAGAAAACTCTCAAAAGTAGTCAAGACTTCACAATAAGAACTGGCACAACAAAACTCCCTAATAAAACATACAAAGCCCTCACACACATGAATTGGAAAACACCAGGTAGCAAATACCAAATACAAATCTTCCTCGAGAAAATACACCATTTGCCTTTGAGTAACTTTGGTGTTCCCAGGCAAATGATAAACCTCACTAAGACACATTACTTGGTACTGCAAGACCTCTTTATAACAGATAGTTCTTAATGTGGGTAACTGAAAAATGATGTGCAAGAACACAATGGGTCCATATGGAGCATGTGATTGATGTAAATGTTGGAGATTATAAGCAAAAACAAGGAAGTTGCAAAAGAAACCAGTGTACAATAAGAACTGCAAGACAAGCATAGGCCACCATCAACAAGGTCATATCCAGATACATCGAATTTGAGAAGTTAGAAACCATTGAGCATGAACAGCTTCCTCTTACAAACCTTATCAAAGTACCCCGAATAAATGTGAAAGAGAGGCAAAAGTGAGGTTTTCACAGAGAACCGCAACAGATACTCGAAAAAGGATTTAAAGACATACACAGGGGTCCTCACTCTGAAACCATGGAGGTTTTGAGAGTAGAGTCTGGTTAAAGAAAAGAAACTGGATTTTATCTGGACTATAAGTCTTGGGGGGGAGGGGAGGGAAAAAGGCCGCAAAACAAACAAAAGGCATTCACGAAGTGCAAGCTCTGAAAACCTAACCCCCTTTGAAATGCCTCTGTCTTCTCGATTCACATGAGCTTGAATCCGGATACGTATCCAGGGACAAGTCTCGCTTCAGTCCCATCCAGTAACCGTATGGACAAAAGATTTTTTGAGGTATTCACGTTACACCTCAGCCTTTTTCAAATCAGAAAATTCTTCCTCATCGTCGCTTGCATCCTCGCCTCCTGCATTGAAGCCTGAGAAGTCCATACCCCCCAGACCCTCCATATCTCCTCCTAATCCTCCCATGGATCCCATTCCGTCCATGCCTCCCATGTCGAAGCTACTCACCGGCCCCGACGCTTCCTGCTCCTCGTCTTCGTCAATCCATTTATCCCAGTCCGCCTTCACATACGGAGGAGCTTTCCCCTCCGCCTTAAGCAACCGCTTCCACCAACCCTTCTCCGCCTTCTCGAGCTCTCAAACAGTATGTCGAAGCCCGGTCGCGATCTTACTCGCTTCCACGTTCAACTTCCCAAAGAGCTCTAGGTCAGCGCTGTACTGCTGGTTGACGGAGCCTTCCGTGGCCGAGAATGTGAACCTGCCGTCCGGCTCCAACTTCACCTGCGCATTCTTGGCATCAGGCAACGACACGGTGATGAACACCTTGTCGGAGCGCTGCGCCCACAAGATCTCCGGATGACGACTCATCTCTTCTCTCTAGCCACCCCGCTCTCGCTTCCTTCAAAAACCCCGATGCAACTCCGAGAGAGAAATCTGATGAAAAAGCTGCCACTTTTCCAAGCTCCCAACAAAAACAACGTGGAAGCCCGGAACATACGCACAACCCTCAGATTCTGGTACACCACGCTGCACAAAGAGAGAGAGTGACCGAGTGCACAACTACAAAAAATGCTCGAGATTTGCTTGCAGCCAAAACCCTCGTCTCGTCGGACGCGAGAGCGATAGAAGGAAGAAACAAGAAACCCTAAAAAGCCAAATTAGGGTTTTGCTGCCTCAGAGCAAGTAAAGGGGCCGGGGATACACCAATGAAATACGGCCACGTCACGATCGGCAACCTTCAATTTGCCACAGTGTAAAACAGGAACTGCAATTGGATGTCTCGTCGATTGTGTGGACAGAAAATACCCTTTCATTCGCTGTATTCGTGTCATAACCATCCACGTGGATCCACCTTCCTAAGTAGCCACCAAATGCCTTACATATTTACTTACCCTGTGAAGTAATAATCCCTACCTAATTACCCACAATAATTTTACCCACTTACGAGTGTGAACCCCGTGCCTAATGCACAGGTGTGTTATTTCAACAATGTTTGGTTCATGTTTTAGTTTTCTTTTTAAACTTTTATTTTTTATGTGTTTTTTTTTATAATATAAATAAAGTGTTTCTTTTTCACTTTTGTATTTTTGTTTATTTGGATGCAAGTTTGAAGAAAGAAGACACACCTAATTTTTTTTCAAGTAGGATTTTTTTTCATTATTATAAGTTTTATTTTTTCTCATTTTTTACTCTTTATTTGGTTTCTTCTTTTTTATAATTTTTTTTTCTCTTAAAATTATTTTTATTGTATTTCCCTTTCCTTGCAGCAATGGATTGAATGTAGCTGCAACTCATGGGCTTTGAGAGTGAATTTAAATTCTTCAAGAAAGAATTCAAGACGGT
>Ga0116227_10009413_pt1 | contig 17744 bp, 12 predicted proteins | sample S1TSphgellanicum_FD_89693 | JGI IMG/M metagenome (GOLD analysis project Ga0116227, IMG submission 89693) | Host-associated microbial communities from peat moss isolated from Minnesota, USA - S1T2_Fb - Sphagnum magellanicum MG | ecosystem: Host-associated > Plants > Peat moss > Unclassified... | reverse complement strand
ACGAGCGCCCCGTGCAGGCGGCGAGGTGGTCCACCGGATACATCGAAGATCCGTCGTCGGGTAAGCCAGTCTTGCAGGGTACGCGTCGTCAGTCCCCCGAGCGCCACAAACGTCAACGGCAGGCGAAGCGGTATCAGACCGATCAGGTCTCGAGGGAACCTTCCAGGTAGCACAAGACCATGATCTTCGATTTCCCGATCGCGCGGTCTCACGATTTGTCCTCGTCTTCGCGATCTCGAGCGGCGAGGAACATGCCCGCTGAGGTGGTATGTCCAGAGTCCGCCAGGGCGGTGACAGCGTTTGCCCGACGGATGAGGCCCGCGAGCCGCTTCACGTCCAACGAGAATCGCGAGGCGATCTGCTCCACATCCTCGGCGAACCGTTCTGCGCCGGGGCATTTGCAGATGGAGAGCCATTGGACGGTCGCTGTGTCGCACTTTAGTTCCGCGGCGAACTCGTGGCTGGAGATTCCCTCGAGCTCCGCGAGATGTGACAAGTTCCAGCCGATCGTCCACGTCTCGCGCTCAGCGCGGCGTGCAGCAGATTCGAGCCAATTCTCCTTATTCGTCACGCAATTTCTCTCCGAGGCGTTCCAATATCTTCATGAGCCGATCTCGGTGCCGTTTTACCGCCCGCTGACGCTCCAAGGCCGTTGTAGCCTCGATTCCGAGGGCTTCGGCGAGCGCTTCCGTTGAGCGCTCCCCATCTAGAATCAAAGCAAGGGCTAATCGGTCTTGCTCGTTCTCGACAACCTGTTCGATTTTCCCCCACAACTTCCCCGCTTCAACAGACCGTTCCATCTTCTCATTCGGAGCGGATTCGCGAACTTCGACAAAAGAGCTGAACTCCTGCTCGCGCCGAACCTCGGCGGATCGCGACCGAATCCGATCAACCACTTTATGTTTAGCGATTTGAGTGAGGAAGGTACAGAGGCGTCCTCGGTTCGGATTGTAAGCGGTGGGGGAGCGGAGATAGTCGAAGAGCGCGTCAATCGAGGAGTCCCTGGCGTTTTCGCTGTCGCACCGCAAATCGTGGCGTAGTGCGCTCATCAGCGGTTCAACGAAGTGCGCGAATAGATCCGCCGGCGCAACGGGATCGCCGGCGAGAATCCGCTGATGGAGGGTGATTTCGGCCTCAGAATTAGGGAACTGCATTTCCTTGTCCGCCGCGTCGCGCGTCCTTTCAGCGCCTGGAATCCGAATCGTCGTGCGAGAGTATCCCTCGCCGGGGCTCAAGCTCCGGGCTCAGCGTCTCAGTTCTATTGGCGCGGATTCGATGGGCCGTCCCCGTGCCATCACTCCAGCGACGTATAATCGCCTGTGTTATTTCAAGATTGATAATTTATTAACTAATTGATAATTAATGGATTATAATATGATCCCAAAACGATACGTAGTACTTGACGATGTGTTGGGATCGACATATAGTACTGGCGGTGCGGATCATTGCCAAAAGCACCCTCAGGACCTTCTGGTTGGCTTACCCCGAAGCTGAGGAGCCGCTATTGGCTTGGTACCGCGAAGTGGAGAAGGCAGATTGGAGCGAACCATCCCAGGTGAAGGAGCAGTTCAGAAGCGCGAGCTTTCCAAAGGGCAATCGCGTGGTTTTCAACATCAAGGGGAACGATTACCGGTTGGTCGTGCGGATCAACTACCCCTATCGGGTCCTCTACGTGCGGTTCATTGGCACGCATGCGCAGTACGACCAGATCGACGTGAAGGAGGTGTGACATGAGTGAGATTCGAGCGATCCGGAGCGAGGCGGACTACAAGGCCGCACTGACTCGCATCGACGAACTCATGGACGCAGAGTTCGATACTCCCGAGGGTGGTGAACTCGACATCCTGACCGATCTCGTCGAGCTCTACGAGAACAAGCACGTGCCCATGGGCTATCCGACGCCGCTGGGGGCTATCCGCTTTCGGATGGAGCAGTCGGGGTTGTCAGCACGCGACTTAATCCCCTTCATTGGAACTCGCGCCAAGGTGTCTGAGGTGCTCTCTGGCAAGCGCCCACTGACGATGCAAATCGCGCGTGCACTTCACGCGAACCTGGGTATCCCAGCGGATGTACTTTTGCAGCAGCCGGGTGGGCAGTTGCCCTCCGGGCTTGATGGTGTGGAATGGGAACGCTTTCCACTTGCTGAGATGGCTAAGCGCGGATGGATCGAAAAGCGGCGCAACCCGACTGCTCATGCCGAGGAGCTGATCCGGGATCTGATTCGCAGGGCCGGTGGCGAGCACGTATTGCCAGCTGCGTTCTACCGCAAGAACGATCACGCTCGACTTAACGCCAAGACCGATCCTTACTCGCTCAAAGCCTGGTGCTTGGCGGTCCTGGCGCACGCCAACTCAGAGCCACTTCCCGTTCCCTACAAGCCCGGGGCGGTTGACCTGGCATTCCTGTGCAAAGTCGCGAAGCTGAGTTGGTCCAATGATGGGCCACGTCTGGCGCAGGAGTTCCTAACAGAGCACGGGGTCCATCTCGTCTGTCTAGAGCATCTTCCGCGCACCCATCTTGATGGCGCGGCACTTCAGCTCGCCGACGGTACCCCTGTCGTCGGTTTGACATTGAGGTACGACCGTCTGGACAACTTCTGGTTCTGTCTGTTGCATGAACTTGCCCACGTGGGCCGGCATCTCGCCGATACGCGAGGTGACGGGTTTGTCGACGACTTGAGTCTTCGGGATGTCAAAGGTGCGCCGCGTGATGAAAAAGAGAACCAAGCTGACGAATGGGCGGAGCAGGCGCTCATCCCGTCAGATGTCTGGAATACGAGTAGGGTTAAAGAGATCCCTTCGTCACTTGCTGTCATGGAATTGGCGCAGAGGCTCGGCATTCATCCGGCGATCGTTGCCGGACGTGTTCGACACGAGAGCGGTAACTATCGCCTGCTCTCGCACTTCGTCGGCACCGGCACCGTGCGCAGGCAGTTACTCAAGGACCCCCAGTGAGAAACCTGGCTGAGGGCTTTCCATCGATTAACCAGTATCAAGGGAGTGAGATATAGCAGCTTTAGGAGAACTTTTCTTCTATCGTCGCGATCAGGTCGGCCTCGACGATGTACTTCGCCACCAGGTCGAACTCTTACGCGGGAAAGTGGATGCTCTTCCGGCGAGCTGTTTTCGGCCAAATCCGACGAAGAAATCGCGCAGCATCTCGCTAAAGAGAACGCCGTTGAGCCGCTGAGTGTCGACTTTGCAGTGGCGAAGCCCAACGTCCAGGAAACTCAAGTCGAGGTCCAGTATCAGTTTGGCTTCAATCGCGGTCCCGTACGAGTGTCGGGGCTGTTGGCCACAAAGTCTGTACCTTTCAAAGGCGACGCTGCGCTGTGGCACCTTCGCACCAATCCCTACACGATGAACCCGCCGCACGGCGATGTGCGCGGCAACATGTTGGTCATCGGTATTGCCGTGCATGCGCAGCAGGCAGACAAAGCCGCGCGTTACATTGAGCGCACGATCGGACAAATTCCCGAGTATGTTGAGCGGCAGGCGGCCCAGATTGCGCAGCACAACGCATCACTCGCCCCGGCGTCGATGCAATCGATCAGGGCTCGCCGCCCGCGCCTCGGGTCCGCGTCGGACTTGATAAAGAAGCTCGGTGGCTAGCGGGTCATGCCGTTTCGGGGCTCTTTGTCGGCATCGACCGGTACCAGTCAACCGACATCAACGAACTTTCGTGCGCTCGCCGGGACGCTGTAGCGCTCGAAGCGCTTTCGCACCTTGAACCGCTGTCTCGACAACGCGATCGCGGGTTCCGCCGGCAACGAACGCCGAGACGCCGACATTCCGCGTCGGCAGTAAATTTGAGAATGGAATAGCTGGAATCCGCCCGGGTTCCTCCCTGGCCACCAGTTCTCTCAATAAAAACAATAATATATCGTCATTGTTATTCATAGTAATTTGGGACAATCATGAAACGCAAAGGCGGTGCGCGATCTTGAGCGCTAACCACCTGAGGTGTCGATCAGAGCCAGATCCATTATCAATATCTCTGCCACGCCCTCCTCATGGACCACGACCCCGCGCTCTGCCATCGCGCTCGTGAGTCCTGGGTCCCACAGTGCGGCCGCGTTCTTGCCCTCGCGCAGAGCGATCCCGTGTTGCGTGCTCGCCGCCAGATAGTCCGACGTGCCGAATCGCCAGGGCTGCGCCCCGAATTCCCGCATCACGAAATTGCCGATGAGGAGGCCGCCCCGATCGAAGTCACCGTGATAGCGGAGCCGGGCGCCGGCTGCGGCGAGTTGCGCCAGCAGCGTCTGTTGCGCGGCGGACGGCATCCCGTCGGTGCAGACCAGCGGTGCGCAGCGTGCTCCCAATCGGTCGGCGGCGATTGCGACGATGTTGGGATTCTCGCAGACGAACACGTCGCGGCCGGATACCTCCCAGTCGGGTGGCCGGCGTAACAGCCGGCGTAGCGACCAGTGCAGGGGCTCGCCGGCTGCATGATCGACGTCGTTTCCGCGGACCGGGAGGTTGAGGCACAGGGCCGGCAGTGAAAGCTCGTTGACGGTCACCCCGAGCCGAGCCCAGCGTTCGCGCGCCGACTCTTCCGCGTCTTGGAGTCCAGCCGCTTCGACGGTGTCGATCGCCCGGTCATTGGCGCAGGCTCGCAACACGAGGGTGGCCACGGGGCGTGCGTTATCCAGCCCATGCGAGTCGCCCAAGACCTCGGCGGCGAGCTGCGCGCGCGAGGTGCCGCGAGCCGGCAGACGGGAGATGACGCGGGCGGCCTCTGACAGCAGCACTGCCGCACGCTCGGGATCGCTTCCCGAGAGGCGCTTGAGCAGGGCCGCACCGGTCACCTCCGCGACCAATGCGACGAGCCGTGGCTCTTCCGCGGTCGACAAGGCCTGATCCCAGGATTGCTGCCTCGCGGCTCGATCGGCGCGGCGATCCGACAACGGTCCGTCGAGAAATTCCAGGGCCTGGCGCAGGCTGGCGGCGATTCCTGCATGTTCAAGCGCGGCGTCGAGTTCGGAACGGCGTAGGCGCATCGAGCCCGCGGCAGCGGGTCGTCGACCGAGTAAACCCGCGAGCGCGCGGCGCTCGTGGCCGGCAAGATCCGTCAAGGTAAATTCGTCGCTCTGCGTGCCGCGCTCATAACGGGCGCGTAGCCGCAGTCGCAGCGGCGCGAGTTCCTCGGTGCCGAGCACCCGCCGTAGTCGCTCGCCGTCGATCGGGTCCGTGCTCATGCACTCGGAACCGGAGGCTCCGGGAATCGACGCACCGGATCCGCTTCGGCGCGACGCTCCCGGCCGTCCCACGACCAGCGCGATACGAAGACGGCGTCCATGCCGTCGCGACGCACGATCTGACAAATGTTGAGGCCGGGGATCTCGGCATAGCAGCCCCACTCGCGCTCGCTGGTCATGACGAAGTCGAGATCGAACTCGCGGATCAAGCCCATGCAGCTGGCGCGTGCCTCATCGTCGATGCCGGCGAAGGCTTCGTCGAGCAGCACGAGCCGCGGTGCGTGTTCATGGGAACTCCCATAATGACTGCTCGCGGCCGCGAACAGCGGCACCGTCAGACCGAGCGCTCGCTCGCCGCTAGAGGCGGGGCCCGACAGCGGCTTCCACTGCCGGTCTTGGTTGCGTTCGACGGTGAAACGATGCCAGCGGCGGTAGTCCAAGGCACGCGCCAGGCTGTCATAGAGCGTGCCACCCTGGTCGCGCTCTCGCTCGCCCTCGATGCGGGCCTGCAAGAACTCGCCCAGCAGCCGCCGGTCGTCGCTGGACCAGGCCTCGGAACTGGTGTTGAGCAAACGCTTGCGGGCCACACTCAAGCCGGCAACCGCGTTCTCATCATTATCGGGCAAGGGGTCCCAGACCAGGCGGTAGCGCATGCCGGTGGAGGTGGGCCGTTTGTACAGTTCGGCGTTGATCGCGACGACGCGTTCCTCGGTGTCGCGAATCATGCGCTGCAAGTTGGCCGCGATCTCCTTTTCGAGGTGTTCCTCGAGCAAGGCGCGCTCCTGCGCGGAGAGGATCATTCGTTGCTCGGCAAGTTCCGCGTCGAGGCGTTGTTCGAGCGCGTCGGGGCGCTCCGGCTTTTGCTGATAGACGATGCGCACGATCAGCCCGTGGTCGCTGGGTTCCGCGGTGGCGGAGTGTCCCTGCGTGGACATCGTGCTTTGCAATTCCGTGAAATCGTTGCCGATCGCGCGCTGCATGCGCTCCCAGTCCGGCTCGTCGGCCGGAACGTCGGCGAGCGCCTGTTCAGCGCGTCTTGCGACCGCCAACGCGGCCTCGATGGCCCAGACTGCGGCGGTGTCGGGCAGTGTCAGATCCGGCACCGCGATTCCGACGAAACCGGTGTGCTCGGCATAGGCTTGAAGCCCCTCGGTGGCCGATTTGCGGGCTTGAGTTCGTTCCTCGAGTTTTTGGCGCAAGTCCGCGTGTTTTTGCTCGGCCGTGCCGCGCTGGCCGGCCACGATCACGAGCTGCGCGCGCGCGTCTTTGAGCGCACGTTCATGTTGCGCCTGGACCTCTCGGGTGACCTCGATCTCGCGCAACAACTCGCTGACCTGCTTGCCGACCGTTGCTTCCAGCGTGGCCGCCGTTTCGACCGCGGCGCTCAGGAGTGTCTGCTTTTCGCGATGCGCGTCGATGGCGCTGTCCAAGGACTTCCGCGCATCGGCTTCGCGTCGGGATTGGTCGGCGAAATCCTCCAGAGCGCTCTTGTGCTGACGTAGCGAGTTCGCCAATTCGCCGATCGCCTGCCGATAGTCTCCGAGGAGTGTTTCGATCGCGGCGACGTCCTCGGCATCGTCGGGTAGCCGCAGATCGCGTGCGTCCAAAGCGAGCGCATCACGCGCGCGCCTCAAGGCGTGATCGGCCGCAGCGAGCTTGGCTTCCGCCTCACCCAGTAGGTCCTGCGCGCGGCGGCGCTGCTGTTCGGCCGCATTGTTTTCGGCATGCCACCGAAGCAATCCCTCGTCCGAGGGCGCGCCGGCGTATTCGCTGCGTGCCGCCTCGCGAGCGGAAACGAGTTCCGCCCAAGCCGACTCGTGTGCACCCAGTGCCGACAGGAGTTCGTCCAAGCGGGTGGCAATGGCCTCGAGGCGTACAAGGCGCGCCGCTGCGCGCGCCGCGTGACCGATATACCGCGCTTCGGGTTTCAGCCACGCGCCGCGGACGTTGCCGAGGCGATATTCGCCGCCCGGCGATACCCAGGTTTCGGCGGTCGCGGGCTCGGCTGCGGCGCAGGCGACCGAGCGCAACAGCGCGGTCAAGGTGGAGGCGTCGATGAGCGCGCCGCTGCCCACCGCGGGAATGGTGGGTATCAGCCAGTCCGCGAGAGACTCCGGGCAGGGCTGCCGGACCGTCAAGAGGATCTCGTGCGTTTGGGCAGCCATCACGACACCGTCGGGCAGCACCCAGGCGTCGAGGATTCCGCTGGCTTCGAGGGCTGACTCCAAGCCCGCGCGGGCGCGATCGTCCACGTGGGGCGCAAAGTCGACCAGCTGCCACAGCGGCGCTCCGGCGACTTTCGCGCGCATCGTCGCATCGCGCGTGTAGGGCACGGGCGGCGCCTGGTCCTCGCCCGCCTCGAGACGCGAGCGCTCGGCCTGCAACTCGGTTTGCTCGAGCAGCAACAGCCGCCGCTGTTCGGCCAGCGCGGCCGCGCGCGCGGCGAAATCCTGTTCGAGACCTTGCAGCGCGCGATCGAGCGCGGCGCGCAGGGGATTACCGCCGCTCAGCGTGGTCTGCCACAGTTCGAACTCCTCGAGGAGGCCATCCCGATCAGGAATCCGTAAGGCCTGCGCGACATCGACGTATTGACGCCAGTCGGCAAGGAGTTGCGAGCTGCCCGTCGACAATTGCTCCATGGCGTTCCGTGCGGCCGTGGAGGCGGCTTCGAACGCTTCCGCATGGACGATCCGCGCGTCCTGGGCACGAGCACGACTCTGCGCGGTGGACTCCACTTCGCGCAGGCGTTTGCGTACGACGGCAATCTCCTCGCGCCGACGTGACTCGGCCTCGCGTCCACGCTGCACGAGAGCGGCCACGGCCGCCTCGGGAAGGTCCCGGATGCCGTCGGGCAGTGCCACGTCCTGTATGGCTCGCGCGTGCGCATCGGACAAGCCGGTGTCTTGAGCCAACCGGGCGGCGGCCGATGCTGCGTCTTGCAGCCGTGAACGGCTGCTGTCCGCTTGCCCGAGTCGGCGATGGGTGGCGTCCTCTTCGCGCGTGAGTTGCGCCCGGGCCGAGGCTTCGCGCCGCGCCGCTTCATCGGCGACTCCGCGACACTCGACGGCACGGTCGCGAGCGCCGGCGAGGCGAGCGGCATCGCGCATGACGGGGTCGGCGCGCAGCACGTTCAAGCGGGCCTCGTCGGCCGCGAGCTGTTCATCCAAGTCCTGTTGCAGGGATTGGTAGCGGCTGACGCGGGCGCGCGCTTCGTCCAGTGCCGTTTGCGCCGCATTGACGTCGCGGCTCGCATTGTCGAAATCGGTTTGCGCCTGGCGCAGGGTGCGTGCGCGACGTCGAGTGGCGACTTGCGCATAGCGCCGATAGCGGGCGCCGAAGGCTCCGATCGCTTTGCGCATGGCCTCGATTTCCGCCAGATCGCGACGCAGATCGGCGAGTTCGCTCATGGCTTCGGCCACATCCTCGAGGGCCGCACGATCGAGCGGACGCAGCGCATGGGTCAAGGCATCGGAAAGACGCCCCTCATCCGGATCCTTGGACAGTTGCGGCTGACGCAATTGGATCAAGGTGTCGACCAGCGCGTCGTAGCGCTCGGTCCCGAGCCGAAACAGCTTCTCGTCCACGGCTCGACGGTAGGACTGGGCGCTCGGAAACACCTGGCCATGCGTGCCGATGGCCTCGATCAAGCGCTCACGCGACAGCGCGGTTTTCTCCGCGGTCGTGAGCCATAGCCCTTCGCCGACGCGTTGGTTCGTGATGAAGAACCAGGGTTCGGTCTTGGGACGACCCGCCACGGCGCGCAGGCCACAGCCCAAGGTCAGCGTCAGTACGTTTCCCGCACTGTCGAGTCGCCCGAACTCGATCCAGGTATAGCCGATACGACGCTCGTAGCGCTTGTTCATCAGCAAGTTCCAATCCATGCGCTTGCTGCGATCGCCGTCCGGCTCGACGCGGGAGGCGCTCAGGTCGGCATCCAACAAAAAGGGCAGCGTCAGAGACAGCACCTTGGATTTGCCCGTGCCGTTATTGCCTCGGAGCATCAAGCGGCCGTCGCGGAACCAGAATTCTTCGACGTCATAATGATAGAGCTCCACGAGGCCGAGACGCAGGGGCTGCCAACGGGATCGGGCGGGGGAGGGCAGCGCAATCGTGGGAGCGGCGTCAATCATGGAGCGCCTCGGCAATGGCGTAGCGATGCAGCGCAGGGAGTGCCTGGACGCCGTGCTCGAGGCGGCGAACCAGGCGCAGGGCCGCGAGGCGATTCACGGCTTCTGTCGCGAGTGCCGTTTCGGCGCCCGCCTCGCGCGCATCTTTGCGCCAATAGCGACCGTAGCGGTCGGCGGCAGCGCGTAGGTAAGCGGCGAGCTCAGGCAGCGCATGGATGCGCTCAGGTGTGGCTCGCGCCGTGCGCGCGAGATGTTCCGCCACCAGCAGCGTTGCATGCGCCTCCGTGCCCACAGCCGGCAGCTGCTGGTCCGAGAGCTCGCCATCGGCATCGACTAGCGCGAGGCCTTCGGCGCGCAGTTCGGCGCTGAGCCCGGCGGCTTGCGCGAGACGATAGGCCATGGGACCGCGCTGGCTGACCAAATACTCGCGTTCCTCCTCGGTCAAGTCGTCGTGATAGACCACGGGATCGTCGAGCAAGCGTCGCGCCAGCCGATGGCGCAGAGCCATGCGCCTTCCCTCCGGACTGTCAGGTACGTACTCATCCACGAGCGCGGCGAGCCGGCCGTTGAAGTCGAGGTCGGCCTGCGTCATCGCAATGAGACTGGCACCGCGCGTGCCTGCGGGCAATCGGGCCAGTACCCGGCGGTGAACGTCGTACAGGACATCGCCGGACTGATTCACAAAGCCCTCCTCATCGCCCGCGACACGCATGAGCACGCCGAGTCCCAGCAAGAGGCGGCACACCCCGACCAGCGCCCGCCGCTCACGAGCGCCCTCGAGCGAGAACGAGAATCCGCAGCTTGCAAGATCGGGGTCCGCCGCGGCTTCCAGTAGACGTTCACCCAAGGCGCGCAGCGTGATCTGGGATTCGGCGCGTTCGAGCACCGCACAGGCGAGGCACAGCAGCACGTATCGATCCTGGTCGAAGTCCGGGAGGCCGCGCGTCGCATCGTCGATGGCGGCGGCCCGCTTGTAGAGGCGGGCACATTGACGCTCCACCTGCAGATTCCATCCTGTCTCCCGCCCAAACCAGTCCCTTAAGTAAGCGGCATGGCGGCGGACGAGTTCGAGCGCGGGGTCACCGGCGGGCATGAGCGGCCGCATCAGCAGCGCGCGTAGCGCGCGCTCCCGCTCCTCGGCCTCCTGCACTTTCAGAACGTCTTTGAGTCCGGGCGCTGGCAAGGGCTTAGGTTCTGCGAATGCAAAGCAAATGGTCGCGGCCGCTGAAGGTCCCTAACTCGGTCGTGATCGAGGCCCGGGTGTGCGCAGCCAACGGCGTCAGCTGAATCATGAGCGTCCCGTCGCCGGTCAAGCGTTCGACCGGCTCCTCGGGATGGCGCTGCGTGGCGAGCGCCTCTCCGAGCAGGGTCAGGAACAGGCGAAACGACGACGCATCCAGCAGCCCCAACTCGGACAGTCGGGTATCGCGATTCGTCGCCAGCCGCTGTCGCGCCGCCTCGGTTTGAGCGGCTTCCGCCGCGACGCGGGCCGCGAGCAGGCTGCGCTCGGCGGAACGGTCCAGGATGCGGGTCGGAGCGCCGCGGGTCGGAAGAACCCCCTGTTCCCGTAGCTTCGGCAACACCGAGATGCCGGGTGAGTCGCGCCACGGGGTGGTGCCGCTGACTTTTTCGTCGGCGACCGCGAGACTTAAGTGCCGGGCGGGCGACAAGGCAAAGGCCGCGCGCCATAAGCGGTGAGCATTGTCCTCGCTGCCCGCAGCGGCAAACCAGAGCGCGAGTCGCCGAAAATCCGCCGCGCGATCGCTGCGTCCGGCGCGCCGTTCATGCAGCAGCGAGACCGCCTGCAGCAGGCGCGGAATCGCCGCCAGCGCGCTGCCGCGCAAGAGGTCGGCTTGAGCGCGGTGCCGGCCCTCCGATACGAACCATCGCCGGAGGCCCGCCCATCGTTCGCGCCACGCGGTGAGCCGGGCGTCAACGGCTTCGATGTCCATCTCGAAACCGCCTGGAGCCGCATTGCGGGCATCGCGTTCTGCGGCGAGCTGCAGCAGTGCGAGCTCGAGCGGGTGAAGATCGATCAGCAGTTCCGCGATCTGGCTGGAGCGGGTGACGAGGTCGCCGATGAAGCGTTGCAGGTAATCGATCAAGCGCGACTTGAAGTTCATCACGGCGGCGACCTCGGCCCGCTGCAACTCGATGGTGCGCGCGAGGCCCGCCATGAAAGCCTCGGCATTGTTCGCCAAGCCTTCGAACACGTGTACGAGGTCGCGCAGAGCGCCGTGCACCTTGGCCGCGTCCGGCTGCGCTTCGCGCATGAGCTGGCCCAGGGAGATTAGACGCGCCCGAATATCGTCGAGTGCCACGGATTGCAATTCCGCGCGGCGTGCCAGGGCCTCGACAAACGCCTGCAATCCCGCCTCGACCGCCTCCCCGCCCGAGGTCATCCGGTACAACAGTCGCTTGCGATAGAAATCCTCGATGGTCGCCACCCGGGCCGTGTCCGGTTGCGAGTGCAGATTGCCCCAGTCGACCAGCTGCTCCAAGGCCTGCTGAACGGCCTCCAAGCTGGGCGGATCACCCGGCCAAGCCGCTTCGAGGTGGACATCGTCCGGACGCAGATGCAGGCGGAACTGACGTTTCGATGCCGCGAAAACATCGAGAATCGCGCGATACAGCGGCGCATGGTCGGCCATGACATGGCTGAAGAGAGCGGAGGCGGAGCGCGGCAGCGGGTTGGAGGACATCTCCCTATTGTCGCAGGCTGCCGCCGCCGACCCAACAGCGCGTTGGCAATATAGTGGAGATGATTCCCGCCCAAGAGCTTGACCCTCATCACGACCTGCGTCGCGAGTTGCTAGTCCAATGTTCGAGTTTCGACGAGGGGCTTGGCGGCCATCAAGCCGGCGTACACGATCGTCGCGACCAGCACCCCCACGAACCACGCATAGTTATAAATTCCGGTGAAGATCTTGGGTATGCCGACGAAGGCATGCGGGAAGGCGGTAGCCAGAAAGCCGGGCAGGTTGGGGAGCACCGCCAGGATGAACGCGATACAGGCTGCCGGATTCCAGCCATTGCGATAGGAGTAGCGGCCCTCGGACCGATACAGGTCCGCGACCGTAATCTGTGTACGACGGACCAGCCAGTAGTCGGCGATCATGATGCCGAGCACCGGCCCGAGCAGCGCGCCGTAACCCACCAGCCAGGTAAAAATGAAGCCGCCGCTCGACGCGATCAGCTTCCACGGCATGATCAGCACTCCGATTACCGCGGTGAGGTAACCGCCCCGCGCGAAGTTAACGTGGCGCGGAAAGATGGCGGCGAAGTCATAAGCCGGGCCGACCACGTTTGCCGCGAGATTCACGCACAACGTGTCGAGCGTGATGATCCCCAAGCCCACGGCCACTGCGATGCCTTCCATGCGGCCTGCCAGATCCACCGGGTCCCAGATGGCTTTGCCATAGATCGTGACGGTGGCCGAGGTTACGGCGACGCCGACAAATGCCAGTCCCGCCATGGGGAGCGGCAGGCCGATGGACTGGCCGATGATCTGGTCCCGTTGGCTGCGGGCAAATCGTGTGAAGTCGGGAATATTCATGGCCAAGGTCGACCAGAAGGCGCACATCGCGGAGAGGGTGGGCCAAAAAAGCGTCCAGAACTGGCCGGCTTTGGGGCCGCCCGGGACGAATTGCGACGGAGCATGCAGCATCGCACCGAACCCGTGGGCGTGGACATAAGCCCACCCCAGGAGTGCCAACAAGATCAAAATTTTGACCGGTGCCGTAAAGACTTCGATCGATCGCACGGATTCGGGACCGCGCGCCACAAAGTAAAGATGTAGCGCCCAGAACAGGCCGAAGCTCGCAAGCTGTCCGGCATCGATGCCGATCCAGCCGATTTTGCCGCCCGCCAGCGCACCCCCGCTCACAATGTTGCCAATGGCATAGATCGCGCTGCCACCGATCCAGCATTGGATGCCGAACCAGCCGCACGCCACCATGGCGCGCAGGAAGGCGGGTAGCTTCGCACCCCGCGTGCCAAATGAGGTGCGCACCAGCACGGCGAACGGGACCGCGTACTTGGCACCGGCATGAGCGTTCAACAGCATGGGCATGAGGCACACGGTATTGCCGGCCAGCACGATCCACACCACCTGCGTAGCGGAGAAACCCTGGTCGATCAAGCCGCCACCCAGCATATAGCCGGTGATGCATACCACCATGCCGATCCACAGCGTGACGTAGTGGTAAGCCGTCCAGGTGCGATGTGCGGCGTCCGTGGGCGCCAGATCCTCATTCCAAAGCTCGCGCGACCGCACATTCATGGCCCTGTTTTCATCCCTCATTCGAGAGTACGCCTACTTGTGCAAGCGCCGGCATTCGGGCGAACTGTCAATGCCTGAAGACGCCGACGTGGATACCTAATTCGGGCGCGCGAAGAAACGCAAGGAGCCGATGCCTCATTCGTCGTCGATTGCGCCAAAGACGTAGGAGGTCATCGGTATCTTCATGACGTTCTCGGCGAAGAGGACCTGTCCCTTGTCGCCGCCGGCGGCACCTGCGGCGACCAGCAATGGCATGAGGTGATCCTCGCGCGGATGGGCGATTCGCGCTCGCGGTGCGCGCTCCCAGTGAACCAAACGCTCGTCGCGCAACTGCGCATCCTCCAGGGCGACCGCCGAGTTCAAATACTGGGTGAAGACTTCGGCATCCGCGGTGGAGCTGTCTCGACCGAAGCCGCGCATATTGTGATACGTCAGACCGCTGGCGACGATCAGCACACCGTCGTCGCGCAGCGGCGCCAGCGCTTTGCCCAATGCGAGGTGCTCACGCGGGTCATAGTCCGATTTCACGGACAGCATCACGATCGGCATATCCGCAGCCGGAAACATGAGGCCGAGCGGGACGAATACTCCATGGTCGAATCCCTTGGTCGAGTCCGTCGCCACGTCGAGACCGGCGGCAGCGATCAGATCCCGTGCGCGGCCGGCGAGGGCGGGGTCGCCCGGCGCCGGATATCTTAGCTGGTAGGTGTGAGGAGGAAAGCCGCCGTAGTCGTAATTCATCGGCGGCCGAGGGGCCGTCGAAATGGAAAACCTCGACGTTTCCCAATGAGCGGAGATGACGATGACGGCTTTGGGTCGCTCCGCCAGGCGTTGGGGTAGACGTCGAATTTCCCTCTCGGTGTGCACGTACATCGGCTTGAGGGCGTCGACATAGGGCCATGGACCGCCGCCATGGGAGATGAACAAAACCGGTGGGCGCGAGGTCGAGATTGAACGCATCGTCAGTCCTTTCTAGCATGAAATAGCGACGGTCAGGGTCGAGATCACTCCGATCGTGCGATCCGCCGCCACGAGGCGCAGGTAAAGACCCCCAAAGTCCCAAGTGCTATCGCTGGGCTCGAAGAAAAGCATGTCGCGTCCGATGGGCCGTGTGACGAGGCGAAGCGCGGCCTGATAACTGACAACGTTTTTCAAATTCTTTACGGCGAATTTCACTGTTCGTACGGAGCCTTTACGCGTCGTTGGCTAAGTTGGATCCATAGGTTGGATCTACAAGAGTCGGTAGGAGGAGCGGGTTGGCGCACCAGATCACCGCCGGCTTTTTTTCGGATGACACTGGGAGCGGAATGATGAAGCAGACGTCGAAAATTGGAGTGGCGGCCGCCGCGCTGAGTAGCACAGCGATTGTCCTGGCGCTTGATGCACATGCCCTGGCGGCCTCCGATGCCGACAATTCCGGCCAGCTCGAGGAAGTGATCGTGACCGCGCAGAAGCGCACATCCACGGTGCAGGATACGCCCATCAGCATTGCCGCGGTCAGCGGCGAGGATCTACAGGCGCGCGGCATCGCCTCCTTGGCCACGTTGGCGCAGGGCACGCCCGGGGTTTCGCTGAAGACCGAGGGCCCCAGCCAGACGGAGATCGAGATGCGCGGCATGACCTCGAGCGGAGGCAACTCTGCGACGGTCGGCTTTTATCTCGATGACATTCCGTTGGCGGGACCCGCCAGCGCCCAGAATGGTCACGTGGTGATCGATCCCGATCTGTATGACCTGAACCGCGTCGAGATCTTGCGCGGACCGCAAGGTACGCTGTTCGGATCGGGATCGATGGGTGGCACGGTACGACTCATTTCAAACCAGCCGAACTTGTCAGAGTTTCAATCGACCGCACAGAGCGTCCTATCCGGCACGGACGGCGGCGGCTTCAACCACAAAGACAGTTTGATGGTCAATCTGCCACTGATCGACAACACGCTGGGATTACGGGTGGCGGCAACAGAAAATTATACGAGCGGTTGGATCGACCGTATCGTCGTCAACCCCTTCCCATTGGCCGGTGGAGATCCGGTCGGTTCCGTGCGGGGCGATGTCGCGAACGCCCCAATCGAGAAGCAATACCCGGGGTCGAATGCCTATCAAACCTATGCGGCGCGGGTCACTCTGCTGTGGAAGCCGACGGATGACCTCTCCGTCACACCCTCGTTCTTCCACACGACCAGCACTCAAAACGGCATCAGTGCCTATGACAGCGATCCCGGTACGCTGGCTCACTACCAACCTTTCGACATCGCCGAACCGCTGACCGATTCGCTGACCGCCTTCAGCCTCAATGTGAATTACAGTTTCGAAGCGTTCGACCTGACATCGAGTACCGCGCGATGGACCCGCAATTCCACTCAAGTCGAGGAAGCCGCCGAGGCGTTCAACAATCCACTCGAAGCAATTACCTATAACTCGAACTACGGTCTTTCGAACCCTGGATTCTACGGCCCCAACGGGTCTGGTCCGGAGCACGGTATCGAAGATGATCCGTCCCATCAGTTCAGCGAGGAGCTGCGGTTGGCTTCGACCGGGAGCGGAAGAACCAGCTGGGTTGCCGGACTCTATTACAGCGACTTCTACTCGCTGTGGACCTTCAATGGGACGACGCCCAATTACTCCTCGTTCATGGACTTGGGCACGCTCTCGCGGGCAACCACACCGAACTGGTTCGACGCCTACTCGCCGACCACGCTCAAGCAGTACGCGAGCTTCGGCGACATCACGTATGCCCTGACCGATGAGCTCAAGGTCGATATTGGCGCGCGCGTGAATCACTACGACTATCGCTTCTCGTCGTGCATCAGCGGGTGGGGCTCGGGCTACGGTGCGGCCACGCCCTCCTGTTCCGGTCTGATCGCGCTGTCGTCCACCAATTTCGACCCAAAATTCAATCTGTCCTACACCTTCAGCCCGGACCTCATGGCGTATGGAACGGTGTCGACCGGCTTCCGTCCAGGCGGCGGCGACGCCGTCTATCCGACCACCGGCGCCGCCTGGGGAGGGGCGTTCCAGCAGCAGAATTATACGAGCGGCAAGTGGCCCACCCATTACGAACCGGATCGTGTCGTGAGTTATGAGCTCGGCGAGAAAGCCAGAATGCTCGATCGCCGCTTGACCGTGAATGCCAGTATCTACTATGAGGATTGGCGTCACCCCCAGCTCGAGGCATTTCCCAACGACTGGGCGTTGAACATCAACGGCAACTCGGTCTCGATTTACGGAGCCGACGTCGATCTCCTCGCCGAACTGGGGGCGGGATTCCAGTTCGAACTGGCGGCCGGCTACCTCTATGAATGGCTGGAAGGGGGCCCGCACTGGGTGATTCAACCGATCCACAAGATGCCGGAGGTCGCGCCGGAGAGTGGCACCGTTTCGTTCGACTACTCCAAGCCGCTCGGCAGCCACTATATCTTTATTGCTCGCTTGGAAAATTCGTACACCGGCCCACGCTACTCGATTTATTTCTCAGACCCGTACGAATTCGTGGGTACGTACCGGCAAATGCCCGGGTATGACCTGGTCAATGTCCGTGCGGGAATCAAAGTGCGTGACAAGTGGAGCGCAACGGCGTTCGTCAACAACCTCACCAACAAGCACGCTCAGCTGGAGAGTATGTTCACGGAAAATGAGCCCCAACCGAGCTTTACCCGCATCGAAACCAACCAGCCGCTCACGGCGGGAGTCGACCTCTCGTACCGCTTCTAGCGCGGCAAAGCCGATTAGACTGAGGCTGAAGCGGCAGATTCGGCTCGCAATTGGCGTAGAGGCAGGCGAGCTCAAGTACGTGCGCGCGCATTAGAGTGCGCCGTCGGGCGGGCGATTCGCGACCTGCCGGGCTTTTTCGAGGACCTGTTCGAGGCTGGCATTGGAATCGGTGATCGCCACCGGTATGCCTTGGGGATTGTTGGCCAGCTGCACGGCGAGGTCCCAGCGCACTTGCAGGTTACGCTCTTGCAGTTGCGTCTGGATGTCGGGTCCCATGATCTGCTCGAGTAACTCGCGCGAGGCGGTTTGCCCAACGCGCTGACCACCCGCCAGAGGATCGAACGCCTGCATGTACAGGTCACCCCGGTGCCAGCCGAAGACTAACGGCTGATTCACCACACGCACGGGCGTACCGACGGGGACCATGT
>Ga0116227_10009411_pt1 | contig 17746 bp, 10 predicted proteins | sample S1TSphgellanicum_FD_89693 | JGI IMG/M metagenome (GOLD analysis project Ga0116227, IMG submission 89693) | Host-associated microbial communities from peat moss isolated from Minnesota, USA - S1T2_Fb - Sphagnum magellanicum MG | ecosystem: Host-associated > Plants > Peat moss > Unclassified... | reverse complement strand
TTTTTGTTTTTTTGTTTGTGTTTTTTGTGTTTTTTTGTTGTGTGTTGTTGTTTTGGTTTGTGGGGTGAAGGTGAGGGGGGGTTGGGGGGGGGGGGGGGGGGGAGGAAAGATTGGGTTTTGGTTTTTGGGTGAGAATTGCTTAAAGGAGATCAATGGGTTCATGATACAAAAATTGGAGAGATTTGATTTCTTATGGTCCATAGCTTTATGTTGTAGGACTTAAGATTGTTATGACATTCTGTTGACGTGAATTGACCTGAAATTTTGTGATGTTGCTTTATTTCACTATAAAAGTTCATAGGTATTATGTAGACAACATTAATAACAACAACATTTCCTTGCTTCTCCTTTTTTGGTGACATGTTCATGTTGCACTTTACAATGTGTTTTTGTGTTACGTGACCATCTTGCAAGACAACTTGAGTTTGGCATTGTCTTTATCATCTTGTAAGAAATAAATTATGTTTTTATTTGTTCAATATTCATCTTTCAAAATTTCTTTAATGTTTTATTCAATGTGATGTGAAATTGAATTCAAATATGTGCTGGGAGGACAAAAATATTCAATTTCCACATGTGATGATAAGGAAAAGAAAATATTTTCAAAAGGTTTGTTGCGTGAAATTGTCTCTTAAAACTATCATTAAAATGTCACCTTATCAAACCTTAAGTTGAACCTTTTTCACAAGTCCAATGTATCATTGTCATTATAATTAACTAGACCCACCTACCCACTCGCCAATAGATTATGCCATCACCATTTCAGAAGGAAATTTATTATTGAAAAAATGTCATGTTTTCACAGGGGTTTTTGTTTCTCCCCACGCCCCCAAAAAAAAAAACCAAGGAAAATAGGGGAATAACCAAAAATATCTTTACTTATTAAAGAATTCTTTTGATACATCAAAGTCCTTACTTGGGTTTAGTTCTCAGGTTAAGGGGTTGTTACATTATGAAATGACATCCTAACATCCTACACCATTTGCTAATCATTTTTTCTTTTGACTATTGTGTAGGATGTCTTGAATTATTTTGGAAGATTTTGTATTATTGTGTAAGACATGTTGATTCATTGTGAAACTTTTTTGGATGTGTGAAATGATTGTGTTTGATTGGCCAACTATTTTGATTGCCCTAGGTGGTTACATCTAAAATAGTTTTTCAATTTGTAAATTGTTCACTTTTTCATGTTTATGTCTGAGAATGGGGGAATAATTTACTTTGTATGCCAAATGTGGTAAATATTAATAATGGCTCACATGATGGGTGTGAGTGGAGATTTTACATAAACCTAATGATCACTGATCCAAGGTCTTCATTAACATTAAAAAGTTTTCATTTTGCTAACTAAAATAAATAAATAAACAAACAATTGATGATTAAATTATGAAAACCACTTTAGTTGATTTAAAATTTATGAAAAATTTAAAAATCAAAAACCTAATACCTTGGTTGAATATCTATAGTTCAAAAGCTAAATTTATTTAAAGAATAAGGTTGGTTCTTAAAACCCTTTCCAAAAACCTGATCTAGCATACCTAAAAAAAACAAGTGAAATTGTCCAAGATTGGTTTAGATTTTCATCATCAAGGCCTACATGTAACAACTTAGTGGTCCATTTATTTAGGTCTCAATGCATACCTTGTTTGCTTTTATTCTTTATTCATTAATTTTTTTTTTGGTCTTTGCATCCTTTTTTCATGGAAAAAAATTCAAATGTTCATTATTTTAATGACTTTGTGAATGTCAAAAATGATTTTCATCATTTGAAACGTGATTTAACACTTATATATTTGTTGATGTGTTTGTAAAACCATATTTGAACATTTCATGCATGATTTTTTAAAAAAATACACAAAATTGCCTTTCTTCATCATTTCTCATGGTTTCAACTCGAACTAAAAATTCAAACAAATATATAATGTCAAAATTCAATGCCATCATGAAATTAAAATAATATTAAAAATATTTAAAACGTGTGAAAATGAAAAACTTAAATGATAATAATATGAGAAAAATTGAATCTCCGTCACACAATATCTTCAAAAACTATACCCTTTTCGATACACTTGGAGTAAAATTAACGCATAATCCCTTTGTGTGTGTTTTTGTTGCATCATTTTCTTTGTTTTTGTGAGTTTGGATTGCATTGTAATGCACTTTTGAATCCAATTTCAAGCTACAAGATGTCACCAAAAGGATATCTCAAATAGAGAAAAGCTATGAAGTGCACGACATCATTTGACAATTGTTGAATTTCGATATGCCATGCCTAGATTACATCTACATTGATTTGCAAAACTCTAATGCTCAAATGAAGCTCCATTTCAAGGATCTCATAGACACATTGACATTCCAAAAGTGAGTGGACACTAGAAATGGCATAAATGACATGTCCTATTCGACTATCTAATGGCATAAACGACATGTCCTATTTGACTATCTAATGGCATAAACAACATGTCCTATTCAACTATCTAATGGCATAAATGACATGTTCTATTTGACTATCTAATGGCATAAACGACGTGTCCTATTCAAATATCTAATGGCATAAATGAATGTCCTATTCGACTATCTAATGGCATAAACGACATGTCCTATTTGACTATCTTGTCATATGGATCTAATAATAGATGCCATGTTTTGTTGTAGTGATTTTTAGAATTCAAAATCTCAAACTACACTACACATTTGAAGAATTGGATCTAAACATCTTGCTCAACTCTCTCTTTAAACCCTGAACCCTAACACCTCTCTCCCTCTCTCTCTTTTATCTTTGAGTCTGTTTCATCTTTGATAGCAATCAGGTTACTCTAACCTCTCCATATTGCATTCTGTATACAATAGGGTTTTTTGGAGATGTCTATTTGGTTCTACAGATTGCAAGCTGTTTGCATTTGCTGATTTTACACCACCCTCTTTGAACTTTGTTGCAGATGAAGTGCTATCAGACTGGATCATCATCAGAAATGTATCAAGCAACTCCACCTCCACAAGATGAGAACACCATCTTCCACCCATAAACCCTAAACCCTAAACCTTTATGCTGTATCCAAAGTTGCAGCACACTGGTACACAGTGAATTACCAGTAGGCTCTATGGATTGATTGCATGCAAATGACATTCTGTTCAACCACAAGGCTCCTTGTTGGGGTGAGAATTTTGTGACTTGAAGGACCACAAGAGCAGTCAGAGGAATCAAAATCGGTCTCCAGAAGAAGCTGTTTCTTGGCAATTTGAAGGCTTCTCAAGACTGGGGGGTTTTTGTGGGTGGACTATGTCAAGGCTATGTGGTTGATGCTGCAGCAAGAAAAGCCTGATGACTGACTATGTTGTTGCTACAGAGGAGTCTCACACACTGTTGAGGAGTTTTGGGAGGAGGTGTTTGGAGATGTGGGGGCACAATTGGAAGGAGCATGGGGAAATTGATCCAAGGGCTGTTGCTCTTGATCCAATTGCAAAAATCTTTTTCAACTCTCTGTCTCTGTCGTGCATGAAATTTCAGTTGAACACGGATCAGTCAAATGCTTTGAGACACACACACACCCTCTAATGCAAATCTGGCAATAGAACTGTCCTGTGCTTTGTGTGCAGGTACTTCCCACCATCAGAGGTGGATAATCTCAGAGGGTCAGCTATAAAGGCCAAGAAAGGTTTTGGCTGGGAACCAAAACTTGGTTTCAAGCAGTTGGTGGTGATGATAATGTCAGGTGATTTGGAGAGAGCACAACACGAGAAGGTGCTGGTTGACAATGGCTATATATATCACCGACAACAACATCAACACCATGAAATTTTTTCAAGAAGCCAATGCAATGTTTGTTACATGTTTCCATTTCCACATGCTTCCGCACAACAGCTACTTTCCCTCCTTCCAAGGTGCACTCAAGGCTGCTGATTCAAGGCCTGCTTCAGTATGTGCAGGCATTGACTTTGATGCCATTGTTTGCTGCACAAAAGCTCCAACACCACCAGGGGACAATTGCAGGCTAAAACCCTGATCCCAATACACAGGAATGCAATTCAGTGCTAGCATAGATTCCTAAGGCGGTTTTCCAACAGACCCATCTCAAATATCACAAGCTCACAGCCACACTAATCTAACTCTCTTTCAGTCTTGAGCTACTCAGGCAGATGATGGATCCATTGTTTCTCACAAGATCGGTCATACTCTAATCTCTCTCTCTCCTCTTGAGCTCTCAAGCTGCGTCGCAGGCAGCTGAATCCATCCTTTTTGGCAGACCCAACTATTAGTTTCTATTTGGAAATATGACTGCAAAGTCCATCACATGCAACTATCTGTGCAGAAGAGAAACTGGTGAAGATTGCCTACAGTCCGAGCATCTGAGGCCACTGCAATGGTTCTGGTTTGATCGGATTGCTATGTTTCTGTGAGTGGTGGTGTTGGTGAAATGTTCCTCTCAGGGAGGTTGATGATTCTGTCACATTCTTGGCATTCTTTCCAGACAAAGAGAATGTGCCGGAGTTCAATTTTCTGTTTTGTGATTCTTGACTTTGTGGGGGCATCATCATCATGTCGAGCATCTCAATCTGTATGCAGATGCAATCTTGCAGACATCTGTCAGCTGTTCAAGGTGCCATTTACAGTCAGTCGCTCTTTGTTTCTTCTCTTGAATCTGTTTTTTGCTCTGCAAAACCTAAACAAATCCATGACTCAAAAAGCTCGACATGAATGAAGAATCCTGACCAAAACAAACAGTAGGTAGTGCAGCAGCCCTGCGGCATTCCTTGAATCTTTTCTCAAAAGAAACAGCCAAGAATCGCTTGAGCTACAGGGGGAACTGGCGATCAAGAGAAGAAGAAGAAGAGGATGCTGTCGTAGAGGACCTTGCAACATCGATCGTTGTTGAGCATTTGGTTGACAAACGCTGATAGGGATTTGGCACCGGCCGCACGGATCCTTATCTTCTTCTTCTTCTTCTTCCTCCCGTCATCCGCTTCCTTTTTGTTGCTGCGTGGCGTGGCGTAGATTCGAGGCAACCGTGTATGTTATTCCCCACCACAACACTTTCCCCGCGGATTTTCAATGCCGAGCAGGTCGCTCGTCAGAAGAGTGGAGTGTTGCAGGTGCGGTTTGTGGGCACTAGCTAGCGATCTCCATGGGTTGGTGTAATGGAGCTGCTGCTGCTGCGGCGGCAGGTGCTGCTTTGTGTCCATCGAAGCTACATGCCGCATTCCTTCTTCATACGACGCAGCCGCAGCTTTCCTCGACTTGTCATCACGTGAGCAAAGCAGGAGGAGGAGCAGTGTTGGAGATAGAGGCAGCTAGGAAGAATCAGAGCGGGGTGCGATTACAGCAATCCAAGCGTTGGAAGACGGACGAATCCGGCAAGAAAATCGGACATGCAGGGATAGAGAATTTCCGAAACTCGCTTGATACGATACAGAACAAGACTGACACCGCCGGAGGAAATGCTGCTGCGGCGCTGCTGCTGCTCCGGGAGGATCAAGCTCTGGGCCAAGTCATGGCTGCACAGGCCAATTTCATGCGCGTCTTCATCGAGAGGGCTTGGGAAGCAGATGCTGCTGCTCCTGATGCTGTTGTTGCTGCGGAAAGGAACGGGGAATTGGCTTCTAGTAAGCTCGACTGTGCACAGGAAAATGCTCAGCAGGAGAACGGCAATGGAGTGGAAGCAAGACAAGGGACGGAGCTTTTGTGCGTGGTTCGTGCTTTACTTAAGAAGATCAAGAGGCGGGTATTGGTAGGGGATAGGGTTTTGGTCTCGGGGATTGACTGGATCGATCGTCGAGGCATGGTGGAAGACGTGCTGGACAGACACTCTGAGATAGCGGAACCTCCTGTTGCCAATGTGGAGCATTTGCTGGTCCTCTTCTCCCTGGATCGTCCCAAGCTGGATCCCTTGGCTCTCAGCCGCTTTCTTGTGGAGGCGGAGTCCACGGGCATTCCTTTCACTCTCGTGTTGAACAAGGCAGACTTGGTGCAACCAGAGGTGAGGATCACCATCACCATCATCATCTTCATCATCTCTGTCTCATGGCAACTCTGTCTCTCCTTTCCTTTCCTTTCCTTTCTTTCATGTGGTCTGGTGTTAGGAAGAGAAGTTTGACAACAACAACTCCATGTTTCTGAAGACTTGGTGACGATGTTTGAGCTTTTTTGAAAAGCTTGGAACCAAGTTTGCTTGTGTAACTAGGGTTTGCTGCATTGTGAGAATCTCTCTCCAGCCTTGATGGCAGTTTCTGGACTTGCAATTGAAGGGGGAAACAATGATCTAGGGTTTGGCAGTAGATCTCCTCCTCTGAATTCTCATCCTCTGATCACACGGAATCATTGCCTGTTGAAAACTGGATTCGAGTGGGTAGGTTCTGGCTCTGGAATGCAAATGCATGGAATTGTGTTTTGTTGAGAAACTGAGAGTGTCCCAGTAGGATTCATGAGCTTTTTCAGGGTGATCATTATGTCTTCACAAAGTTGGTTCTCAGAAGTGGAAACCTGACCCATTTTACCTTGTGTCTTAATTCTGAATCTTCTTTGGACATGTAGTGAGAAGAAAGAAGATGTGATTTAGAATCCTTGAGAGATTGTGCTTCCTGTTAGAGTGAATACAGCTCTCATCGAACCCATTGCAGCACCCTAACCTTTTCTCCCAGAGTTGTGAGAGTATACAAGAAGGCCAATTGCCAACAAGGTGTAGAACATGGAAATTGCTTGGATGTCCAGATTGTTGTGCTTGCTAGCTTTGGATGATGAGATTGTTGTGCTTGCTGACAAGTAATATCAGTAGTCTGTGTGCACAGGACATTGATAGATGGAAAGAGAAGCTAGCAGAATGGGGCTACGAGCCTCTTATCTGCAGTGTAAGTACATTGTCTGGAATAGCTCCGATCATGGGCCTTCTGAAAGACAAGATCTCAGTGGTAGTTGGGCCCAGTGGAGTTGGCAAATCAAGCCTCATCAATGCCTTGCGTGATGATGGTGGGGTTGATCTGTGGCATGAGAATAAAGCAATTGAACACCTTCAAAGTTTGGCCACTGAAGAATCTGAAGAAGATGTTGAATTCATCGTTCCTCAGGAGGTATGGTGAACTGTGAGTCTTCATGATGGATAAGTTGGGAGGGGAGCTCCTTGATTACTGTGGACATGTTCTTGTGAGGAGTGTCCCTGCATATAGTACAGATGAAGTGTAAAGTCATTGCATTTACAAACTGTAAGACAGCTGCAGTGGGGTGTGTTGAAGAGCCTTAACAGAAGGGGTGTAGGCTTTATGGGTTGGTGATTCTGCATAGGCATGCCTGGTACACCTTAAACTAGTAATGGATCACTCTAAAGCATGGGTGTCTGTGTGCCCAGAGGCACTGGTAACTTTGCTTTCATAGCCAAATGACCCAATCAAGTGTACAGAATCCAACATGACTGAATGTTTGTGTTTGAATATTATGAAGTTATGTCCATGAACATACCTTCAGAATGCATTTCCAAAAGATTATATGTCATGTATCTCTGTTTACCACAATGGTGTCTTGCTATGGTCCTCTGCCGGGCCATGCACACCATCATAACCCTTAATACTCACTGATGTTTAGTTGCATCTTTTCAAGCAGGTAGCTGAAGATCATGAAAAGTTTGAAGCACTGCAAGTAAGTGAGGTGTCATTAAGATCTGGTAAAGGAAGGCATACAACACGCCATGTTTCACTCCTGCGCCTGCCAGGTGGAGATGGTCTCCTTGCTGACACTCCAGGATTCAGCCAACCTAGCCTGGCCAAAGTTATGAGTGCAACCCTTGGAGAGCTCTTTCCAGAGGTGCAGCATAGTTTTCCTTGTGCCTTCACAATTTCTTCTTTCAAAATAGGGTGACTGGAAGCTTCATCTATGGTTTGCATCGACATGTTTGCTCCCCTTCTAAGGGAGAGTGGAAATGATAAGGAGATCTGAATGTCTGAATCAGAATCTGATTGAAAGAGCAATGCACTAGACAAATTTTGTACTTGCCCAGATGAGTTTTGAACTTCCAGCTGTTGCAAGCAACCGTTATAGGAGATGGTCTCATTGGCTGTGTGACATTGGCAGGTGAGGGCAAAGCAGGAGGCAAGTGCCACTGGAGGCTGCTCGTTTGCAAACTGCTTGCATGTTGGGGAGCCATATTGTGCAGTTGGCAGTGACTGGGACCGATACCCACACTATCTTGGACTTCTAGAGGAGGTCAGAAAGAGAGAGGAAGTTGAAAAGCGAGTTCTTGGTACCAAGCGAGAAAGTGATATAAGGTGCAATTCTTTCTGATGAGAGGGAGTGAAAACATGAGCTTTCATGACACAAAGCACAGTGGATCAATTTAGAACTAGAGGTAACTGGCAGGTTTGATCTCGCTGGTTGGTGGATGAACCCTTAAAGCATAACAGCAGGAAAAATGATGGTGTCCTTCATGGTGATCTCTGTGCAATGGCTGGATGATACACTCAGAGAAATATTTCTGTATTTCTCTCTATGAAAATATAAAAGGTGGTGCTGGTTGGTAGGTACAAGATGGGTGCAGCTGGTGTGAAGCAGGCAGAGCCACGGCTGGTGCCAAAGAGGCATCGACGGGAGTCTCGTAAGCAGGTCCGTCAGTCCCTGGATGAGAAACTGTGGGAGCAAACCCAGGAGCAAGCTGAAGTGGAGGACATGACTCATGAGCTGTGATTGGTTCCTCTGTACATTCTGCCGTCTTGTCACATGAAACGCTTACAAGTCAGATCAGTTGGGTTTAGTTAGGGGAGTGAAAGTCTGATTGTACATTTCATCTGTAATCAAATCTCTTAAGTCTACAAGAGAGCTGCTTTGGTCATCATATCTTGTATGTGAATCCTACTTTTAGCTCCATGAGTTTTAGATGAGAATGATTTCAAAAAAGAGTATGTGAATCACAGTGATAGGTTGGCGGTTAATTAGCCCATGAAAAAAGTATGCAGCATAGAAATTCCTAGCCATTGCCTAGAGGAATTTGTTTTGAACAGAGACATGGCAGGTTGCTCTAAGTTCATGAGCAATATAGTTGTAGATCTAGAGACCAAATTCCTCATTATCCAGGAGAAATTAGTCTTTAGATGGGCTCTGCACATTTAAACTGTGTGCACACCTGACTAAGACATGGTTGATACTTGCAGCACTTGAAGGCACCTAGGACATTTTGTAACTGTGTTTGTAGTCCTTTGCAACAATTCCAATTAAAATCAACCCAGCCAGTCTTGCCAGATAGGTCTGTCTCAAGACTCTGTTTCTTGTGTCTCTCCTCCTTTTGCTGTTCAAATTTTGGGTTATCTTTCAGAGCATTGACAAGATGCAGACTAGGGTCAGAAACATTTACCTGACTTGTGTTGATTTCCTTGTTTGGCTTTATGCACTGCACTAAAATATGCTTTATGGTACAAAACTATGATGGTTTTGATGTGGTGACTTTTGAAAACATCCTATGTGAGGTCAACTGTATACTGGCAGGTTGCCACTAAGATGGGCATCTCTTCTCCATTCAAAGTGACTCGAGTGCAGACACAGATTTCAGAGAAATCAGCTACAGTACGATATGTGTTTCAAACCAAAACTCCTGCTGCATATATATTAGGAGCAATTGTTTGTCCTTTTTCTTAGAGCAAAAGTTCTTCCAATTTCCAGTCATGCTGCAGCAAACACTTTTGACACAGGCTTGCTAAGATTGCATATTATTTGACACATTAGCAACTACTGAATCACAGGGATGTCATGTGCTGCCTGCCTGCCTCCTAGTATGCATGCAAGGATCTGTTCAACTTCATGTGGGTACCCTCAGACAGGGCACAACCTTTGTTCACCAGGGAGCAAATTAAGCTCTGGAGTTCATGAGATGCTGTTTGCTACTTGTCTCAAGAAGTGCCACATACATACCACAAGATGTAAGGGTTCCTTTCACAGCTGGTAGGCCCATATCTTCCAGTACATTTTGCACTCTTACAGGTGTTTTCCTTGCACCAGATGCTTTTGCTAATCCATGAACCTTGATTGCTCAGTATCTGTTAAGTTTTAGTAATGGAGATAATTGCCAGTCTCACTGATCTAACTTAGGGTGTCTCTCAGGTGCTCATCCTCTCAGGATTGCTGAACTTTGCAATGTTCACACATGCTGTTTTATCTCATTCCTCGGGAAACTGATTAGCATCACTGACAGATTGAAAGCCATCATCTACAACAGTAGTTATTTGGCTCATATGCAACCCTTGTTTATCTTCTCATCGTGTCCAAACTCCCACCATGTAGGGAGATCTCCAAATCCTGGCCTCCTTTTACCAAAAGTTTCAATCTACTTTATTCTGTGTCCAACTCCCTTACATATACTGATCTACCCCAACAATGTATAATACTCAAAAACATCTTGTGAGTTGAATTGTACTTCTAATGGCTTCTCTTGTAATTTCTTGGATCTAGCTATGAAATTAAGTACTCAAGGTATACCTTTTGAGTAGGTTGTGGACTACCATGTTGGTGACAACTCTTGTGCACTTCACAAGCTCTTGTGCCAAGTCATGACAGTTTCGCATGAGATGTCCCCAACCACCGCACCAATTGCAATGACCAATGCAGTTGTGGTTGCTATGTTGTGCTACTCCAGATGTTGATGGTCGATAATTATTGCTCTCATGATTGCTACTTGACACCCCCCACACTTCCATAATTGGATGGAGCCTTCCCATATGGAGAAAAATTTCGCATCTTCATCGCCAAGGCATTTGTTTTGGTTGAAGCATTGAGCGCACGTCGTGTGTTGATGTGTGTTTCTTCTTGAATAAGATGAGCCGCAATGGTTTCGAAGGTGGGAAGAACATCTTGCCCACTAAAAGCATTGTATATTGTTTCATAACTTGGATGTAGAGTGTTGAACATCCGTTCAACTACATCAACCTTTGGGACACATTGGTTTATGCCTTGGAGTTCAAGTTGAATCTCTTGGAGCTATCTAAGATAATTAGTAACAAATCTTTCTTCATACAAATACAAATTGTTAAGTTTATCCTTAAGCATAAGGCAAGCTACATTATTTACAAATTAATATCATGTTTGAAGCCTCACCTAAGCTACATAAGGATCAATACAATTTACGATCCATGCCTAAACTTTAAGGTGAACATTCAACCCTATGGTTGTTAAACCAGTGATTCGTCCTTGAACTATGTCTTTTGGCTCTTCAAGGACATGGGGGTTCCATATGGTAGGATAAACAAATTGCCACGAGTTTTTTCACATGAGCATGAATGTAAGTTGACGTTTCTAGGTTTGATAATCTCCTACTTGCTAAGCTTCAAATGCTTAGGTAACTTAGAAGACTAACAAGATTAAACCATGAGTACTAACTAAAACATGTAGAAATCAAAGAACAAACCAAAATTAAATAACTAATTTTTAAAAAAAACACCTCTATCACACAAACCACTATTTAGAAATCATGCACCGAGAGCAAGGCTCATTGATCAACAAATAACTAATCACACTTAACAAGAGCAAAGCTTGATTGTTATGAACTTGGAGTTTTGATACCATGTAGAAACTCAGAGTTTTAATCAAGAATAGACCACATAGATGGATACAAATCATTATAGAGAGGGTAAAATAGAGAAGAGCAAACTCACTAATTTTGTAACCAACTACTTACCAATTTATTAATCTAACAACTTGATCAATTTTGATTAGTCTTTAATCATGTCCATTGATCTCATACACAATAAACATCTATGTTATGTAATCATGTGTGAATCCTATGGAAGTTCTTATATCATGATCACAAATTTTTAATTATGTTTTTCCATTATGTTTTTTCAAGTAGTTACAATCACAATCATTTTGATGGTTTATTGGTCAATCATTAATCAATTGCGGTTAAACATTCACCGATTTTAGGAGTTATGAATCGAACTTTGATTACCATACAATGACATTTATTTCATTTTTCATGAGAACATGGGTTTCTTCCAAAAAAAATTATGTGATTAATAACATATTTTCAAAGCACTTGCAACTCTCCAATGGAAAGCAATTGTATTTGTAACAAGAAACAAGGCCTTATGTAAGTGGCTTTCCATTTAGGTTGCTCTAACCACATCATCCTAATGGGAATAGACCAACATTGGGTAGTTCCCCTTTTGTTTTGGTGAGAATGGCTTTTTCTACTTAAATAAGTAAACATAATATAAGAATCAAGTTGGTTGTTTTGATTTTTTTTTCATTTTAGAAAATTGGCCAAGATTTTAAAATATGTACAAATCAATTCGATTATTATGAACATGGTTCTCACAAATGCGAGGGTCATTGATTTTCGATGGTAGCTCTCCACAATTGAATATAAACATTTTACATGTATTAAAGTTTTGATTTTTAAAGTTTGGTTTTTCAACAGGAAATGAGAATGTTTATTGTTTTTGTAATGATATTCAAGGATAAAACAATATAAATGAAGAAAAAATAGGAAAAAAAAACCCTTTTCTAAGTTACAAAACATGTTTTTCTTCTTTTTAATCTCTCTTATTTTTGGAGTTTATAACTTTCTTCTATTTGTTTCATGTGATTTAAAAATTCTATGGGAATGTCAACTTAAGCTTTCTAATTCATTTTTGTGCATCAAAAGGCAATGGATCGACGTTCAAAGAATGTTTGGTTGTTTGGTTATTAATTTTCAAATGTTTTGAGATTTTGCTTTTCAACTTTTTGATCATTTTGTTTTCGGGGGATCATAATTTTTTCATTTTGAATCTGTTTTTCACAATTTTTAATGCTTTAGATGCACTAAGATGAGAACTTTAATTTCTCTTTGGACATCATAAACAAAGAATCTCTCCTTTAAAATCCATCCTCCTCTAAACCACTAAGTGTACATACAAATAAGAAAACCCCAAAAAAAAAAAAACCTATGACCCTCTTCCCCTAAATTTCAAAATAAAACAGCCACTTGAATATATTTCTTATTTTTTTACTATGCATAAGAGCTGAGAACCAAAATAAAAGAATAATTTGATTATATTTTAAATTTTATACTAAGGTTGGGAATTGAAATTGGGTAAAGTCCCACTAACCAAACCAAGGTATGACTTTTGTTTAACAAAAAAAACCAACCAAGTTATGACTATGATTAGTTTTCAACTTGAGTACGGGATCCAATGATATCATTGAAGAGATTCAAGGTGAGAACCGGCCTGAAAACCTGGACATTCTCACCCAATTCCTGAGATGATAATTGACAAGATTCAAGATGAGAACTGGCTTGAAAATTTAGACATTTTCACTCGATTCTTGAGATGATAATTGATGAGATTTAGGGTGAGAACTAGCCTGAAAACCTGAACATTCTCACCCAATTCTTTAGATGATAACCGATGAGATTCAAGGTGAGAATCGGCTTGAAAACCTAGACATTCTCACCATATCCTTGAGATGATAACTAACAAGATTCAAGGTGAGAATCGGCCTGAAAACCAGGATCATTCTCATTCAATTCTTGAGATGATATCGACAAGATTCAAAGTGAGAACCAGCCTAAAAACCTGGACATTCTCACCATATTCTTGAGATGATAACTAACAAGATTCAAGGTGAGAATCGGCTTGAAAACCTAGACATTCTCACCCAATTCCTGGGATGATAATCGACAAGATTCAAAGTGAGAACTGGCCTAAAAACCTGGACATTCTCATTGGATTCTTGAGATGATAACTGACAAGATTCAAGGTGAGAATCGGCTCGAAAACCTAGACATTCTCACCCAATTCCTGAGAACCGCCCAACATTGGAATAGACAATATACCCTAAAACCTCGCGGTCTTTGTTAGTTCTACCCAAGACTTTAGAAAAAAAAGAAGAAGAAAAAGAATGTCATCCACAACCTGATGCACCTCACACACTAAAAGACAAGACATGTTGTTATATTAGAGAAGTTAGCTTCACAAATGTGAGTTTCATAGACTCTGCATTAATAACCAAAATGGTTTGCGTATGAAACCCATTCTTTTTTTCTTCAGCGGCAGCTTGTTGACATAAAATTGAGGATTGCCACAGAATATTGAACATGGAAGCTGCACCATATTTTCTGTGCCGAGTTGATGAAGGTGTAACTGATGTACAGATAACTGAAATCATGGATGCCCTTTTTATAATGCCACATGAGATTGGGCCATCCATTATTCTGCATTTCACTCCAGGTGCAGTAAAATGCAATTGTTGATTGAGATCAAGCATTCTTGTTCCAACATATGTGTTATCTTTTTTGTTAAGGTGGGGGGAACTGTGACTAGACTTGTTTTTGGCATCAGTCAAGAAGAACTTTACAAAAGTAGGACCAGCATGAAAAACCCGTATTTCTACTAGTTTATTTCTCTATTGTTATTATTTCAGATCAAAAGAGCATTGGTTTAATAATGCAGTGCTGTATTATAGTAGCAAATAGAGACTCTGTTTTTTTTTTCCTGTGATCTGAGATATTTATTGCAGCATGAATCTGGTGGGTTTTTGGACAGGATTTGTTTTCAAGTCATACAATTGTCGCTACAAAGTCGGGTCTTGTGGCTTGCTTGCCATTAGGTGATGATTTCTGATTACAAAGGCATGAAGCAATCTGTTAAGTGAGTGTGAGGGAAATTCTTCATTTTCTTGAGCTCTCTATCAGGGAGGGTCAATTAATTGAGCTGCGTAGGCCATCATCATGTGTGAAAGCTAAATACTCTGATACTGAATCTGAGTGTCATTGCAGCTGAGGCTTTGCCCAGGTACTTGGAACATTCATATCATAAAAAGGTAAGTAGATGTTTCTTGTTTTTTTTTGGCTGTATTTTGCATCATTACCACAACTTGCTTCTTTGTAACAAAAAGCAAGGGTTTTTCTTTTACTGTTTATGGTTAGATACAGGAATATGTTGGAGCTTGGCATTATAGAGGTTTCAATTGCTGATGGTGAGTGAAACACAAGTGATAATAAGGTCCTACATCTGAGATAGCAGTTCCTCCATAACCATGATATCTACATTTCAATACTGTCTGGACCATTACTATGTCTGTTCTGCATCTGATGCAGACTTGGGTTCGAATGTTCATTGTGATAAAGTTTAACAAGTGTGCAGGTGGCAACAAATGTGAGAATATTCAGCTCAAAAACATTGTCTTTTAATTATGTGGTTGATCCCACAGCCCGACGGATTGTGAAGATACCAAGTTGGGATCATCTACAATTGCAGGTAGTCAAATATAGCTCAAGCTATCAAGGTGCTTTCAGCAGCATCTGGTAAACTTTGTTCATATCAATGGCACATAGTCATAGAGTGTATGGAGTTTTACTTGCTAGACTTCTAGAACAAGGATAGTGTCTCCTGAGAGCCCTCTCCTCTTTGCACTTCTTGCTAAGTCCAGCATGCATTAGACATAGTAACAACCCATCTCACCTCTTTTTAATAGGTTGGGTTGCAGCAGCTTTTTTGTTGTTTTGCACCAAGAAGACTCAGTGGTTTTCTGAAACACATTCATAGAAATGTTGAAAATTGAAGCTTTGATATGCAAATACACCATGGAAATCACGGTTTCATATGAAATAAAAAGTAAATAGTTACATGCGGGAAGCATAAGGAAAAGAGTAGGCGAAACTTGGTGGTTTTCATTCTAGATTTTTGGGAGTTGTGATCAAATTCCATGGGGTTAACATGCTAAAAATAAAAATCCTAACAACCAATTAAACACAAGGCAATACTCATAGTGAAGACTCACATTTTTTTCCTTAAATGGTGTGGATAGGGAGCCTAATGACTTTGGTTTGTTCTTTTTGAAGAGGGGAAACCACTAAATTGGTAATGAGTTCATGGAGGGTGGAATAAATGAGTTGGTAACTAGATGTTATTACATTGAATTAATGGTACTTCACTAATTTGGAACTTCAAAATAGGTCTAGTATTACCTTGGGAGTATTTCCCAAAACATGGTGACACAACTTCTTTAATTGTTTTGTTTCACGATGAAGTGACATGCAACACCCAACACTACCATAATCTACCCTTGTAAAGTTTGCCATAAGTTGTTCATGGTCACAAGTTTAAAACATTGTTTGGTTGTTGTATTTTTATAAAACCTTGTACTTATATGGTTAACAAACCTAGCCTTGTTTTAAAGGGAGGCTATACATGAAAACATTGTGAGAATCTCCCAACCTGCACATATTCCTCAATGTGGGTGTGTGACCATCATTACTTTGTGGAAGAGGCAGGTGAGTGCACGGCATATGAAATGATAATGGAATTATGGTAATATTCATACATAATATGGTAATTCAAAAAATTTCAAGCTTCTCCAACTTGACTATCCTATCCATTTTGACTAGAAGATTTAGTTGTTGAATTGACATTTTCTTTTATTGGTTTAATTGATTAAGATGACTTTTTTTGCCTACTTGGTCAAATGTGACATTTAGTCAAATAGGACAAAAAAATTAAAAATTCATCTAGTAAAAAACAAAAGTTTGTAGTCAAATAACACGTGTCAATTTTGATAGTAGTTCATTACAACACTATGTAAGGTGTACATTTGTTTCATACATAATTAATGTTCCCCAAAAACATTATATTTATTAATGAGACTTTGATCTCTACCTTCATATATTATTGCCTCAAGTTAATGGATGCACATGTGTAGATTTTTGGTGCACCCATCCGATCGATGGGTTGTTTTGAAGTCTACCCATTTACTTGTTGGGTTTTTTCTCAAAATATGAATGTTGTGTAATTGATTTAATCATTCTTCTATATCATTTTATTTTTTGGGTTGTCACTTGCCTTTTTGTATCATGAGGTTTCATGTCATTGTGAAATGTAAAAGACAATTCATATGATTAATTTTTAAAATGAAATTTGTTTGATAAACATACAAATAATTGGCTTCAATTCCTTTAAATCTTATTAAAGGAGATTAAAAAAAATTGATTTGAAAAATAATGCAAGAATTGATTAAAATAAAATAGATCAATTTCAATATAAATTTTATTTTCGAGGTATAAATATTTTAAATTAGTTTGGTGTTATTTAAGAAACTTCAATAAGGTTTTGATGAAGATTTAATAACAAGAATCATAATGAAATTAATTTTTAATTGATTAAAATGTTTGTATTGTTGTTGTTTTTATGTTATAAAAATTTATTATTGCCTTAAGATAGTAGACATGCATGTATGATTTTAGGTTTTACCAAGCACGTGTGGGACAAACACAACTAATTTCAAATGTTTTAAGCAAATGTTCATAATTGAAAAAAACATATTTGATCTATAGTTCTACAAGTGCGTAACTAGACATCCAAACATTGTTCAACAAAAGAAGAAAGTAAAATCTAATTAACAAGAAACCTTCTTTCTTGCTTCCTACTAGTAATCAACAATTACTTATTCCTGATCATTGGACTTATTATTAGATTTGATTATTAAGGTATTTGATTATTTTCATATAGGTAACATGGAAAGGCACATTTAAATTTGTCTTTTCATATCCATGTAGGTAGGGGTGAGGAGGGAGACCTAGTTAACCTTGGATAGGTTTAAACAACACATGCATATAGACATACATCATTTTGAAAATTAAAAAAAAAAAAAAAAAATTTTTTGTTTTTTTTTTTTTTAAATTTAAAATTTTGGTTTTTAAAAGATAAAAAAAAAAACTCAAAAAAATTAGGGAAAAAATAAAGTGTATATATAAAAATTTTTTGGTTTTTTAAAAATTTTGGGGTTTAAAATGGGAAAGTG
>Ga0116227_10009410_pt1 | contig 17747 bp, 22 predicted proteins | sample S1TSphgellanicum_FD_89693 | JGI IMG/M metagenome (GOLD analysis project Ga0116227, IMG submission 89693) | Host-associated microbial communities from peat moss isolated from Minnesota, USA - S1T2_Fb - Sphagnum magellanicum MG | ecosystem: Host-associated > Plants > Peat moss > Unclassified... | reverse complement strand
TTAAATTTGACTCTTTCCTCTGGGGAATATTTCCACTGTGGGTACAACAAAAAATTGAAAAAAAAAAAAAAAAACCTGCGTAAGGGATGCCACATTGGAAGCATTCATAGGAGGTGCTGCCTGATGTGATTACTGTTGTATATGGGGTTGGCAGGAACCTGGGAATTGAAACAGTTCAGATGGGTGGAAATGAGTCAGACAGTTTCAGGACATTGGCAGTGACAATGTTTGACACAAAACTGCCACCAGGTGTTGCAGTTGCCAATCCATTTGGGGAGGATACAGTTCTCAATGACGTCTCTGTGAAGGTAGGTATTTTTCCACCCCAATCACCCAAGCAACTTTGCATTCTCTGAGATAATCTGCAATAGGGGATCTCTAGTTCTGCAAATCCAGTTAGTCACTTGAGGCATTAGTTTTTGTTTTGCTAGAACCAACACAACAGATACCTTTACAGACTGTTTTTTGCCTTCTTTGACAGAATTTTCCAAAGGATCTGTTCTTCATTCTGAGAACCATCCACATATTACGAGGACTTAGTGTGGGTATGGATTGTCCATATTCATCATCAGAGCAATGGAAGCCTCTAGCTCAAGCAATTCTGGCAGATGACAGAAATCTTACATTAAATCCCATTCCAGGTAATTTCTATAGACATTATAGGCATGCAAATCCATTCAAATCTGGAAAGAGGGTTCTTATGGTTCCTTTGGGGGCTGCACCAGGATATAAGATCTCTCAGGGTAGGTTATTTCCATACACAAAATTATTGACTGTGAGTGGAAAAGAGGAAAGAAATGGCAAGGAAGCACACAGACTTGAAGAATGTAATTTTCTGTACTTTAGATCAGGAGATTGCTGTTCCTAGTGAAGCCAACACTCAAACAACTTTTGTTTCTGGGTCTGTTTCTGATTTCCCTTTCTTTGAAAGGTATCTTAAATTGCTGTCAGTAAGTAATATGTGTTGTATTAGTTGTCTAACATGTGGAGGAGATAGAGTTCCTGAAGTGTGCTAAATAGCCCAGACTTGTGTGTACATGAACTGCTAGACAATGATGCTTGAGTCACCACCCACATCTGTCTCTAATTGAGAGTAAGACTTGATTGCTTAGAGCTCATTCATGTTTAAACTGGAAAATTAGTGAGAAGGTGTCTGTGTTTCTTTCAGATATTCCTGTGAAAGTTGAGGCCAAGGTAAAAGAGCTTGTGTGGGAGAGACGAAAAAGGCGTCGAAGGCGAGGCCACCTTCCACCAACCTCATAACTTTGTAGTAACATTGATTACTTGAGAATTTTTAGGGAACTCTTTGTGGAGTAAATTTCCAGTATTCTCTAGGAGAGATTTCTTGCACAATGTTTTGAGCCTGATTGCAAGCCTTTCTGGTTAAAGTTTGAAGATGAAAGAAACATTAAACAGACTTGTACCATACAAATCCTGATAACAGATTTATTGCTGTATCTCAGAATATATTTAAAAGCATTTTCATTTTTTACCAAGTTTGTGATGCTTGTCTTGTGCTGTTTCATGTTCCTTGACTGACAAAAAATGCTTCTATGCTCTGAGTTGCATAGGAATCACAACTGATGAATATTCATTGGTGGTGTCTGGTAAGTGATGTTTCCCTTTGTTGTCTTGTAGTGGTTGTATTGAATGAATTTTTGTTGGGAGAGCAATATTGATTGTGGTATTTGAATTTTGTCTGGAATTTCAGGAGTTAATCTTTATGGGTGTCACTTTTCATGTCTAACACTTTTCCAATCTGCAGAGGAGACATCTTTCAAGAACTCCAGGCAAAGAACCCCCGTTTCCTTAGCCTATTGAGGGTACATATGCCACAGTTCCATCTGGATTGATGTCGAGCCATACACGGGATAAACTCACATCTCCAATTCTGAAGAAACCCTTTGGACCATACATAATAGTGAGACCCATAACATCACAATGTATTTGTTGAATTGCTAGCTCATGCTCCTTTCCAACAAGATCGGGCCATCCTGGACTCAACCCTGAAGTCATCCCAAACTCGACTGATTTATTTACACTGTTTACCCAATTTGTACAAGCTCTGTGCTAAAATGCAGTGGGAGATGTTTTTTGAATCTGCCCCTTCTTAAGTGGAGGTACTAATTCTGTCATCAGCACTGAAGATTGGTCAGGTGAAGACATATATATACCAATGCAGTTTTGCATTTTGGGATGTGCTTACTATTTTGAAGCGTTTGTAAAGACAACTAGTCTACAGGCATTGATTCCAATTCATATGAATTTTTCTGGCATGGACTTAGTCAGGGCTACTGGAACTTACGGTTGGGGTGCCAAACACCACGTCTAGGAATTTCATAAACAATTAGGCCATCAGTGTAAATCCAGAGGTCTTGAGATGTGCCATTATGTGCGGGTGGGGTGCCTGAGTCTGGTGGCTGCACATATACATTTGGCACAAGATTACTCTCAGTAATGACTTGTACTGCTTCGGTGATATTTGCAAATAACAGCTCTGGCCATGAATCTTTGTCACTCCCTGCACCCCTCCAAATTGCAATGTTTTAGATGTAGTGTTGGCTATTTGCATTAATCTTGCTTGTGTTGGTCTTCTAGTACAAACACTTCCTGTTCTGTTTTTTACATATATGGGTTTTCCTATTTTTTGTTGTCATGATGAGAGAGCCAGTGGTTACCAGTCTCATTGAAAACTGCAACCGAAGCTGGAGCATGGAAGATGAGCACCATGATGAGTGTCAGCATCAGGACATTATTGGTAAGTACTTGAACTCTTCTCTGTGCCATGGCTGTGGAGGACTTTAGGAATGTGTTGGTTTGCATGATTTTCAAACTTGCAGTCACAAACCTTGTTACAACCATGAAAATGGTAATGTGTCCTCATTCTCAGGCACATCAAAATACATTCTTCCAAGGCTTGAGACCAGCAGTGTACTCTCATGCTCCACAAAGCTCATGATGGTGTGGTAATGAGATTGCCTAAAGCTTGTTGTTTCTCTTCATTATTATGATTCAAAAATTTTGATCTTCCTGAAATTTGTGGAAGCTGGTTACTTCCTAAATGGAAATTACCTACTCATCATCTTCTGGAGGAATACCTTCTGTTGCATACTTTAGGGATATCTTTGGCTTACTGCAGGGAATACATTTTCCCCAATTTGGCAAAGACGGTTATATAACAGGAACAATCATGTTGCCAGGGTGATGATCCCAGTGGAGTTTATGGGGTTAGATTACTGGTCAACCCCGCTGTGATACTGGAGATCAAGGGCTTTCCAACCATGCAAGAGTTGATAAAAGGATAAGACCCTGAAGTAGTTACAGGCTGGTTTCCCCAACTGCCCTGACATTCTCCTTTGAAAATTACCATTTTCTTTCCATAGTGCTACAGATACCCCAATATCAAACCTTGACATGGTGGGATCCATTCAAAGGATTGTGAATGCTGGAGTGAAATTCCCAATTTTTCATTTTAGATCTTGTTAGTTCCCATTCTCCGAACCTCTGGTAGGGTTTGGAGGATTATCTAGCCTAGTCTCCTAAAGTCCTGGTTTTCTGAAAAAAAACAAAATCTTCTTCCAACTGGCTTGTTTGGATTTATTTTTGGTTTGTTTCATTCAAGCTTGAAACAGGTTTTGGAGGAGCGAAAGATGAGGGCATAACAGGAAGGACATAGGGAATTACTGGCTGAAGAAGAGGGTATACACCGAGAAGGTGAGGCAGAAAGCAGTGAAGAGGCCTCAGTTTCAATGAGGATGCCAGGAACAAGATGTACATCTACTGAGGGCAAGCTCACACTTGTGACTCCATGTGGTCAAATTAATTGAGTAATTACCACTGGGATTTTGGAAGGCCTCATGACATAGATTACAGGTTGATCATGTCAATTCATAATCATAGGAAGTTTGGGAAAAAGTAAATGTGTCACTACAGATTTTACAGACTGCACCATTGTCTACAAGAGCATGTGTTACCACAGATGTTCTTCAAATCTGTCAGAATTATACTACATCAGGTGCATCTAGACACATGAATATCAAACAAGGCGATGGGAATTGTGAACAGCTTCATCCATGACATCTTTGAGAAGCTGAGGCATTGGAACTATCCACAACAACAAGACATGTCACCATCCAATCTTTTGAAATGCAGACTGCAGACTGCAGTTTACCACATCCTTGCCAAGCACACTATCTCTCAAGGCACCAATGCTGTCACCAATTTCACTGGCAAAGAACCCACCCCAACCTCTCACATATACAGAAGACTTTCCATTTGAGACAATATTTGGCTCTGAAATTTTTGGACACAGTAGCAGCAATGCATTTTGTACCACATCGAACCTCTAAGTGCATTTTCAGAAATTACTCAATTTGTAGCCATGTATCTCTCTACCAATGCACACAATATACTGATTAGCTCATAAACACACACAGCATACAATCACTGAAAAATTCCCAGAGCAGAATGTTGACAAAGAGAACTAACAACTTAAAGAATTGGCAACCTTTGATTACAGGAGAGGATAAAGGGCAGTAATCTCAAGACTGATCATTTTCTCACTCTTTACAGGGGTTTTAGAATTTGCAACTCCAAGGCTGGTAAATACCAGTTGTCTAGTTGCCATGCAATGCAAGAAACATCAAGAACAGAGTATGCAAAATGGTTCATTTATCAGGTCCCTGATGGGTTCAAGTTTTAAAGCTATAATGGGCCACCTTACATCCAGTAACTAGTTCATAGGTACCAGAAGTTTCTAGAGGTATGGGAGCACAGGCTGCAGGCGGGTGAAAGACATGGGGGGTGTTGCAAATTCCAATTCTTCATAATCTGCAATCAAATCTTCCAGCTTGTCTGCCATCAACCATATTTTAAGGTCAAGTATGTCAATATTCCAGAGAAATCTTCTTTTAAGATGTAAAGTTCCTACTCTCATTAAGGTACAAACTCATTTAAGGTGAATTCAAGCTTAGTTTGTTTGAGTAGACAACAATCTGAGTTGCAATGAGAAAGCAATCCATAAAACTGATTTATTAAAATAGATAACATTGTACTGGAAGAGTGAGAAGAATCGCACTGTAGGCGTCATCAAACATGGAAATGTCCATATATTCAGCATAATGGTGCACATACACTCGTCGCTTATATAACCTCTTGAAGCACTCCCTCATTCCTATAAACCTGCTCCTGCATCATTCTCCTCCAAATCATCTCTTTCTATTGCTTCCCACAACACCCAATAAAAGTGCAGCATTGAAAAGCACAATAGCTTGAAAGAGCTCCAAATTTGTGTAACCTGAAGAATTGACATGCCTCATGCTCCAAAACTGAATGATTACTCTGTTATCAAGGTGATGGAATATTTATGTTCAACCTTGCAAGAATATTCTAGCTGCAACTTACCCTATGCAGGTATTGTTGGCAAGGCAGAGTAGAGAGCGTGGAGTGTGGACTGCAGCCTGACTGCATAATCCCACTTTGAAGCCCTCTGTATTCCAATGGGCCTGTGTTTTGGAACAGTGATTTTAATGAGACTCCTTGAGTCCATTAGATGATGATGCAACATGTTTGGAGCTATGACAACTTAAAAAAGATTGAAGCCAAGTTCACAATAGGGAAGTTTTGGTGACGACCATTTTGGTATGTTTGTCCCAGACATGTGAAAGATTCAAGTTAAGTCCCACAGAGAAGAGACCCTCTAAAGCTTTTGGTAGCATGAGGGAGAGAAACCATAGTGAGGCGATGCTTAATACGTGCAACATTTTGGTGAAGGTCGGAGATGGTGCACCCATTGCCCCTCATTAGAAGAGCACATGCCAAGTATGTGGATCTTGTGGGATCCACTTTGATGAGCTGATTATCCCTCATAAATACCTCTGTGAACAGCTGCACACCCAGCTATAGCGTCATTAGCTAAGTATCTATGGATCACACCAGGCTTGATAATCCATCATCCTCTAAACAGCTTTGAATGGGAGTGACAAACCCATATGCCAAACTTCCAATGTAATCTCAATATTTGCAATAACAGAGATTCTCATTCCAATGCGATGGATTCTCTTTGTGGATTGGAAATTTGGAGATGGATGACCTCTATGCATATACAAGCAATTCAAACATATGAGCTTTGTACCCAGCATGGCATATGCAAGATCTGTTCTCTAATTTTGGACTTGTACAGCTCAGCATCATGTGAATTCTATGTATTCCAGACTGAAGATCCATGTTAGTTTAAGTAGTTGATAGTATATCAACCTGATTGATTGCACGATGCTGCTGTGCTGCTGAGCCTGTACATCAGAACAAAACCAGTCCTGAGCAGACTCCAAATTTCATGACCACTCAGCCCAATCCAGTTCAACAGCGTAGATGGACTCTAGCCAGATTTTACAGTAATATTTGTTATTTTAATGCAAGGAAGAGTGTGGAAATTATTCAGACAGAAACCATGCTAAAGTCTGTGGACAAAGGACTAAGCACTAGAGAGTCAGTGGATTCTTTTCTTTTTTCAAAGGTGGGACACTTCCTAACAGCTGGAAAAGAGTTTACTCATGTGGCTAGGTTATCATGAGTAAGATGTAGCAAGACATAGGCAATTTTAACCCATGCCAACTTGTAAGGTGCCCATGAGTCATAGGTTATTAGCTTGAAGAAAGGTATTGATTCATACCAGAGTGAGAAAAGGCAGAGTGAGGGGCCATGCTTGACACTAGAAAATGGAGCTTAGGATATGGCACCAGATTTGTTGTTATCTCATTCAGATCCACTGCACTTGCAGAAATCCCAATCAAGTCACTCATCTATTCAAAACAATTATTTGGAGATGGAACTGTAAGAATCTATTGTGCAGAAAGTTTGAATGAAAATCTCACAAAACTGCAGCATCTCACAAAAATGGATGTACCTGTAGCCTAGAGAACTAAAAGCTCCAATATGGTTCTATCAACAGCCAACAGTGGGCAAAGGTGAAAATTTTTCTAGATACCATTAAGAGAGCCTTCAAACCGCATGGAGCTTGTCAAGTGGAGAAGAAGGTTGGCGGCAATGCCATTCATTGAGTCAAAGGGTTTGCCTCCTTTCACTTTTCCTTTTGCAATACTGTGCTTCCCTCTTGTGTTCTCTTTCTGGCTGTAAAACAACTTGACATGCACATAGTGAAAATGGACAAAAGCGAGAATAAACAACTTACAAACTCTAACTGCTTTCCTGAAACAGTGAAACAAGTTATATGAAACCTTTTCCTTGTCCATGCTGATTGTTTAGCTGGATTTGACAAGAAGGAAGGGGGAAGAGGAGACCTGAGGATATCAAGAAGGGCTTGATTTTCAATTGGTAACACACAATCAGCATACTCTGCAAGTGCTACTGTTGCCAGCAGGCTGCACAGATGACCCGTCTTCACATTACCTCAATGTTTCTGGTGACAGTACAATGATTGTAGCTTTTGCAGTATTTATAGGAACTGTTCAGGGTTTAGACAATGGCACATCTCCACTTCAGTCTCACAAAACATCTGCATATGCTGATGTAATGTAAATTTTATACCTGTTGTAAGGAGACGTCACAACATCATCATCAACTGATGGAAATATACTTGTTGAAAACTGATAAACCTGCGGATAGGCATCCTGGTGATAGATAACAAAGAACAAAAACCTGAGTTCAATTCGTGGGTTCCCACTAACATTAAAACTGAGCATTGCTCAAGTCTGGGAAGACAAATATCAGACCTAAGCATAAGAGCCCATATGCCATCCATCCAGAATTGTTTCCCTATCAAAACAGAGCTCATAACAATAATCATAGCATTGCAGGGTAATTATCATTAGAATAAAGATTTGGCTTGAGGTTTTTTTGCATGGGAGTGGTGTAGTTCAGAAGTTACATGGAGAAGCTCCACAATATAGCTCCCAACACCAGAGCCTGTCCCGCCCCCCAGTGAATGCAGCATCACAAAACTTTGTAAGGAGTCACACAGTTCCACCTGCCATAGCTCCAACTAATCAGTTCTGAGAAAAGACTGACATGCAACAGAGGGCCATAATCAATTCAAAATGCTTTGGTCAACTCTACAAGAAAGAAAAAATTTCCACTTCATTGATCCTTGGACAATTATAGGATCTACTTTTGGCAGAACCTTCACCCTACTGACCTATTATACCTCAGGGGCAATTGTGCCACACTGATTTACAATTCCAAGTAGCACATCTTAAGCTATACAGTCCCTTTGGTTCCCAAACACAAAAATTTTGACCTTAGGTTAGAGTGAAGCACTGTTATGTACTTCATGGCAAGTCTTAGAACTTTGTTTGTCCAGAGCTCTGAGATCTAGATTGTAAGCCCAGTTCTCATTAGACTGGAAAACAGAGGAAGTATCTATGTCTGGTGTTTTGAGCAGCAAAATCTTGGTTACAAGTACCTGTTTCCTGATTTTCTCAAGTATGTCATCAGCATATTCAGGTCCATAGACCTCATGTCCCTGAGCCCTGAGCAAACACGTGGTTTCATAACTGAGGGCCACCATATGAGCCTCACACCCATGGGTGTAATTACACAGGGTCATGCATGTTTTGTCCTCAAGGCTGAATTTGAATTGAACCACTTGAGAATGGAAGTCTCAGAACCATATAAATGGGCAAGAAAAGATTTTCTGAGTGCAGTGCAAGATGTATCTTACCAGTTGTTGCCAGACCCTGAGTTGCCAGTAATGTACTGTTTTGTATCAAAGAGGTCCCCTAAATGTCCCTGGTAAGAAATAATACAGCGACAAGTATGTGAGTTTGAACAAACGGTGTTGATTGTTCATCTATTTCCAGAGCTCGGATACTCACTCAAATCAAAAGGCATTCCACTGACCACTCTGGCAAAGTTTGCAGAAAATACAGCTCAGTTTATAAGTCCCTTTTGTCTGGACCTTAATGCTGACAAATGCCAAATATGAATTGGGATACAAACTGGAAGCAATGATAGAGCCTGTTCCAAAGAGTTTTTCCAGAAACTTGACTCACAGAAATAAGTTGCTTGATGACACCCTCCTCCATGTCTATGAGTACGGCCCTTGCCTGCAGCAAAGCATTTTGTGATTTTCCTACTTTTCCTTTGCAGTTGCATTCTCATACTTTGCCATCAGATGCCAATTCACTAGTCAGTCAGTGTATCTAGGGAATGTGGGATACCAAATTCAAAAGGAAAATGAGGAGCACACTTCACACAATTTGCTCATTTCAGGTTCTCTGATGTGGTCACAACCAATTTTGTAGCTTCCTTAGAAATGACTCTATTGTGACTGTGTGCATGTATTGCTGTTGTGGGTGTTTCCAGTTTGATACTCGCTACTCAAACCTTCAATGATCGGATAGGAGAATCGCCAGTGCCTGTAGGAATTTCCAGAGGTGGGCTATGCCTTGTGTCTACGTTACGGAAAAAACTGCACATCAATTATAATGATTACAGTAGTCATCAACAATGGTCATCATTGCCAAGGATTTAAGCTCCAGTAAAAGAGAGTTATCCAAACCCTTGAGAAGACACAAAGAGTCTTTGAGGGAGGAATCATGAAGTGGAGACCTGGAGAGGGCATGATCAAAAGTGGCGTTTGTATTGTGAGAGGCATGTTCTCTCAACGCCAAGTCCCAGAACCTACATCCTATCTGTGCAGCAGCTCACGGTTCACAAGTCTTTCAAATCTTCTGCAGAGCTTCTTCAAGGTTAAAACTGGTGCGAGCTGGTGACATAAAAGATTTTTGAACCATAGATTTTCTGATGAGTTTTTGAACAGTTCAATGACCGTTGAAGTATAGAGAAAAGCTTGTAAAGGAGGCAGTATGGGGAAAGTGGCATGCCTGGTTACCACATTGGCCGCATTGCAGTGTTATGATTTCCCGTGGCATTTTGTTTCAATTTTCTGCCCACTTCTGATCTTCAAAACATCTTCTTAACACCTATTGCAAGCGTCCTAAACCCTGACCATAATATACCCCCTGCAGCTCAACGAGAGAATCTCTCCAAAACGAAATAACCGCAAAGCTTTAAACCCAAAAGCCCAAAGTGAAAGAACCTCGTTCCAGCTCCAAGAAGAGTACAGTAAATCGAAGATCACAGCAGCCAAACAGCACAAACATACAATAGGCAGAAAGGAAAAGGTATTGATAGATTGGGTCAATGCAGAATCTTGACAATCCGGAAGTTGGCAAGAAAGGCTTCCATCAAGAACTCAGGAATCCGTTAGAATTAGGAGACTAGTCTAGTGACTGTAGCTTGGATTGTAACATATTGTTGCAGCTGCTACCATTGTAACATATCTTCTCTGGATTCTTGAACTCTGAATCCCACGGCACCTATTATTAGGAATCAGCAGCTCTTGTGGCACATTGGAGCAGCAGGAGACACACCTTTGATCAAATCAAAGTTCTCCAAGTCTGGTTGATACAAAAGAAAAAACCTCCTCTTAATATCCTCATATCTGTATATTATTAACTAACGTAGGTAGTAGGTAAAGCGCCAGGCTGCAGGCTTTGCTCGAATAAGGGCCCATGCAAGGGGCTGAGCCGAGAGTGGGCCCCATTCTTGTAAAGCTCATGGCCCAGGGTTCTACTGTATGTGTAGACTTGGGCAAATTTTTATTTTTCATTTCATTCCTGCGATAGGCTAGGTAGGCTATCTGGCAGATACTCATGCCAAGAAAAAAAAAACAAAACAAAACAAAAAACAACAAATAGGAGGGTGGGTGTTTCAAAAACATTGTGATGCCCAGAGGAGCTGTTTTCATTTTCGAATTGTTTGCCCTTTGCAGAGGAAAAATTATAGGCTGTTGTTACATGCCCTCCAACTTCATTACACAAATTCACCCAGGTCTTTGGATTTCCGTAATTTGTTTTGGAAGTGACATGTGGTAACTTGTAACCACTCAAACTGTGGGCCCCACACTCCTCTTGGTAGGAAAGTATTAGGTAACCGACAAGAGGAGCTGGATTACCAAATATAGTTGAGTCCTGAATGTGTCAAGACTATTTTGATAATTCTGCTCCTCTCATAACCAAGAGTACTCAGTTTCTGGAACAAAAAAGTTGAACTAGGTTAGATAAAACCTAAAAACTGGAAGAGAGAAGGGAGAAAATTATGTGTTATAAACCCCGCCCTCCTCTGGACCAATGAGCAAGTGACATGTTGGACAATGCAGTCCAGAAACCAGTTGCAAGTTTGATGAGGTGGTGTGCATGTTTGTTGTTGCTCAATTTTCCAACCAACAGAGCAAAAGTTAAGGGTATCCAGAGTGATTTTTGTCTTTGGAAATTATTTTTTAAACTCTCAAATGATTTTCACAAAGAATTTTGAAAGTAATGCAATTTCAACCAGAATAGGTAATACTAGTGGGTACCCGTCACGGTCGGACACAATCCGCCCGTGCCTACAAGTCCGCGTTGCTGCATTTGGCTCTCAGGACATTGGGTTTCAGGACCTCGGTATTTGGCTCTCAGGACCTGGGTTTCAGGACCTCGATAAACGGACACTGGGTTTCACTCTTAGAACCTGGGTTTCAGAACCTCGATAAACGGGCACATGGTTTCACTCTCAGGACCTGGATTTCAGGACCTCGAAAGCTCTCCATCCTACGGTCGTCTTATCTTTTTCCCGTCACTTTTATCTGCGTCCACCGTCACTTTTCTCCCGCGTCCAGTTTTCCCGTCACTTTTCTCTGCGTCCACCGTCACTTTTCTCTGCGTCCAGTGGGCACAGACGGACAGACGCACGCACGGACTAAGCAAAAAACCAGAGGAAGGAGAGGCTCCGACCTCTCCTCTTTGCTGAAGAAAACCCGTTCGTCTGTCCGTCCGTCCGGCCCGGTTCTGCCATAGAAAATGCTAGCCGATGGTCAGTTATAGGCCGGGCCGGTTCTGCCGTAGAAAACGCAAGCAGAACGCCCAGTCACCCAACTGCCCACGGACTTAGTGAATTTATATATAAGATTGGGATGAATGACCTTACACGAGGTATATTTAACATATGTGGACCAATGGCATGCGGGCTCACACTCAACATAATTGGAAGGGATGATGAATTATAGGCATAACCCTGCTACTTACAGCTGGTTAGAGACTCAAGAGAGGGCAAATGCCTGGTGTTTGTAGCTGCACTTGATAAGAACTTAGCACCCAATCTGCCCCAGCAATGAAAATTGGTCGAGCATGGAAGGTGCTGCTCTCTCCTAGGTTGATGCCCAGGTGCTGAAACTAAATAAGATTAACTGAACGTGGAGAGTGGAGACCTCATGCTACATTTGTTACAAATGTGGCATATTTAACAAGAAATGTTACCATACCTGACTAATAATTGGCAGAAGTTGCCAATACATTTAATTATTTCAATCTTACTTACTTACTTACAATTTAGCGTCATTAAGTGGGCCAAACAGCACCTGGGCCAGAACCCAATTGATGTTAAGTCTGATGAAGCAATTCAGATCTAACCGTCTGACATTGCACAATCGAATGGGTGCAAATTTGCAATACGCCCAATTTAACATTTCAAGATTTTGATGCTCAAGTATAATTATGCAAAGGCTAATTTATATTTGGATGTCAGCTAATCCAGAGCGGGGTTTTTTTCTTTCTTTGTGGCTAAAAATCACCAAAAAGCTTGTTACTCTCACCATCACCACTCCTCACAACTTAGAGGAGCTTTTTGCTTTTCCAACTCTATGAAGATCATAAAGGTGTCAATGTTCAACCTTTGTTCTTATGTGTAGCCTTGTGCATACCAAATTATGGACTTGTGTAGCCATAGGTGTTTATGGCTCTACAGATTTGTAGAATCACAAACTTGTAATAATGACATTTTTTGAATGTGTTGTCTGGTTTGGTGAACCCTCAAGTTGTACAAAATCCAAATTGTTTTCATTGTTCATTGTTCAAACTTTTGGGGGTGGCACCAAATAGTATTGATTCTAAAAGCTTGTGCTTGAACAATGGTGTTGAACAATGAAATGTTAAACTATGGATTATGTATGGAATTATTGATGAGCATTGAGGTTTGAGGAACAAGGATGCCTCCTCTTTTGTTGATCCTAACAAATTTTAGGTTTAGGCCCAACTTTCATGTTCCTAATGTGCAAGCTCAAGTTGATAGTGATTTCAAGTTGATCATGAATTGAATGTTTCACGATCTTTCACTACACATCCAAAAAAGCCATTAAATTCACCTCAATAATGAAAATTAATAAATAAAATGATCATGAAGATATGCAAAACTTCCAAGATAAGTGGGTCGTGCACCTTCCTTGGGCAAAGTTTGTAGTAGATAACAAAGGTAATGTGCATCAAGTATGTTGTGTTATTTATTCAAAGGTAGAAGGCAAGGAAAAGCATCTTGTTCTAAAGTTTGATAACTTGTTGAAACATGCAAAACATCACGAAATCAAAGTTGTTGGTCCAAAGGTTGAAGTAAGTTTTTTATATTTCAATGGTAAGTGCCAACATGCACAAAATGAATGAGAGAATACACTATCTTTGAATGTCCTAATGTTTTAGATTTAATTGTAAAACATATACCCACAAAATGAAAATTTGTCCAATTTGTTTCAATCTACCATTTCTTCTTTAGAGTTCAAGCTATGACAAATTTTGAAGGCCTAAAAGACCTCTTCACTATGCTTAAGATCAAACACACTCCTAACAAACATTTGAGTGATTCTATAGACTGGGGCATAATTAAATCCATGAATGAGTTGTTCGAATTGACTCAAAATGTTGTTACTAAAAATTTCATATATGTTAATGCAGATGAAATACACCCTAGATTTTTATGCACCTTTATTCAATGTTGGAAATGAATTAAACATTTTTGGCTTGTATGGAGAAAGTGGGTTTGCAAAAGACAATTAAAAACATTTTTTATTTGATGTTTACAACCATGGTCACATTTGAGGGCTTAAGGGTTGAAGAATTGAAAATCAAGTTCTTTTCAATGGGCCACAATGTTAAAAATGTGTTTCAAGGTGCAAAAATTAATGTCACAACCCTAACTTTAAGCTCACGACCAAAACAAGGGGCATGGAGAGGTGTGGGCCAAGAATGCAACTCGAGAATCACATTCACATTCCCGGAAATGTGAGAAAGTGTGAGGGAATGAACCCACACATTCCCAAGTGGGCTCCCACTTTGGGAGTTCGAGTCCCAATGGACTTTTGAATTTCCAAAAAACGATTGGAAGGATCAAAATTAATTGGATTGAAAGTTACTTATACCACTTAAAAGCTTTTGAAATATAAATGTCTAAAATGGGTTCACATTATCCATTTGAGTGCTTACAACACAAGTTATGATTGAAAAAAAAGGTTGGGAGTTAAAGTGTCAATTTGATTCCTGACCACTAAAAATCAAGAATTGACCTGAAATACATGCATGTAGGTGGCATGCCACATATCGTTGAAAAGCTTTCAATGAGGGTTATAACTTTATTTTAAACCTTGCTGCAATCGAAGGTTTGCACAAGAAATTATGGGCCTCCAAAGTGACGAGAATCTTAATTTTAGGAATTTGAAACTTTTGACTTGGGAGTCCCATGAAAAATGACATTTGGGTGCAACCCTTGTGGTTAATCATAGAGAATACTACAAAAGGGAGGGCAGTGACTTCCCCCAAATTTGGGTTGTAGTGAATTTTGTGAATCCGTGTATGCCCATGGCTCGTCCGTGCATCAAAAGTGTTTTAAATATGCACCAACCAACTTGTTGTTTGGTTTGTGTAGGTCCATATAAATAATTGATTCACTTGTCACTCATCCTAATCCCCATCCTAAAGTTCCAACATGTTTTTTTACCTTTAAAGTGTTATGAACTAGGGAACATACCCTAACTCCTTATTCCATTGTTTTCACTTTCAAACTCGCATTAAATCTTTCAAGGAGTTTAGGGGTGCGTCACATGTCACCACACAAATGAAGGAGAATGCGGCTCCATTTCTAATGCAAATACATTGTTTTACTCATCAAACCAACCTAGTTGTGTTAATTTTATCAAAGTTAGGTTTGGTGGCCCTCCTTCAAGCTTTATATGGGTTTTTTTTTCATTCACATAAAAAATTCCTTGAATTTCAAAGTTTGTGTGATGTGTTAACGAAGAAAGGAAACAAATTGATGAAAAACATGGCGACAAGATGATTAACATGTTTCTTATGAAACATGTGATGGAACAATATCAACTTCTTGTAAATATGCATGATGATGTTCCAAGGAACAATACCACTAATGAAAATCTAAACCTCATTTATAATTTGGAACTAATTTTGGGTTTACATGTCGTTTTGCCATTTTTAGACTATGTGCATATCTTGATCAAATTTGCACAATTTCGCAACATGTTTGTTTGTGATTTTATTAATGCAATGAAAATTTGTCATTTAAAGTTCTACCTATTTTATAATGATCCTTACATCAAATTTGATGACCCCTCATTCAATGAATTAAATGTTCTTGAAACATTCACCAATGATAATTTATCAATGAGTTAATGTATAAACCTAAATGGTGAAAACGTCAACTACCTTATTATTAAATTTTTTAATTATAATGATATCTAATTTTATTGGTTAATGAAATCTAATATTATTAATTTATAATATCTAATATTATTTGAAATGCATATAAATTTCAAAATATTAAATTCAAGGAATTTACGAGTATATTTATGGTATACACAATATAATAAAACCTATTTATTGTTTTAAATTTCATTAATTTTTTATTTGAATTAAGTATCCAAGAATATGGAATTTAAAACTTGGACCACCTCAAAATTATTGTCATCTTCCATTTCAAAATGATTTGTTAAATTTTCAATTTACCACATACTTATAATCAATGCCTTAAAAAAACCCCAAATTTGAGATTTAATAATAATCAAACTCTTCACATGGTGCACAAACTTATCCAATTATATAGAATCACAATGTTTAATAGGTGTTATAAATTTCATAAAGATTAAAAATCATTTCAATCACTTTTAAAATATGTTTGCATTTTTAATACATTGTTACTTTGTTTTTTGCACAAATATACTCTAACATCATATCATTTGAAATTTAAAAAATTAATTTCTTTAACATTTGACTTTTTAATTATGTTTTGGAATTTTTCTGTGAAAACCTTTCCTAGTAATGATGTGATTGAAGTTGAAACACAAACACCCTTTTAAAAAGTACAATGTGACTACATTAAATTGGCCCCCATATAATGTGCTTTCACCCAAATGTTTTCAATTAGATATTTCAAAAAAAACAATTTTGTTCATGGCATATATTAGAATAACAACATTTAGCATTGATGGAACTACAATTCATCCAAATCTTTCTATACCACTTAATTGTAAATATTTACCATCATTGAGCTTAAGAATGATTAGATGATTTGGTAAGAAATATGACCAATTGCAATTGATAATGTTAAATCAAATATAGTTAATACGGAAAAGAATAATGAAATTTATTAATCTTCAATTATGATCAATCAATGCATTCACACCAAATTTTTTGATAATCTTGATGTGATTAACACTGAAGTGTTTTTATCAAATTCAACTAGATTGTGATGTAGGAATTTTTGAAACTAATACAAACAACACTAATAGTTTGGCTCCAAGTTTTTGGATGGAAAAAATCAAATTTTATGAATTGAAGTTAATCATGTGCCAAAGTGATGAATAATTCATTGTATTTTAGATCAATTTCAAACTATTACACAATCATTGATCATTAAAAGAAAAACAAGTATTTTCGACTCTTCTTTGTGACTAAATTTTAATTGCAAGAGACATTTTGCAATTAAAATCCTTTTAGTTGTTTGAGACAAGTCGCATGTGATAAACTAGTCACAAATGACAAAGAGTATTGTATGAAAGAAAAAGTCAACAAATACATTTCATCCTTTGATTCCATTATATACGTATTGTCACATGCGACTAAGATGCAACTATTTTGGTCACAATTGAAGGCAAATCATGTGTTGCCACGTGTTTTAATATATTATTATTATTATTATTATTATTATTTTGAAATAATCTAAGACGTTCAATTTAAAGACTTGGATGATCTTATATTATGACACATGGCCTAATGTAAATATGCCACGTGGCATTTAAAAAATTAATTTAATACAATATTAATATTAGGTTGGTAGGTACATAAATAGGTGCCTACAATCCTTACCTACCTACCTACCTACCTACCTACCTACCTACTTAGGTAGAAAAATAAATAAGTAGGTTTTACCTTCCAAGGCTAAATACTTACTCATATAGGTAGGTATTTAAGTAGGTAGGTACATAGGCTGACCTAGATGGGTAGGTCAAACTAGGTACTTACCTAACTAAATAGATAAGTAGGTTAGGGAAATATGTACTTTAGAATTGTGCATTATTTGTTTTTTTATTTTGGGTTAAGCCTTTTGATTAGCTCATCCCATGTGCACAAACTTTTTAATGTGAAATTGCATAGGCACACCCCTTTGTTATATAGTGTTCAAAATAAGAATGGAGAACAAATAATGTGGGATAAGTTTTGAAGTTGCAACCTCTTTACAAACTAAGTTGTAATTTCAAAATTTTCTTCATCCCTTACTTCTAGGGCTTTTACATTTTTAAACAATTCAAGTACTAGATAATTAAATAATCATTTAATTCATAATGATGAAATTTACATATATTTAAATTATAAACTATACACTACAAATATTCAATATTCATTATCAATTACTTA
>Ga0116227_10009409_pt1 | contig 17747 bp, 7 predicted proteins | sample S1TSphgellanicum_FD_89693 | JGI IMG/M metagenome (GOLD analysis project Ga0116227, IMG submission 89693) | Host-associated microbial communities from peat moss isolated from Minnesota, USA - S1T2_Fb - Sphagnum magellanicum MG | ecosystem: Host-associated > Plants > Peat moss > Unclassified... | reverse complement strand
ATGTGTGTAATATTTATTAGTTGATTTTTCAGCACTAGTGGAGTATAATAGAAAAGTGATATGTATAATGTACATTAGTTAAAGTAGGGTGTGTAAGGAACCCCAATATGGGCAAGGCAATGGTTAATGCTACTAATTTAGTTGCACATGTAACTATAGTGGCACACCTTAACCTTAAAACTAACAATGACAAAAGTTGCATGCCATGGGCCAGCAATTACATTTGTAATTAAATCTAATAGTTGTTATGCTACCATGTGGCACACTATAAATGGTATGATGAAAACCCTAAACCCTAACCCTAACCCTAACACCTGTAAAGTGGGACCATGTGACACATGGTGATTCAAACTCTCAAAATACTAGTTGCATTTGCAACTACATTGTGTGGTCATTAGGTTGTCATATGGCATGATCTTGATAATTCAACGGGTGTTAAACCCTATAACCCTAACCTTAATCTTCCCCACATGTACAAAGACATAGCATGGTTGATCAAGCCTTAAACCCAACACGTGTCCCCACCCTAACGGCTACGACTTAGACGGTCCAAATTAATTAAAATAATTCTTAAAACTAAATATTTAATTACAAAATAAAAGTACACGTGTTCGCATAGAATTGGGTTAGTTAATTAACATGTAATGCAATGGGAACACAACCCTTATAGTTGCATGCAGTCGCACTTACAATTGTTAGTCTAGAATATGGGTGGATGAAACCGTATAACCCAACCGTATGTACTTGTCATATACGGATGGTCAGATGCAATTACAATTTTTCTACAACTTGTCTTAGGCAATTGGGCTAATTTTCAATTGCAAGTGTCGATTGTAACTAAAAACCAGTTGCATAAGACAGTTGCAAAATGGTATTTTTCTAGTAGTGCATTTGGGCAATTAAGATACCAACCACAATCCAAGAGATGTGGAGAGCTCTAATTTCTCAACATGTATACATTGTGTTGTCTATCTTTAAATCTCTTCATATTTCAAAAAGTCATGGAATTTTAAAAATGGCACCCCTTCGAAAAAACACAAAATTGAAATACCTTCAGTGGTAAAAAGAATTCAAAGTTAGTGTCAATGAAAACCAAATGCCATTGGAAGATAAAATGAAATTCAAAATGGAATAAACAAATGTGGAACAATTAGATCAAACATACTTGTAAACCACCCGTTTATGGACTTTGGTCCCACTGACTTATTGTTCCCACATCTTACTCCTTTGAATCACATTTTTGGACGTGAACTATCTAAAGAAACAATTTTTCCAAAGAGGAAGACTCCATTCCTAAATGTAGTTTTATAATGGTTGTAGATCTTTAGCCTCGAAAAGCTAAACGGAAATATCAGTAATTGTGGCAGAAAATAGTTTATGCGCCTCCACTTCCAACTACAAATAGGTGAATGTTAGTTTTCAATTGCTTTACATACAAAAACTTGAATATCTTAAACTAGGAAAGGATTTACTTGAGACCAAAAAGTGGCCTTGTGAAGCCACTTATCAAAAGTTCCATTCGAGAATCCTTGTTTTGGGAATTTCGCCACTTCCTTTAATAATCCGGATTGGTTCTAGAGTTTCAACTAAGACATCTTCTACTCATTCAAGACTTGTGCAGAATTAATGTCTATAGCTTTTCAGTGAACATTTTAAGCTCCGAGTTCATGGACTTGAATTTGTTTCGAGAACTCAAGACCAATAGCAAGGTCACAAACTAGCAAATGGTTCATGAAGGTAGAAGTATGATCCTTCCAGACTTGATCCATTGCCTCGTCCATAAGTGCTTCACAATCTAGATGGTGACTTTAGTTTTTCATTCGAAACTTCTTCATAATAAAGTTTCACGGCCACATCCATTGTAGCCAAAAGCTCATGCTACACCAACAAGAAGTGATTTTTGTAAATCACATGTCTCAACTAGAAAACTTGACAAATTGAATTTGAAAGACTAGGAAGGAAACAAACCTTGTACACATAGTCAAAAAAATTCTTTTTCGTCAAATAGTACCAATTCTTCCTTGACTTGTTCTCACATCTTTTGTAGACATTGAGACTGATGATATCCTTAAACTGGACCAGTGGAATCATGTTGATGTTTTGGATGTGAAAGAAATCATGTACCAAACTAAGCTTCACGTGATCAAATTCGATAGACCTAGAGGGTTGAAAAAAAAATCATGGATAATTTCAATTTCAATTTCAATGCATAAAGCAATGAATAAAAATAAATAGATAAATAGAAGCAAATGAAGGGAGCTTTGAAACCCACATTTTAAAGTTTGAATCTTATTTGTTCATGTTTGTCATTATAATGAGGAGGTGGATGAAGCCCTCTCTCGTATCTAGCATGATGGAATCCACTATAATGTGCCAAGAGAGGTCATGCGGGTGAATTCTAGAAATATAAGGCATCCAAGTTTGTAGCCGGTTGGTTGCCATCCCACACATAAAACATTCTTCCACTACGTTTCTGGAGATCCTCATCTAAGTTCAATGCCTCCTTGAATGTTGCATTCATAGACTTCTAGTGATCATCCCATTCATGGATGTGATTTGCAACAAATGTTTCTTCACCCTACCAATTTGTGGGAGAGACATAGAAAATTTTGTCACCCTCTCAATAGCCCATTTGGAACACATGTTCCATCTTGAGCACATCGATCTTGAGGGCTAGCCTCACAGTAGGCATGGAAATCATGTGATGAAGGGGAATGTTCATATGAACCTTGGGATGAATCTTATGCCTCTTTGGGACCTTAATTGTCTTGAACTTGTGCTCCATCTGGACCTAGAGGACTTCCTTGTCTCCAATTGTTCTCATTGCCTCCAAGTGCAAAGAAGGCCCAATGGTCAAACCCACCTCCTGAATAAACAATGTCATGGTTGAATTAGGTTACCTTTGAAACAATTCACAAGAATAAATAAAGCAGGAAGATGGTGCAAGTTTTTTTTATAAAAAATTGGATAACAAATACCTATGTAAAAGTGGTTGGTGGCACAAATTGAAATTCATGGACATCCATTTTCACACCTTCTTGTGAGTCAAAGGTATGCAAATCCAAAAAGTGTAGACAAAGTTCAATTGAGGAATACAAAAATTGGTAAAAAATGAACAACAAAATGTGTAGTGAAGAATGAGAATACCTCCCTAGAATCCTTCTCTAACAATCTTTGTTGAACCAACTCAACAACTTATGAAGATGGTGGAACCTACAAAAGACAATAAATTGAGTAACAAAAAAATATGCATAATTTTGTAGGACGAGGCAAATTGTCTTGCCTTGACTGAACTCCAAAGAAAACAAAATAACTACAGAACTTCAAAAGTTTATAGAAATTCAAAACTTACAAACAGAAAATCAAAAAACTTGAAAAAGTATGAAATACCTCTATAGATGGACTCTCTATAGACTCTACAACACAAGTTTATGATGGGAATTAGGTAACAATAAAATGAAAAACTACAAATTCGAAATCTATAAGCTTCTAAACTCATGTTTTTTCAAAAGCTTGTAAAATATTTGATTATTTGACCTCCAACTTTCGATGCCAAAGGTTGAAGGTCAAGAAAACAATTTGTTTTTTTTAGCCTCTTATGGAACCCCAAGTTCAAATCTTGGGACTTGCATTAGAGGTCGAACGAAAAAAAATTCCACGGCCTCTCATGGATTTCCCAAACAAGTTCTTTAGGGGATTCATAAAAGGCTAAGGAAAAAAAAATGTGTTCAACCTCCAACTTTCAACACCAAAAGTTGGAGGCTGAATGCATTTTTTCCTTGGCCAATCCACACAAATTCAAAAGAGGTCAAACATAAAGAAATTTGTGTTCAGCCCCCGTTCGAGATTCTGAACTTCAAGCTCGGATGTTCAATAACATGCTAAGCGTAAGTTTTTTTGTGCTTGGCCATCAACTTTCGACACTGAAAGTTGGTGGTCGATTGTAAAAAAACTTTGCATTTGGCCCTTGGTGGAGCTTTAGAACTTCAAACTTAAAAGCTCCACCATATTTCGAACATAGATTTTTTTTATGCTCTACAAAAAACTTTTGGCACCAAAAGTTTGGACCGAGTGTAAAACATTTGTGCTTAGCACCTTTTGGAGCTTTTGAGCTCAAAGCTTGAAAGCTTTTCACATTTCAAATGCATAATTTTTTATGCTTGTTTGCAAACTTTCGGTGTTGAAAATTTGTAACCAAGCGCAAAAACAATTTGCATTCAACCCTTTTTGAGCTTCCCAGCTCTATCCTAGGAAGCTCCACGAAGAGCCAAGCGTAATAAAGTTACGTTTGGCCCCTCTGCAAGCTTTCGAGCTCAGAGCTTGGAAGTTCCTTCACTTGCCGAATGCAAATAGATAACGCTCGATCTTTAACTGTCAATGTCGAAAGTTGGAGGCTGAGTGCTTTTGTTCATCCTTTGGCGCTTCCTTGAACTTCCAAGCTCAAAGCTTGGAAGCTCCAAGATGGGCTGAAGCAAATTTTTTTATGTTCGGCCTCTAACTTTCAACACTAAAAGTTGGAGGCCAAGTGCAAATTTTTTTGCCTTGGCTTCTCTTCAACTCTCAAGCTTGAAGCTTCAAGAGAGGCCAAGACAATTTCTCTTGCTTCAATAGAGCTCTAAAGAAAACTAAAAAACTACACACATAAATGAAAAAACTTGAAAGGGTAATTGGAAAAGCTTGGAAACATACTTCAAGTTGTTGTGTTTATGTGTCTTCCACCTCTTATAAGAACAAGAAAAGAAGAATATATAAGGTTTCAATCAAGATATTAGGGTTTCCAACACATCTTTTTCAAACAAGCAAGCTTGGAAGTGTGATTTAAAGCATAATTTTGTTTCCTTTTCATTCAAGACACATTTTTCATTCAAACTTTATGCAAGGCCAAATGGAGATAACTCAAATCCTTTCAATTTGTTATAGGATATTCTATTTTGGATCAGAGGACAAAATGCACTTCATTTAGGCTTCTTAAACAAATGATCTATGCATTTTTCTACCAAAACCAGGAAAATTGCGTTTTTTTACTAATTACAATGCAAACTACATTTCAAAAAATTTGTTTTTGCCTCTTCAATTAGATTAGCCCTCTTGGAGAAGAGGTTGCATTGCATATCTTCCATCAACTACAACTTCTTCTTGGCCAGCATCTTAATGTTTCGCCTTCGTTGTTTTGAGTTTGTCCATTGGAAACTTTACTTTCACCTTTTTCATCTTGGAGCTTTGGAATTCTCTTGAGGAACACCCTTTTCTTGCATTTGAAACTTTAGTTTCTATTTTTTCAACAATATAACTTGATGAAAACTAAGCTCTCCATTTTCTAAAAACTTCAGCGTTTGTTGCAAAAAATGGCATTTAAAATCTTCTTTTGTAGACACTTACACACATCTTTATAGCAAAAATAAGATAATAATAATAATAATAATTATTATTATTATGATTTATTTATTGGAAAAGGTAATTAGGGTTTGATTAATTGATATAAATCATACGTAGAACCAAATATTCAAAATTAGATATTTATTCTTTTAATAAGTTTTTTTATTAATATATATTGAATTTACATATCTGTATTGTAGCTATTATTTTCAAATTTCATTTTACTCCAAATATTTTTATGTGCTAAGTCATTACTGGAAAGCTGCTTTTGAAAGGTTGTTTAATCTTGTTTGTTATGTGTCCTCATAATTTTCGATGTTCTAATGATGAATTTTAGAAATTTTGGGGCCTACTTCATTTTTCAATATCAACCTTTTTATTGTAGCGGATCTCACCAAACTTGCATGTTGCCATCTTTATGATCTGTAACTCTGAGGACTAACTATAACTGTAGTGATATTGAACTCCATTGACATTGCATTATTGCACCTGAATTTTTTTGTGTTATAAAAAATGATGTTAATGAACTTTTGCGTTGAATTTTATACCATTTTAGGGTGAGAATATGATTTCTAGAAAACTCACGTTAGCATACTTATACACATGGTCACAATGGTCCAATCATTTCTAATTTCCTTCCCAACATTAGTTAGATTGATTTTTTGATATTTCAAACACAACATTTCCATCATTTCAAGATCTTATTAGTAACTTGTAACTGAGTCAAAAAACTTTTCATAATGCTAGTAAACTAATTTTATCTCTTTGTTAAAAAGTAAATCAAGCACCCATCATGCATATCACATTTCAAGGGATTTCATCATGGCCCATAAATATTTGTGATAAAATGTATTCAATTTCTATAGCAAATATTTTAGTTCCTTCCTTATCACAACTTCCATTTCGAGATATATATCTCCAATCTATTCTAAATTATTTTTCTTATCCACCAACCTAAAAATAACATTTTAAATACCAATGTTTTTCCCCCTTTTCTTTAAATCTATATTAATTTTTTCTAATTCAAACATTCACATGCATAATGATGAATTCTTATGTCTATTATGTTGTTGATTTATCTAAAATAGGAAAGTTGTTGGGAATGTCATGACCTTAACATATTGTAGTTTTTTTTCTTGAAAATACTTCCTGTAATCTTTGAAACCTAATGAAATCCTTTTTAGTAACACTAATTAAATCCTTGTTCCAACATGTTCCAACTATGCATTATATTTAGTTTTTAAGGTTTTGGCTTTTCCTATTAATATCTCATCATGAATGTCTTTCACACGACTTGAATAATGCAGAGTATGGATTACATATCTTATCATTGATTTGACACTTAATCCCATGTTTGAATCTTCTTCTGACCTAGGTTGTAATTGCAATCCTCCACATATTTGCATGTGGCTATGACCCTATCGCATTATGCCCTCTTCCACCCAACCTTTTTGCACCTTTTTTTTGGGTTTATGCACATTGCATAGACCGCAACCCTATTTTAAGATAACTTAAATGTCAATTCCAATATGATATTCCTATGGTTTTAATGTCTTGCCGCCACACATGTGTCAAAGTTTTTTGGTTTATGTGCATTCCTTTTTTCATCACTTTGTCCTTCCAAAAGCTAATCTTATTCGAATGAGACATACTTTTGTTTTCTAATGACTCTATATAATCTCCTTCTATTTTCCATTATTTCCAAGCCTGCACCACATTTAAGTAATTTAGATAATGAATTGGAGGATGTAGAAATTTTAAGTTGGCGTTCCACTTAAATGACTTTCAAAGTTATCATTCTGTCTCAAATTTTATTCTCTGCACCATATTCCATCTAAAGAGATTATGTTTGGTTACAAGCACAAAAATTTTACAATTTTATATTTATGCTTGTTATTACGTTGTTTGATTTTCTTGTTGTTGGTTTCATTATTGTTGTTATTTTTCCTATTTCATATTCCACTCGTTCCATACCTGGATTGTATTTCCTTAATTTTTAAATTTTACTTTAATGTTTGATTTGTTCTTATTAATTCAAATCCATTTGAGTTCCTTCACTAGTACTCATTTTCCTTTTGCAACATGGCAACATTTCATGTTATTGGACATTTAGACCTCACCATCATGGTAGATGAGTTAGGGACGACCACTTTCTTTGAACATTGTTTTTGTGCTATGTTTGTTTTTCAACTAGGTTCTTTACATATATCTAAGTACATCTCCTATGATTCTAATAACTTTGTCTTAAGTTCTTTGTACTAGATTCCTATGACCTCCTTATAGGGGAGATAGTGGGTGGTTGGTTGTGGCCATTATCGCATTGTTGGTGATAGCTTAGCTCATAATTTGCAAGAGACCATCTTGATAGCAAGAACCATAGGTTCTATGGTCAAGACTATGAAACAAGAACTCAAAATTGACAATACTCTCCCTCAATGTTCTGATGCCCTAGCGTCTTCTATTTTCATTGAATTGTCTAATTCCTTGGCGGGTGAGGACTTGACAACACCTCCTTTGTTGATGAAATTGTTGAAAGGCATTTTTCAATTTGGAGATTGTTTGTCATTAAAGCCATCCACCCTTGTGGGGAGGATTTAGTCTTTTGTTTCTTGCTTACACACAATGGTGTTGCCAAGACAAACTTCCAATGATTTATGGACTTTGGTTTATGACAAAATCCTTCTATAAAAAGTCCAATTCTTGTCGATTACTTTCAATAGGGACCTTTTGTTTGAATTGTTGCCCATTTATTCGAATGCTCACAACCCTTCCCAAAGCACAACATAATAGATTCACCCACCACAATCGACAACACAAAAGGGAGGATAATGATAAAATTTGCATATAAGTGAGGAAGAGGAGTGAATCATTGTCATTTGACTTAAGATTGGAATATGAGTGCACTCACCACACCAAAGTGTTTCATTGCAAGTGGTAGAATGCAAGAAGCTCTCACAATCATCATACACACAAGTGACCCAAACAATGAACCTTCTTAAAAGTAAACCCAAATGAATTTTTTACATTGGTTGTGACCAACTTACTCCAAGCATGGCCATCATACTTTCTATCTATGTCAAGAGCGGTCATTCATCTTGGTGTTCACAACCATCTTGTTGCGGATGGAAAGTGTAGGGAGTTGGTTGAGGAGACTAGAAAGTTGATTGCAAAAGAGGTTGATTGCACACTTGATGCAAAGATCTCTTCGATTTCCCTCAGTGTTAGCAAGACCTTTTTTGTGAGTTACTTATTTAATGATTCTAGCGATGGCACAATGGAGCTCCTAAAAGGTGAGTAGTTGGAACACATCCAGGATAGGTTCTATGAACTTAGTTATCCCAATGTCCATAACCTTGTTGTTTCTTTCAAGCGTCATTCAAAAGGTGGCTATATTGATAGCATACTTCAATTGAAATCCAAGAGTCAGTATGACTACATCTAGGAGTGTTGCTTCCCAAGACAAGTTCATGGATAGAAGGTTTTCATTTTCAAGATGTTGATGAATGGTGTCGGGAGTGGAGTTAATTTCGTCACACAAATGCAACCTACATGGGATTTGCAAAACACTTGGATCATGTTTGATCATGTGAAAACATGTTGCTGGTTGGATAACTATGGCTTGTCATGTGTATGATCTTGTTTATTGTAAAATGTTGACCATAGCTACTTATGATATGTAATTTGAGGACATTAAAGTTAAAACAACTTATTTGGACAAAGTTGAATGAAACGATGTTGAAGCATGGGTTTCCAAAACCAATTTCAAAGGATTCACGGCTGATAGCGCACAAGCTAGTTGGAACATTATCAAAATTGTTTATGGTTTTGGGGACCCCTTTGTTAGGATGGTTGATGAGGAGTGCACCTGTTTATTCCATTGGAGTCATTCACTCAATAATCACACCAAACAACTAATCATACCTGAGTGGCAAGATGAGCTCAAGGTTCTTTGCCACCAGTACAAGAATGCCAAATCGCTTGTGGATGTTGATAATCATTATGTTCTTGTTCATTCCTAGTGGCTATCAATTGGGGCTGCTTTTGAGGCATGTGTCCATGAGCTTAGTAATTGGCTTAACTTTTGGCATTTTTGAGTCAAACAATGGGGAGGTTTCATGGTCCATGTGAGTACCTCTTCTGTGAACTTCCTATGTCTGTCCTTTTCTTTTGTGCATTCAAAACTATAAAATGTCCATTTTCACTAAACTTTCATTTGTAGTCTATCTACTTCTTTGTTGCAACATTTCAATTTTTTTTAATGATTCCTTTCGTTTGATTTGCAAAAGTTTAACGATGAAGAGTGGGTGGACATGCCCACTTGTAATCTAGCTGAAATTATGCATAACATCTGGCAGCAGCAATTGAGGAATTACAACACTTGTCTATACACTATAATGTTTGATGATTGTGTTTGGGCTTTCAAATAGTCTACATTGTATAGACAATACTTGCGAGGGGGTCCATCTAGTCGTGGACTTGATAGGAATGAATTTTTGTTGAGGAGGGCCCAATAGTCCAATGATCTTTCTAGACTAACAGCTGCTATGGCAAATTACATGTCTAGATATTCCTTCTGTTATTACGCTTTGCATCTTGAAGGGGAGGAGGTTTTTGGGTTTACCAAACAACCCGTTGATTATCTTCCTAGTGTAGAAAATGATTTTCATTATCTTAATCGTGTGAATTTTTCTCATTCATGAGTAACAATTCTTGCTACTCAACCCAATGTTGTTGAAAATGTAAACATGTAGCAACTGCCTTATGGTTTTAATGCTTGTTCACCTTTGGTATTTCGAAGTGGCCTGGAATTAAAGGAAAATATTTGTGTTGATGGACAGTGGTGGAGTGAATGTTGCCCACCCAGTTTTATTGCTTGATGTTTTGCGCTCCAAAAAACCTTGGAGTTAAAATGTAAAGCAAAGATCAATCTTTACAAATCTATAAGTGGAATTCTTGCTCCATGTTACTCAAGGTTTTGGGTATAATTTCATATTAAATCACTAAAGTATCGTATTCATTAGTTTTGTCCTAATGATTTGAGCTGTTGTGTCGGTGGAACAACCCAAAAATATGCAGTTGCTAGGCCTTTAGTGTTAACTATATGGCTCATCCAAGAAGGTACTAACTTAATTCAAAAGAAGGTAATAACTTTAGAAGAAGTAGGGTTTTCCTTTGACCACAATTGTGTTCAAAGTTTATTTGGTTCCCAATTGTCTAGTCCAAGTAGTTCGCATGTGGTTTGTATGAGTGCTCACAACATTGTGCGATCAGCTAATGTAACTTGTCGACCCACAATTCATGGTGGTAAAAAGGTGAGATGGCCTTCTGTTTTCAAAATAACACAACATCACATCGACAATTAGGAGGCTGACATCTTACTTACCCAATGCATTATTTTCCCCCCTATTGATGTCCCCTCACATGGGTATGAACGAATTTATAGTATTTTTTCAGATGACCAAAGATACAATGTGACTATTGGAAATTTCCTTGGATGTTCATGTGTTTACTTTGTCAAAATGTTGGCAGGTTCTTTGGGTGCTTGTGGGGTGTATGTGTATTGTAAACATGTGTATCATGTCTTGTAAACGATCATGTTCTGTGGGTTCACGGAAGAGTTCATTCATCACTTCACATTGAGTTGGGATGAAGTTCAATTTTTGTTGAAGTGTTCCAAAGTTTTTGAACTCTTGTGATAGTACATCAGAATCTCATTCATAAACCTTTATGTAGCTGGTTGGACTATGTAAGAAGTTTAGATATTAGTTTTGGCCCATTTTTTATGTTTTCCACTTTTTAGTTTTTCAATTAATGTAGAATGATGTTTATGTATGTATAATACTTTGGCCATTTCAACACATGTTTGTCAAACATTTAATATATTTTGAGAAGTTAATTTTTATCAAACATTCATCAAGTATGTAATTCCCACCCATTTCAACATTTTTAAAAAATTGTAATTATTGTCGAAGAAGATTAAACATTTGAAGCATTGTTTGCATGAGGGATGATAAAATGCATCAGGTTAAATTAGCAAGAATGTTTTCAAATGTTCACACAATGTTGCTGTTGATGGCTGTCTTGGCCAAACCCATGTTCAGAATCAATAAACCATTGTTCATTTCAGAAGAAACCATGGTTATGATGTGGCAAATTTTCTAAGGCTTGTCAGAGAATATTTTGCCATGCCACGTAATAATATCCACGTGGAAAAAAAATACTAATAATACTCCATGATATGGCATGGAATATGCTTTAAAATTCTTTTCTTGTTCACCCGAGCATGTTCGCCTACTCATGCTCGCCCGCTCACCTGCTAGCGTTGTTGCTCTCCAAAGATTGGTAGCCACATGTGATTGCTATTATATGTCTTAGGTGACATTGTTGACAAAAATAGTCCATTTCCCATGTACCTTGTTTGTCACAAACCCCATAACCCACCTTGGAAGTTAATTTATCCATACCCTAAATCAATATCTTGAAGCTTATGAAGTTACATGTAAAGGTCACAATTCAATTGGTATTCTGTTGAAAAAATTAGACAAAAGTGAATATATAAATAACACCTAAAGTGAATGTTGCACTTGGGTTGTTTCATAATTGTTAGCACTTTGCAAGAATGGTACCAAATATGGGCCCCCAAGTTCCAAAAGCTCTTTGGTCAAACCAAGTTCAATCATTTTTAAGTATACATATTCATGTAGAGCTTGGTCTAGCCATTGCACACTAAGTTGTACAATCTATCAAATGTAACTCTCCCTTGCAACCTCATTCAACAACATCAACCTTGCCACCCCTGGAACTATGGGGTTCAATAATAAAATTTTGGAACCATTGGTGTTTTCTACAATGGATTGGGCTTTGAGGGAGCAAAGATCATTTGTGATGACATCATAACATCTTTGCCAATCTTCAAGTGCGGATTGTTGTTGGATTTCTTCAACACCATCATTGAATGCATCCTTAAATGGGTCGGAGCCTTAGCCTTATGTAGCGGTAGCTCTATCGTTGCATCATAAAATCTATGATAGAATTTTGACCACATCAAACCAAAAGCCTAGAAACTTGTTACCCCACTTACGCACACTTGGATTTCTGGTTACTCCAAGGTCATGATGGTACTAGAAGGCTTTTTCATTCAATCTCTACACTATTTTCAAGTAGGTAAAACTTCTTTATGAACCATTTGTACAAATGACAAGTTGATGCCCTTCTTGGCAGTCATCTACATGTAACACAAATTTTTCAATTGCTAGGATGCACACAAAATAATTTTATTTTTTCAGTGAAACCCATAATCATGTTAAGCCCATGCCAACATTAGAGATTGAGTGGTGCCACCCAAATTGTAATTGCCCCATTTAGATTTTATACAAAAAATGTGGATATTTTAAGACGAATATGAATAGAAATACTCACATTCACAAGTTTGTTGCAACTTGAATGTGGATGTTATTGAGTTTTTGATTAGTTATTGTCTTTTAAAAATCTTCTTGTTGCATTTTTGGAAATGAATGCAATAAAAATTATGGATTCAGATTTTGTATGATGGTTTGCCCAAAATTTTGAGGGAATTATTTTACACTTATCTACATTTATGTTTGGGAGTTGATGATGTGAATGGTAGTTATGGCAGCTTGGCATTGTTGTTCGAGATGAAATAGAATGTCTTTTGACATGTAATTAAGTCCAATTGTGTCTTTTAAAGAATTAGGGCACACAAATATACGAAATTTGAAATCATAAACTCTAGATAAATTTTTAAAAAATTCATTTATTCAAAAAAATAAAAAAATAAAACAGACATTGACAAATCAACAACCCTAAAACAAAATTCACAAAACTAAAGGTGCATTCACACTTGGTGTTATGGATTCTAGGGTTGAGTCCCCTGACACCATGCTAGCCATTAGGACTTAAATCTAATTGCCATGAAAATTATTTGATAAGCTAACATTCACTCAACATTGAACTATGGCCCATTTAACATTGGGTGCCACCTAGATTTTCATTTAACATTGATTTAACATCAAGTGTGAATGCACCATAACATTGACAACTCAATGCCTCTTAAAACACAAGATATGACTCGTCAAATGAAGTCAAATGAAGGTTCAAAGAATTCTAGAGTTTGGAATTGAAAGTTCAAAGAGTTCCAAAGTTTAAACTCAAACCAATTCTAAAGTCTACAAACTATGAATCTCCAAAAAAACTATTAAATCTTCAAAATTGTTGAATCTACAAGAAACATGTTAAAGTTTACCATAAAAAAGGTGTTAAAATCTAAAATTGCAGTATAGATTTGTAAATGCAAAAGTAATATGAAACTTAATGAAAAATAAGGGGTGTGTCACACGGTGGCCTTGCTAATTACATTAAAAAGTATCTTAAGGCAAAAGAAGAATTATGAAAACTCAAATATTTCACCATGCAAAAATATAATCTTCAAAAAGAAACCAAAATCCTTCAAGATATCATAACTCTATAACTAATCTCAAGTTTCAACACAGGCCAAAATATCATCTTTCAAAAATCCTCATATAAAAATAAACCTACTACCTAGGGGTCAAAATCCCTTAAGCTACTATACTCTATAATGAATCTAAACACAATATCCTTTCTTTGGTAGGGAAGGCCAACAAATGAATCAAACAAAGTTGTTATCCAAAAGTTTGTGACCAACTCAAAAAGAATAAAAAATGTAAGATCAATCTATACAACAAAAACAGTAGGCATCGTCTTTATAGTGCAATCTAGTAGGCAATTGTAACTTGAATCGACCATTGTTAGTTGCCTCTAGTGTTGAAGCAACACCAAATTGTATTGAAATAAAGTAGATGTTCAACAATGAGTAGAAACAAAATGCAATTATATCTTGCATTAGTCAAGGTACATTCTCCAATCTTGAAGCACTTAGAAGTCTCGTGATTTGCCACATGAGAAACACACTTGTTCAAGTCAATCACATAGTTATAATAATTGGGCAATTTTATAAATTACTAAACACATCACCAAAAATAGTATTCAACTTAACAACACTCAACAACACATGGCCAAAAAAATAGACTCCAGTCAATCCTTGTACGTGGGGAGCTCAGTTTCAAATAGCTCATTAAAAAAATTATCATTCATCTAAATAAGGGATTTCCTAACATTTGTTTTTCTGTAGTCGAACTTGGACCAGCGACAACACCAAGAATAATCGAACTTGGATTAGCAACAAGAACAGGAATAGCACCTCAGAGAGCAAAAAGACCATCATCACCCAAGGACTTGGGGAGCTTGATTTCAAATAGTTCATTATAAAAACTAACAGGCAAATAGTGCTATTATGTCATTAAGTGTGAGTCCTACGATTTTTAACATGTCACATCAGTAATTGGAATTGTCTTTGTTACCATGAAAACAACCTTGTAACCATGAAATTTATGTGTTACATCTTACGATCATGAACCATGAACCATGAAAAAACATACTTAAGAAGTTGTAATCATGAAATATGTTAATAACACCATGCATTTCTGTACGATGAGCCATGAAAAAGAGACCTTTAAATGTTGCAACCCTGACATTTTACATCATGAAAATTGTAATATTAAATCTTTACATCATGAAAGTAAAATGGGCAAGAAGCATTCCATAAAACTGACCTGTCAGCAAATCATCTGAAAAAAAACTCTGATAAAACTGCATGCAACCAGAAATGTGATAAACTCTAGTAAAATTGCATGCAATCAGAAATGTGATAAACAAAAAATATTCAAATTTTCAAGCCACACACCCCACATGCTAGCTTTGGGTCAGTATCTAAAATCCATTCTACTCTCAAACCTTGTGCATGAAATGCTGAGTTTCAGCAATTCATACTGAGATTTAACAAAGTGTCATTACTTTGTGGATACCACTGAAAGAGGGATAATGGGTGAAAGGGAGGGCAAAGACAGGGTGACTTTACAGACAACTCTATTGTGTATAGTGTAATACATTCTCTTGTATTGTATGCACAGGATACATTACTCTTCAAAAGGGGTGATACAAGAAAATATGATTGATTTTGATTGGCTAGTCACAAGGATTAGACAATGTGATAACATTTAATTGATCTTTCAATCATTGTACACTGATCCTTGTTGGACAATATTCAATGTTTACACATGTGGCATAAGCCATCAAGAGCGCCTATTGTAACACATTTGTGTGAAATCAAATTATCTTAAAGATTTGATTTTTTGAATTTTTATTGAAGTTTCAATGACAAAAATTACTCAAAACTCCATAACTACTGCACCATAATCTGAAATTACCTTGTCAAACCTAGAGTTGATCATTATTGAGGGATTGTTGATCATCACGTAGCAAGAAGGCACTCCCCATTTCCTTAAGTATTTATTTTTAAATTTTTATTGAATTTCCAATGGCGAAAATACTCAAAATTCAATAACCCTTGCACTGCAACTTGCAAGTCTAAACTCTAAACATCACAAGATCACCGTGAGTGCACCGTCTACTTGTCTACAGCTTTTCAGCTGTATCAAGAACATAGGTGCTCCAAGAAGATGGTCAGGCCCTCTTGGAGATCTCAAGATGACAAAACAAATTGCCTTCTCTATAAATAATAGGATAGGTGAGGGAGGGCAAGGAAATAACTTGCACACTATTTTGAATATGATATATATTATAGTACATTGGTGATATATACCATAGTATGTTGGCAGTTTTTTCACTAATTATGTTATTTATAAATATGTTCAAATAAAAAAAAAATTCAAAAGACAAAATTTTGTGAAGGGAAATACTAAAATCTTTTGAAATATTCAATTTTTTGACATGGGATCCTCAAAGTTAATTAGTTAATTGACAGAAATGTGTTGTTCAGCTGCCCCTTACCTAAGAGATCAAATTCATAGAGACTGTGAATCTGACCAGGCCTTTTTTTTGACTGCTTATAATTTGGCCAAAATACAAATTATTAAAAATCAAAAGTGCTAAAATCATGTGCTTTTTGATAGTTTGAATAGCCAGAGTTCAACCAGAATACCAAAAAAATCACCAGATTTTAAATACATTGTTCAAGTAGGTAGCCAAAAATATAGAATATTTATATAAAAAATTAACTTTCACATTTAGCTTGTAATCAAATTGGCTAATTTATCTTCCTATGGATCATTTACCACTTTGGTTATAGCAGAAAATTGCCACAAAAACACTGAATCTGAGTGCGGGTGGGCAGATCTGCTCTCTAAGCAAATCCAATATCAGAACTCACTCTAGCTTATAACAAAAAATTTATTAGCTACAGCCGATTAATTTAATGTGTCATGTAATATGTGTCATAACTTAATGTCAAATTACAATTATAATATACTATATGCATATACTACATGTATGTGTACATTATTGTATGATGTACAATGTACTATGTACACACACTATGTACATAGTATATGCATACATGTGTTGTACTATGTAGACATATACAACACATACATGGATTGTACACTGGAATGGATGAAACCACAAAGTTTATCTTACACACATGTCATGTGATGGGCGTTGATCTATTATTGTGTGAGAAAAAATCAGATTCTCTTGTAGTGTCGACCATCATATTCTGCACTGCAAGTAAATTGCTCCTGAGATCACCAGCAGCAACAGCAAGGAGCAATTACAAGCTGCTCCATATTGCTCTTGTGTACTGTAGTGTATACTAGTGTGCAGCAGCTGCAGGATCTTCCTAGTCTGATCAGGTGCACAATGCTTGGAACATTTGAAGTGAATATATATTGGCGTGATTTAATTAACTGTATCATGTAGATCATCAGCTGAATCCAGCAATGTATAATTAAGATTGGAAGATGAATTCTGGAGAGATCGATGAGAATATTGTACTAGACGTGATTGAATTATGTTGAAACAATATGCATGCATGATTCCACCACCACCTAGTACAGTGCAGCTAGCAACAAAGTATTGCAACCTTGTACATGTGGATTATTGGAAAAACACCTGCTGAAGCTCCGAGTCCAACAGGACAGTCGACACTGAGCGGACCGATCAGTACTCTCTGGGTTGCCGAAGCTATTCCGTAGAACCCATCAGTAGGGACTTCGACCCTCATCACTATAAAGGCAGCAGCTTGCTGACTGCCCTTCTTAGTTCCCAGTACCCTCCCCCCGCCGTCTCTAGCGCTCATTGCCTTTTGTCGTTGTGCGTAACCTATCTGTCTCGCTGCACATTAGTTTTTCTGCTCTAGATCTCTCCAGCGACTCTTCTAGCATTGCATCATCTTCTTACTAGCACCTGATAGAATCGAAGATCTTGTTGCTCTGGCAGTTTTTCAGTCTGATCGATGTGCGATTCATTCATATAGT
>Ga0116227_10009408_pt1 | contig 17748 bp, 12 predicted proteins | sample S1TSphgellanicum_FD_89693 | JGI IMG/M metagenome (GOLD analysis project Ga0116227, IMG submission 89693) | Host-associated microbial communities from peat moss isolated from Minnesota, USA - S1T2_Fb - Sphagnum magellanicum MG | ecosystem: Host-associated > Plants > Peat moss > Unclassified... | reverse complement strand
AATTTTTATTAAAAAATATTATTTAAAATATAAAAAAAAAAAAAATAATAAATAATTGAAAATAATTTAAAAATATTAAGAATATTTTTTTTTTTTTTTTTTTTTTAAAAAAAAAAAAAAATATAAAAAAAAAAAATAATGTGGTGGTTGTTTTTGGGTTTTTGGGTTTTTTTTTTTTTTTTTTGGTTTTGTTTTGTTTTGCCCCCTTTCAATTTCGTGCTATTTAAAATTTGGTGAATCTTTCCAACAAAATAGTAAATTAGTGGATTAAAAAAAATCCCACCTTTTCCCACTTATTCTGTGGGAAAATTATATATATATATATACTGGTGGGTTCTAATGATAAGATTTTTTTTTTTAATTTTTTTTCTTGATAGTATGCAAGTATCATACAAAGAACTACTACTACTAATAATAGTAGGTCCACTAGAACAACATTTGTTTTGTTTTGTTTTGTTTTTAGTTTTTTTATCAACAAGGCCAGAATTTGTTGGATAGTTCAACTTACATCACCCTGCCAATTCGGCAAAGAGAGCATCCCATAACTACAACCCATGTATTATAATACAGAAATACATATTGCACATATTACAATATTTACAATTTTACTGTCTTTTGTGTGTCAAATAAGGGGAAAAAAGGGGGATGCAAATAGTGTCTCATGGGAGCATTCAAAACAAATTCCCTTCAAAGTGTTGAGCCACTACCCTCTCAAAGAGTTTGTTTGAGAAAAAATTTCAAGAATTTCACCACAAACATAAGGGGGGGGGGAAGAAAAAGGCTGAGTGGTTCTACATATAGACAAAAAGTAGCAAGATTCTTTAAAAAAAAAACTTTTGAAATTCCCATGAGGGGTGTGTGTAACCAAACCTGGCTAAATCCTTCTATAGAAGATGGTTGCAAGGATGACTACATCACAAAATTGGGGGGAAAAAAAAAAGGAAAAAAAAAGGCCTTGCATGGGAGAGTGGGGAAGGGGATGATGTTGGGGCAAAAGCTTTTCACAATGTATTAAATAGTTACTTACTTTTGTGTTAAAGGGAAGAGTGTAGAGTGCACTTTTCAGTAGTAAGGGGAACATGCAAGCAACAGGAGTGGAGATATTGAAAGTGGAATAAAGTGAAGAAGAAGAAGACAAGCAAAGTCCATATGGTAGCCAAAAACAAAACAAAAAGCTTAAAGCAAAGTGAGAGAGAGACAGAGAGACTCAACACCTGGAAAAAGGGGTTTGAACTTTGAACCTGCTGGTTGAAAGCCCAGGCCCCAGGGTTTAAAAGTGAAATCATAACACACTGCCTGCTGTATACCAGACACAGAAACTACCGTACTGGTGAGTTTCTGGCAACCGGGGTTGAGGAGGGGGCCTAAAAACCGGCCAGTGAAGGAAGGAAGGAAGGAAGGATCAACCCATTTTGCTTGCATGCATGCATGGGTTTGTTGGCTTTTTAACTTTTAACCTCTGGTTAACTAACCTATTTGCATCGCGCTTATGTTCTCCAGCCAACACAACTGAAGTGGTTTCAATAGGTCAGCTTCAAAGACTGATTGATTTCAAGTAGTCTCTGATTTACGACATCATTCTCTGTAAATCGGTCTTCAAGCTGGCCAGTCTATCAAAGACTAGTGATGTCGCAAGCTCGCCCATTGGCTTTTGCATTGGGTCTTTATCGGATTTGTTTGTTGATTGTTAGCTTTTTGTTTTGTCTTTGGGTTGCATCTACTTGTGTTCTCATTTGCATGGATGGATGGGTTCACATCTTTTCTTTTCTTTTTATTTCAAGGTTTTTCTTCTTTTGATCTAAACCCTAAACCCTAATACTCACCCTACTTCCTAAGAATGTGGGAACCTATGGAACATGAGTTGCAAATATATGAGAACTAATGAAGGTGAATTCTTTACCTGAATGTGAAGAAAATTTAGAGGAAGTAATTTGATGGTTGAAGTGTATTACGTAATGAACATTGTAACCTGCGTCATCTAGGTACTACTCCATTATTATAAACCCCCTAGAAACTCAAAGCTTTCCAATGGTATAAGAGTGTGACAAGAGGCACTATGGTTTGGCAAATCTCACCATGACAAACAAAACAAACCAACAAATTACACTCTTTAATAGATAGATCCCATTCTTAGACTAAATCAAGGTCTTTTTGAATTAACATTTCCTCCTTTAATGATTAGGTAGTTCCAAGGCATGGCCATGCTTGGCGTTTCGAGCTTGCAACAGACATCAACTTAACATAACACAATACCACAATTGTTTACATTACAAGTTACGATCAACATTCTAAAACATTACTTTACCATATTCACACATGATGTAAATTAGTAATTAACATTAGCAACTAGGAGACACCTAGAAAGATGATCTTTCCCCTTTTTTCCAAAGAATGAAAAAGAAATAAAAATAAACAAGAATCTATGCTAAACATTGATTTCATTTGGTTTTTATGGAAACTTTAGTTACTGGTAATGTTTGGTTTTGAATTACACCTTTTTAATCTTAATTAATGATAGTTACTAACATCATGTTAACATCAATGCCATGTCATATGTCACCTAAGATTTAATGATCATTCATGGATCATTTAAGATTCATGGACTAATGACATTCTAGATGTGGATTAGTGATTAATTTTAATATCCTTAACACTAGGTTAACAGTGAAGTTAACACCAGGTATGGCCATACCTTAAGAAGCCTTACTCATGAAGGTGAAGGTAACTAGAGTAGGTGCTCGTTTACCCTGGCCAAAAACCCCTGCTATTCCTTGGGTTGCCCCCATAATGAATTTTTTTAGCATGCCATATTCCATATTTTACTAAAGTTATGTATAACCCCAAGGCATGGCATGACATGACACGTTGGAAAAAGAACACAGACTTGTCAACACTGCCCCCAATACCTACCAAGCAAGCCCTTCCAGTTACCTACTCTGGTTTGCAAAGCAGTTGGCCCTCTTCCTTCAATGTTGGTGGGGAAATGCTTTTCTTTTGTCCTACCCTGTTGTGTGGTTTGTGTTTTTGCTCTCGTGTTCATAACCATATTCTTCTATATCTTTATGAGTTCAAAGATCATAATTAATGCTTTCTTGAGGAAGTGGCTTCCACATGGTTGCAAAAGGTGGCTCTTGCCTCTTTAGTTGGTCATGTATCCCCCATACTATTTCTTTGATTGGGTCATGCATCCCAATGTGCTTCATTTCCCAATTCTCTATGGGATTTGGCATATTGACATAAGTTTTAAGCATTGTCCATGTCATCCTTATTAAAATGAAACATAGTGAGCTTGATTTTCTCTTCAATATGTTTGTTGTTTGTTCTTTCCTCCTTGAATTGAAAGAAATGGGTTGGAATCTGATGCTTCCCAATGTGCGAAAAAATCATCCATATCAAAAAGGGATCAAACAATATTGTGGATACATCCATAAGACATTAATTATTTCAGAAGAAAGAAGATTTTCAGGGCAAAACGTGGCCTGAAACTAAGACTATCTCAAGTGATGAATCCTCAAAATATTTATTCAAGTCTCACTATATATATATAGGGGAAGGTGTTGCTATCAGTGCCTTCTGCCTCATGAATTGAGGGTGTCGTCGCCCGATGTCTTAGGCAGAGAGGCATTGACAACAATGCCAGCCCTTGCATAACAACCAAGGCACAATCTGATGTTGCAAATTGCCTTGTGCCCCCACCATCCAGAGCTTATGTGTAAGATCCCTATACGAAGCCTCAATGGGAAATTGCACTAAATATGGTGCCCTCAAATCGCACTCAAGGTTTTATATTTTCTAAACCCACTTCCACAGATAGACAACATGTATTGGGACTAGGACTACAGCCTTCACCCATATGTATTTTTTTAATCTTTTGCCCTCTCATACTCATGATTAATGCCACTACAGCACAATGATATTTTGGCCACCAAGTTTGTGCACTCTGATGGCAATGATGCCACCAACCGGCCAAGAATTCAATGAACTTTGGCACTTGCAATCTTCATCATAAAGCAACAGGGTACTCAGAAAGGGGAGGCTGGTTGAGGTGACAAGAACTCAAGAGATAGATGTTCCTATCAACTTTTTTGGCATGTTCCCAATGTTCTTAACAATGGGTCCCATATGAGATATTCTCTGCTTGACTTTGATATCAAGTCAAAAGATTTCCATCTTTTCAAGTGTCCAAAACTAAGCATTCTATGATTGGTGATCTCTTTGAGGAGGAAGTCTTGCATGTTGCATCTTTCTCAAAACTTGTCTTGAAGATGAAGAAGCGCCAATTTTAAGTATGTCATCACCCCAAGAAAAGGTTTTTTCATTCTCATTGCCGAGAGAGAGAGAGAGAGAGAGAGAGAAAGAGAGAGAGAGAGTGTGTGTGTGTGTTTGTGTACAAGTATTGTCTTGTCAAACTTCCAGTTATCAACGATAAAGCACAATGACATTCTTGCCACCAAGTTCACTCACTCTAGTGGCAATAATGTCACCAACCATGTTTAGTGGAGCACACGAACAAAAATACTTGGGCATGTTCACAAGAACTCCAGAGGTAATATTCCAATGTGCATTTATTATGCTCCCATGCTTTCCTTACAATGTTCCCAACAGTTCCCAACAGTAGAACTCTCCTGAGTCCTGTGTTATATGTAAGGTAAAGCACAACAAGGGTGAGGCATTACCAAAATAGGGCCCATCCATGTGAGGTGGGAGCGGAGTGCTCTCTGATTTTTTATAATGCCCTCACCCATGTACTTTACCAAGCATAAAGAGCAACTTTGCATTTTTATTTTATTTTTCCATGATACCCAGCAAGTATCACAAGGAAATTTTTTTTTTACAAAAATGGAAGATGCCCACATGAGCAGAACTTCTCATTTTCAGAAATGCCCAGATATGCAAGGTGCTTGCTAGATAGAGTAGAGAAATCAGAGGCGGTCTTTATGTTACATAAGCAGTAGTTAGTGAAATGGAGAGGAAGGTTTACATTTCTTGGAAGCTTGTAGAAGCATTTGTTATTAGAAGCACTTGTGAAACAGTTCAAATTCCCATAATCATCAAAATACAAGGAACTCTGGAATTGCACCCATGAATTGAACTGAGTTTACGCCACATTGTGGTGTCCTATACAGCACAAAATATGATGTGTTCCCATGTAATTGTTGACTACCTACATATTAAATCTTCTTCAATTCTGAACTCATGTGGAAAATTCGAGTCCAATCTTTATTGGAAAAGGAGCCTAAGTTAAAAGGTAAGTGGTAAACATGGCATCAAACATGGTATCAAAAACAGGTTGATGATGCCATTTTGTGGCCCCCCAATTGCAGACTCGGTGTATATAGATTCTCATCATGTTTGGATTCCATGCCAGCTCCAGGTGACGACAAGACTGATACAGGAGAGATCAAACTCCAAAAGTGCTTTCATGGTCGGCGCCTTGACTGATTGTTGACATGAACAAAAGAATTTGGTGTGGGTTTTCTCCAAGCTAGGTTTGGAACCCCTCTTTTTTTTTTTGCTCGGGTCCAAAGTAGTTTAGGCTCCATTATAGTACATAGATGATGCACAATTGGTTCAGGTCCACCTCTAGTCATGCAAGTTCCAGTCTCTATTTAACTGTTCTGGTGGACTTGGTATTTCCAAACTTGAAAGATCAACCAATGGGTGTCATATGCCCAACAAAGATCAACAAGTGTTTTTTTTTTTTGTATACGGTGGTGGAAGGCACAACCCTAAACCCTAAACCCTTTCCTACTATGCGATTATTATGTGTAGGGTAATGCCTGAGGCCATGGGCAAGGGTGTTTACATGGCATACAAATCAACATTGTTTTTGCGATTTCTTTCATGATACCCAAAGGGTATCACAGGGAAAAATAAATTGCAATGCATTTTGAAAAACAAAATGCTCACACCTGTGAATGTTTTTTTTTCAAAAATTGCCCTGCAATGCAGGTTCTTCTGCTCTGTAAGTGTGCATGCACATACACTAAAAATCTGGGCAGAGGTTTTTAAGGATATTCTGATGAGACACAATCAGTGGTGTATGTATGCCGAGTTGGCTGACCACATCTTGCCCCATATAACAATGACCCAAAACAAATCCTTGAATCTAGTTTTCAGGTATTTCTCTTTCTGGTCCCAATTTTAATTTCTTCCTCAAATCCTGTAATGTACCAAAGACAACTCATGAATGTGGTTTTGGGGTGTTTCTCTTTTCTCCTCTCAATTCTTCATTTCTATCCAAAATTCTATAATATGAAATGTTTTTTCACATCCATCACATGATCCTATAGAATAAATATTTCTGACCTGACTGATGGCCAGAGTGAGCCAACATCCACCAGTTGCCGAAATTTCTTGGCAAAACCTCTTTACTTCTGAACTAAATCTCTAACTCTTAACAAAGCTTTTGTATTAACCTTCTTACTTTCTTATCCACCTACTATAATAATAAAAAAATTGCACTTTTTATAATGGTTGTTAAGGTTTATGACATTTACCATTAAGATTATTTAAGTTTTAAAGTATTTATTTGTTTTAAAATTCTAGTGTTAATTCTTTCACTCATTATTATTTTTCATTTGAATAGTTATAAATTTGAAGCATAATGAATTGTTATAATATCTTTCTGTTTTTCATTTGTATGGTTTACCTTGGGATGCAAGTATTTCATTTTTAGAATGGTTTCATATTATCAATGCCCACACACAAAGGACCTATGAAAACCACTTGGTATTGGTTGAAGGTAAATGAGTGATGACCCAATCTAAAAATGCAATACCCACACATTAACACCTATGAAAACCATTTGGTCCTAGTTGAAGGTAATTGGGTGACGACCCAATCCCAAAATGCAATACCCACATCAACCTTAAACCATCATATTTAAGATGGGATGGGGTTTTCAAAATATCACCTATTTTCATGACTTGCATGTGAGTATTGTGTCCAAATAATGGTGGTCCTTTGTAAAACCTACACATGGATTCCAATGAAAGTGAACTAGTTCTAATTCATGGTTGCTAATTGAAGGCATAGTCCCAAAATGTAATATTTACATATTTTCTAATTGGGCCTCAAATGGACAATAAGACCCCAATAAATCAACACCTATTTTTGTGACATGTATGCAAGTATTGTAGTTTGTTTTTGTTAAAATGTTAGTGCAAATTTCATGACCCATATGCAATATTGCACACAATTCCAAAGGCTCAATGAATGACCATATGCATGTATTGCAAATTTTCCCTTGCATCATGGGGATTTTATAAAACATTATATAGTTATCACTTAAAATTGTAAGCTTTAGCAATGCATACATGAAATTATAATGGAACAATAGAATACGGTTTTGAGCCTAGGACAGAAAAAATAATCAATAATCAAAATTATTTCACATAAATCCAAATGTCATAGGGGATGATATCTTCAAATGCAAACCCTAACCTCTTTCTACAGAATAGCTAGTTGGAAATTGTCCAGTCTATAAATTGTGTCAAAAATGTCCATTGCATATTATCTTACTTGCACCATAACCCCTATCCAAAAGATAACTCTTTTTAGAACCACAATCCACATTGTCCATCTCATGCACTTGGCAATTGGTTACCACTAATGGATTCTCCACATGTTGGTCTGTTAAATGTGACAATGTTCTAGTTAGAAACAGACCATAATTGCCATAAACTTGTTTATGTTAATTTCACAAAGTCTACATTAAAATAATACCCCACAATTAGCATGGGCATATAAAAAATCATAAACCAAACAAGGAAAAAAGAAAAAAGGGTGGATATGAAGCCATATCATTCATAAATCATTTCAAATTTATGGAAATTGATTTCTTGTATTTGAACTGTTTTATTGCATTCTATAAATGTAATCACAACAAACACTACATTTTAAAAACACTAATGTATACATTGTGATCATTGTAGAACCCATACTTAATTTATGCACATTAATGACATTCCACAGCTTGAAGTCCAACCAATCATGGATTTTGCATGAGTGTATTTCTTTTAGCCTAGTTTGTTTTATTTTATAGCAGAGCAGTCTTTGCTCCATATTACTTTATATAACGGTTATATGTCATAAAGTAGACAATTTCATCATCATCGCTATGAAATCGCCATGTTTAACTTGTCTGATTTTCTGGCAATGACAAGAGCAGAGGCAAGAGCTGGCCTGCTAAAAGGCCAGCTCATCTTTATAATCAAGTATCTAGCTTCTTCATGGAGAAGAACCTATATGGATACACCTCACGTTCCATAAAAAAGCTAATTAAATGTACAACTAGCATATGTGACCTTCTCTCCAACTCCCCTCCTAACTTGTTCATGAAAGTACAAGGAGACCCAAAAAGACCATTTTATCATAACTTCAAAAGTCAAGTAAACAGACAAGTCAACTTTAGTGGAAAACTAAATGAAAACACCATAAGCCAAATTGGTAAAAAAATCCATGACTAAATAGATAAGTATCTAGCCTAGGTAAGTAGGTTGAAACTATGTAGATAGGTCCTATTTAAACTAGATACCTACCTACATGGGTAGGTAAGTAGGTAGTTAGGTAGTTAGGGAAGTATGTAAATGAAAGGTAAATACATAATTCTTTTTAATTTTTTAATTTTTCCATTGGATTAAACAATTGTCTCATCCCAAATGCAAAATTGTTTTTATGCAAAATTGTAATACAAAACACCTTCTTTATATAATGTTCAAAATGAAAATGGAAGACAAAAAATATGGGATAAAGTTTGAGGTTCAAAGTTAATAAATTAGTAATTAATTAATTAACCACCTATCCACTTATCAACATACCTGCTACTTATTATTCCATTATCTATAATAGCTTTTAGTAGTAGCAATAATTATTATTTAATAATTAATATCAACTAATGAACTAATTAATAATCATAATTCATCAATAATTTTTAATAATATGTATAATCATTAACTATTAATTATTAACTATTTTTATGACCTAACTAATAATTAATTACCTATTTTCTATTAATAGTTCATAAATAATAAATAAATAAATAAAAGTATTTACTAAATGTTAACTAATAATTTTCAAATAAATGATATTAAATATATTGTTATATTTCCAATTATTATTATTAACTAATTTACTATAATTATTGGTTATTAATTAATATTACTTAATAATAAATTTATAATGCTAAAAGTTAAATAATTAATAATTATCAACTATAGATTAACTATTAATTATCAAATAATTAATGAATTAGATTATCAATATTATTATTATTTAAATAATTAACTTAAAGTATTAGTATTTATTATCTATTAATATAATACATATTGAAACATGTAACCCCATTATAACTTTACATACCTTTAATATACATTTAATGAAATCATAATATCAAAGTCATTTAACCTTAATAAAATAAACCTTGGATATATTTATATTTTCTATATAAATATATATAAATCTAGTATATTCATAGTATACATATGTATTTTTACGTATGATTAATATACTTTAATATGTTATAAATATGAGCTACATATGACTTCGATACACTCATTACACATAACCCCATTACACACATGTATGTCCTAATTACCTCGAATAAATTCTCAAATACATTTAATAAACTTTTTATACCCAAAAGGTTGAAACTATTTTGGTCACATTTGTGACTAATGGACCATAAAGGATAAAGTATTGGTTAAAATCATCCTATTGAAAAAACATCCAATAATCACATCATAGTCACAAAGGTGAACAAAAAAAATTAGTAATTTATTTATAATTGCAAATGTTATCACTATCACTTGCAAGTGACTATTAATCACATGTGGTCACAAATGGAGTGATTGCATTTTGACCTATTTCCACTAGTGAGAGAAGTCAAAATACAATTGGAACCTATCATGTGTGAGGAAGAAAATGATCAACTATGATCAAAAGATGTGAAATGAAACACTTTCAATCAATAAAAAAATGGAAAACACCAAACATCCTACCATCTTCATGGCACGGTAATGAAAGGAACAAACATCACCCATTTCCATAGCATGAAAGGTCTTTTTGAAAAACTCAATGCAAAAATAAAGAACACTACAATTTTGTTGTCGTAAATTATTAATTTAGTTGAGCATATTATTTTTAAGCTTAAGCTTTGACTTCATTTCATCAATCCTTGATGATTTTACTTCCCATTCTACTATAATGAAATGATCACTCATCAACATTAACACACACATTTTACTACTCTGTTAGAGACTTCACTACGATTATTGTATTTTCTTGTGACTAATTTTTAACAATAAAAAATTGATCAAAGTAAGAATGCATCAAATAATAGCTTACCTTCTAACTTTCCAAACATATTCCACCAAAATCAGAACATTTCAACCTTCTAGCTTTCCAAACACACACCACCAACACAAACTCAATCTTTTCCAAAAGGAAAATCAAAAAGTAGGCAAGACAAAAAAAACTCTCAAAAAAAACTCTTCTTCTTCTGGTGTTTTCCTTCTTCTTTTCTTTATTTTTTTCTGTTTTTTCTCTAGTTTTTTCTCCTTCTTTTCTTTTTTTCTATAGTTTGTTCCTCCTTTTCTTCTTTTTTGGATTATTTTCTGCCTCTCCTTTTCTCTTCTTTTTCTTGTTTTCTTCTTCTTCTTCTTTGAAAAACAAAAAGCAAGATGATGATGACTTACAAGTTTGTTGCTCCAACTGGTGCATTGGTGGGTGTGGGTGACACAGGCCCTTGACTGCTGAACATTCTGACTGTCACCAACTCAAAAGAAGAGCCTAACGTGTGAGCAGTTTGAGAGAGATGGTGAGACCACACCTTTAGAAACACAATAACTCCAGATGAGCTTTTAGCATTAGGTCTCCTATTTCACTACTACTGTTTTGATTGTTTTAATTTCCTCTCCTGTGTTTACATTTGCTTCGACACGCGTGTGTTTACATTTGCTTCAACATGCCTTGTACTTTTTGTAGATGTTTTCCATCCTGGTTTTTATATATACAGGGTCTTCTCTCTTTATATGCTGAATGTTTTCGAAGATTTCAAGTTTGGGTCATAAGGTGTAGGCTAGTTTGATTGAGTACGAAAGCACCAAATCAAGTGCTTATCTCAATGCTGGTCACAGATTGTTGTAATCTTTTGTGATGGTGTGCTGTTTTTGGTGGTGCAAGCCATGAAGATGAGAATCAACTGAAGGTCCAAATAATGTGGCCTTCATCTTGAAAGGAGTTTTTGCCTTTAATGTTTGCAAAGCAATAAAATTTGAGTTTAGAGCAGGTCCTCTCAAACATTATGATACTTATCAGAATCAAATGTGCTTTTTGCCAAAGGTTTTGGCTACTGGAACCACCAAGCATGAAGTGTGGCTATCAATGATTCATACCTAATTTTCTTGAACTATTTAAGTAATAGACCAACACTGGACCATGAATTTGGATTTGTGATAAGTGTTACCTGTCAAAGGGTATTCTTCACCCGCACCCTCTATGTGGCCCTCTATAACAATGCTAGTTTATGAATTTTGTGATGCAGTCAAGTGAAGTTTGTCCATACGAATTCGCACCAAAACTGGTGACCATCCATGAAAAATTTAGTGAAATCTGGCTACAAACTAGATATGAAGTGCAAGCATTTAACCAGTAGGGTTGCAGTGCTGGTGTGACTCAGCACCCATGAACGCACCACACCCATTTTCTACATTAGTGTGTTTGTTTTAACTTTGACAATAATATGAAAAATAATTAATGAGGTGCTTAATTTAGCACTAATGTTCTTTCAGATGTCTTATTTTCAGGTAAGGGATGAAGTTGTTCTTTGGGGGTGCAACTACTAGGGTTGAAATGTTAATTTGCATTGAATGCTCCAGGCAAATCTTGAGGTCAATTGCCCTCCTTTGTCCACCAACACATCTCCACATTCATGTTAAATTATCAATAACTACATTCTCGTGGAGAGTTTTAGTGTTTGCTCACACATTTTTGGTACTTTTATGGGTAACAACTTATGAGTTGATAGAAATCAACAAAGTTCGAAATGAGGGTTGGATTGAGAATGATTTAAGTATAATTAAATGTCATGCTAATTTAAAAAGTTTTCCTAATCATGGTTTGCAATTTAGAAAATAAATGATCACAAAAAAAGTAATGGCAATTGGATCTTAGGTGTTCACAATATATATTTCCAAGTTGTGGCCTACAAATGCATTGTAGCCTATGCCATTAACACAAGTGTGAACTAGTTACTCAACTAATTTTTCCTTCTAAAACCGTTTTTAAAATTTAATTTAATTTAATTTTCAATGACAAAAATCAAATACCCAAATTCAATATATCCTCTCCCACACCTTAGGTTTATAAATTTCTAGACAACCTTCATTGAGGCCTTTCCAACAATACCAAGAGCATGCCCACGTTCTCATATAATTTTTAGTTTTGATTTAAACAAGTTTTCAATGAAAATATTGTTCAATATATAATTACTTCTCCCCCTCCCCCCCACCATAGCTCAAAACATTATAAAACCAACTTCATGCACCCCTAATTATCAAGGGCGTTAAAATGATATCAAGAGTGTGGCAAGAGGCACTCTCGTTTAAGAAATCTCAATGTGACAAACAAAACAAACAAACTACCTTCCTTCATAGATATCTATACATCAATTGTGACTTATGAGTTAAGAGAATAGCAACAAAATCTGGTGCCAACGATGTTATCTCATTACCTTGGCTGGTGTTCATGGTGTTCAGCAAACCTTCGGTTCTCTGCACTTTAATCTCCATTCATATTACTACTTTAGTGACTCACAAAAATATTGCAAACCTTTTTCCTTAAGGACCTTCTTTTTTTTTATTGTTTTCTCTTTGGTGATGTGATCAGCACCTTGTTTTGGGTTGCATTTCTCTTGACACCTTTATTTTTTATTTTTTATTTTTTTGGGGCAGGGCCTTTCTTTGCCCTTTGATTTATTCATGACATATATACAAGAAAAAACCAGCCTGGGTTTCAATCTCCTCAGAGAACCCATTGGGAAACTTTTGCTCTCTGAATGACCGCCTCCTTCTACAACCCACGGTTATCACAATCGTCCACAAGCAAAACCAGTTTTGGTACAGGTATTAGAAACCACACCAAACCCCTTGTCATTCCCAGGGAGGTTGTTAAATTGGCAGGTTCTTTTCAGTGTTTCCGGAGGAGGGTGCCTTGCTGAAAAGCCTAATGTCTGCCTTCTGCAAAAAGTTTTATGCTTTTCATAAAAATTGGCAGGTTTTTCTCACTGAAAAGTGTCTTTATTCATAAAGCCTGTCGCCGTTTTTCCTGTGATACCCAATGTTAACCAGTAGGTACCTTCCGGGTATCACAAGGGGGAAACATTGAATCGCAAGTAAAAATCATGTGACAGTTTTTACATGATGTAAAGCTCAAGGGGGCAGGCTTTACTAGAATTGGGCATACCCTCAGCTTCACTTTGGGGGCCCTTATTCCAATAAAGCCTGCCCCCTGAGGCTTGACCCTACACTTATAACCACATTTCTCCCAAAGAATGAACCCATCAAATAACCTTCTTAACTAACCTTCACATGTCACAAGGGACCAGGCTAGTCACACTTCTGCATTACTACTCCTACCTAAACTTCTAGCCAAATTCTAACATGCCTATGTTATAAGGGATATGTCATCCCTACTCTCTTGCCCGGTTGATGTCCCATTTGTATCTCTCAACCTTTGCTAAAGTTTCTTTGCCTGAGAGCTTTCACAATTCTAACATCCCAAGCTTTGCTTTCTGCCCATGGTACATTGCAATGGAATGTGGGAGGGAAGAGTCATTGATTGTTACATAAGGTTGCCTTTCTTTGATTGTGTGCAAATGCCCATTGGGTGTGTATCTTTTGTCATTCTTTTCTCCCTTATCCCAAGTTCAAATGGAACAAAAAAATTTCCATTTGTTTGTTTACTATTTACAATTTTACGTCCGTTTGGGACCAGAAAGTCCATTAAACGAAAGGTAGATCATGGAGGACAGATTGTCCTCTAGTGTTGGCAGCATGCCACAAATTTGGCCAGGGCGACCGTGTTCGTAGTCTGCATGAGTTCAACAAGAGTGCTCATGCGAGTGAGGGGTAGGGTCGAACAAAAGCGTTCCCTAACTTTCTATGTATTTGGAGAAATAAGGAGCAAGTGCTCTTCATCCTCTACCTTCCCCAAATCGCAGCCTTGACAAAGCCTCTTTATGTATGGCACACCCTTCCACGCACCTAGCATTGCCTCAAGTTGCGTGTTGTCACATCGAAACCAGGCCAGAGCTTTCCGTAGCTGGACACAATTGATGTCACACAAATATCTTTTGTTTTCGTACGACATACCCTTGAAGTGCAAGTATCTTGTTTGCACGTTGGTCCCAATCTCGCGGTTGGTAAATAACTTTTTAATGAAAGCCAATCGCATATTATCTTTCACCCTTTCTACATTCAACACTATGTGGGGAAAACCTAGAGGGGGTGGGGCCCCAACCTCCTGGTTGATCGGGCCTCTCGTCATAGATCTACCACCAACTGGCTGCACTAATCTTGCTAGACAAGTCAGATGTATGTGCGTTCACCTAGGAACTGTTCCCAACAGTAGTTCAGTAGTCCCCGCTTGGAGCACACGGGTCACTGTAAGTTGAAGTGTCATTTCCAACGGTGATTGAGCCGGAGGCAGAAAACCTGCCACCTCTTGGGGCTGATTCTGGAGTAGCCATTTTTTCATGGATCCAACCCAACATTTCTTTCCCGCAACAAGCATAGCGAGCTGGGCTTCCCATGCCTTTCCTAAGATGCGGTCTTTAGTGACCGTGCTCACATGATTATAGTACATCAATGTTTGTCCCCATGCAAAGTGTTCAAAGGGGAATTTGCCAAATTCTGCTAGCACGATGGACATGCTAGTTATTTTTCGCACCCCGAGTAGGAACTTGAGGAACCTTCGGTACATTATTTCAATAGCCTTTATTTTCTTGGAGTCTACCCAAATCTCACAGGCGTAACTTGTTGTGGAACGCACCAACGTGTTGAAGAGGTCATAACATAACTTAACGTCCATAATATTAGTTCTACACAGCAGTGGTTCAGTGTGAATAGCAAGTGCCTACTGGCAACTGCTAGATGTTCCACTGCACTATCCAGGTTCGGGGTGGTCTCAAGTAAGATCCCCAAGTAATTGAAAGTCTGCACATGCTCAATAATGTCACCTTCAAACACAAACTTTTGGCATGGGTCAACAAAATTGAACACCATGACTTTTGTTTTTTTCATGTTCACTGTAAGTCCACGTTCAGCACAGAATTGTTAAAGTGCGTCTAACTATTGTTGTAGTCCCACCTCTGACTCCGATGTTAGAACAAGGTCATCTGCAAAAAGCAACAACCATACGTGCACATCTGCTAAGGTCGGTGCATCACATTCTCTGCCGTCTAAACGCCCCTTTACGGCATCCAAATATAGCCCAAACAATAGAGGGTTGAAAGGACAACCTTGTTTCACACCTTGCTAGCACCTGAAGTTGTAGGTGACACCCTCGCTTGGGTGGTTGATGCGTATGGTATCCTTGGCATACATCGCCTGTAGGCATCGCAAGAAGCATCCCTTCACCCCAAGGCCAACCAACACCTGCCACAACACTTCACGTGGCATAGTATCGAACACCTTTTTTAAATCCACAAAGCAGCAATAGAGTGGCTTTTTTTTTTGCCTTGCTCTGTTCTATCAAAATTTGCAATATGAAGAGTTGGTCAATAGTGCGGTAATCTTTACGAAACCCAGCTTGACCCCTGGCACTTAGCCCATGTTATTCAGCCCATTCATTCAGCCTTTTGTCAAGGATCATAACAAACAACTTTGGTAGGATAGGCCCAACCATTATCCCCATGTAGTTGTCAAATTTAAAAGCATCGCCCCCTTTAAAGAACGCGTGGACCACCCCAGTGGAAAGGGCTTCTGGAAAGTCCTCTGCCAGAAAGCAATTGAACGTTATCAATAGTGGCATGTGTAGCAATTCTCCCGCATCCAAAATGAACTCAGCTTTCATACCATCCAAACCGGTAGCCTTGTTCCTTTGTAACTTTTTCAACGCCTGAAGCAACTCAACAAGTGTGATATCTGCATTCAAGGTGTGGCTAGGTGGAGATTTGGTCACCTGAGCTGAATGATTAGTCCGTAACTATATGGGTGGCGGAGACTGGCCAACTAGCGCACAAAAGCCCTCCAAAAGCGTAGCTACACTGATCTTGTCCATAATGGGCGCCCTTGGCCAGTACTTTTTCCAGAACAAATGTGCATCCATTTTAGCAAGCGCACACATATGTTAAGCTCTTGCAGTTTCCCAAAAAAGTCTTTTCATTTTTAATAAATTTTTGAATTTACTTTTCTAATGTTTAACGGTGTGTGAATCAAGGTTGGCTTTCATCCAGAACCTCAGTTCACGTTTTGTTGTACGGCAGTCAACATCAAACCAGGGTTTATGGCAATGTCTCTTTCTACAGCTCCCTCCCGAAGGCTTGTTGCCAAAAGTAAACTTTGCTGCAGCACCCACGCATTGTTATAGTAGGTCAACTAATTCGTTTGCCCCCAGATGCCCAATCGAGTCAACAACCCACAAGTTTCCAAGACTCACTATTAAGGCAAGCTGGTACTCTTCAACTTTTGATTTATCATAGTTGAACCTAGGCAAGAAGAATTTTTTTGTTACCACCGTATGTTGCGGTTCAACAAAGCTGTAATTGATGTTCAATCCTAGGCGCAACGGCCTATGGTTAGAATTGCCCCCCATCGCGCGATAGCAGATGCCATCTATTATCACCTCGAGGTGTGTAGTAGCTTGCCAAACTGCAGGTGAGCCAACAATATAATCGATAGTGTTACGCCCCCCATTTACCAAACAAATGAATTCCCCTGATTGGTCGCTAGGTGTCCGACCATTGAGGATGAGCAACCCAATGTCACAACATAGGTCCAAGAGCTTGTGGCCCCAGCCACTAACATTAGCATCATGGTTTTGTCGCATAACCACAACGCTTGGTTGTTTAGTTTCAACGAGCTCAAGCGCTTGTAACAGTTCACAAAGGTCGCTAGTGTCAAGGGTATCTGATAATGCTGCAATATGTGCATTAAAATCCCCTCCCAAAAGTACTATGCCCCCCAGAGTTTGAATTCCAGCAATATCTGCTACCAGGTTTTGGAACATGGATTCATTCTCGTGTTTGGAGCCAATAGGGGCAATGTACACCACGCAGACAAACAAGTCAAGGGCAGCACCCCTGCTGACTCGTAACCATAGATAAGAATCGTGGTTTCCTTCCTTCCACTGTGACAGGTTTGGCCTAAGGTGGCTACAAAAGTAAGCAACAACCCCCCCCCCTATGTTTTGTCACTTTTGTATTTCCCCTAGTAATGACATTCGTCATTTTGCATTTTAAAATTCGCGAATTTACGTGGCAAAGCACCTTGTCAAAACATTCAGCATACATTCGTGAAACATTTGCTGGACATCGCGCACGGCGACAGCCTGTGTTGAACGGTAACGGTTACTGCCAGACCGTTACCACTAGGAGTCCAGCTGCCGCCAATACCTACCGACCGTGCCGCCAGTGCAGTGCGGTGTAGCTTGTTGTAGTTGTCCTACTGGGGGTGGTTACTATTCTCTCTCTCAAGTTGGAACTTTCTTTTCTTTCTTTCTTTTGCTTCACCTAAACTGCAGTTTTTT